>Ga0209449_1000419_pt1 | contig 31283 bp, 32 predicted proteins | sample SaaInlV_100m_DNA_5_FD_184671 | JGI IMG/M metagenome (GOLD analysis project Ga0209449, IMG submission 184671) | Marine microbial communities from expanding oxygen minimum zones in the Saanich Inlet - Saanich Inlet SI073_LV_200m_DNA (SPAdes) (version 2) | ecosystem: Environmental > Aquatic >...
CTAGGAAACAATTAAGAATGCTTACCTTCATAGGTAACAAACTAGGATTCCTTAAACGCAAGTTACGAGGAAGAAAACTATTAATACAAGGAGAAAAGATATGAAAGAACTAATAAGATTTAAGCCTGATGGAAAAGAAATAACAATTAATACAGAACTATTAAAGAAGATATTCGTTGGAAGTAATAAAGAGGTAATAAAGTGGTTAGTACAATCTATTAATAGTCAGAATGTCAATAATGAGGTAGCTAATAGATGGAATAAAAAATTAGAAAATCCAAGTATGCAATACAACTTTGCAAGTATTGGTGAGGACTTCATTAGTGAGCCAATATGCTTTGACCCTAAATTTGCACCCGACTTTGCTCGATGGTTGAACAACATAGAACTGCCTGAAGAAGAAAAGGGATGAATAAATCAAGAGATGGTAACCACTGGAGACTGGGAGAGACTTACAGGTCAGGAAAGGGATTGCATGGAATAAGTTAATAGATAATATTTGCCCGTCTAATTATCAGGGGGTAAACTGGTCTTATGAAAAAACTACTCCTACTCTTATTCTTAGTCCCTAATCTTACTAGTGGAGATCCAGGCTGGACAAAAGTAGAACCAGGAAAATCAGTCTGGACAGAAGTAGAACCAGGAAAATCAGTCTGGACAGAAGTAGAACCAGGAAAATCAATCTGGAAAGCAATTGATACGGTAAAAAAGAGCGGCCTGAGTTGTTTTACAGAGACAAAAGAGATAAGTGTTAGTAGTTACTTTAAAGTTGCAGTGTTACCACATACTCCCTTTTTAGCTAAGTTAAGTTTTGAAACTTCTCGCATCCCTTCTTCGCTATCTTTTACTTCTAGTCCTGCCCCACCAACAAACACACCTAGCTTAATAAATTGTCGAATAAAATACAGCTTCTTACTCTCTAAGTAAAGAATAAGATCATTTTCTGAAAATTCAGATTCAGTACTTATCGTATGTTCTTTATTCCCTTCAACTTCTTGATAAAAGAACACTCCTTTTGCTGTTTCTCCTACACAATCGCCATCAATCCAAACACTTTTCTTAAGAGCTGCACCAAAACTTGAATCATCACGGTAAACATAAACACCTGAATTTTTTGTGGTTGGCAATTTAAATTCTTTTGCAGAATCTGTCGCTAGGCTTGATTCCATTGGAACCGAGGCACAGCCAGATAGAAAAGCTATTCCAATAATAGTCATTAGTAATAATTTTTTCATTGACATTTAGCCCCACAATTTAACAAATCATTATTTAATATTACAGTATTTTAGTACCAATTTATACTAGAAATATTTTTTGAATAGCCTTTATATATTCATAGGGGGTATGTTTTGAGAATCCTACGGATCATTTCTCTAGATTTAGATGTATATGGCGACATGGAGTCCCAGTTTGAGAATGGTGGCATGGGGGTATGGTGGGGTGTCTTATATGGTGAAAGAAATGTACTGAAAAGGGTTTTTTCTAGAACTTTAGGTACTATTTTAGGTACTATTTTAATATGTAATAGCCTAATAGGTTGTATTTATAGTATTTACATAAGTAGTACAGTGGAGCTTACCTCCACCAATTCTTTATTTAATCCAATCCTAAACTGTCCTAAATAGTTTACCAAATCAATGCCTTCCATTGTTTTATTGTCCTATATGTATTAATATTTTCCTAGCATATCCTAATACAAGCTAGGGTATATATTAATCTCCTGGATCAAAAACGATCTTAAAATAACTTTCTGATCAACAGATCTTATTTAAAGCCTTTTAAATTGAAGCAGTTGATTTATTTGAGCTGAAAAATAAAATCATAAATATAATAATTATATCAATTAGGAATATTATGATAACGGGCGTGATATTTTGCCAAAATCCAGAGGCATAATAACCAAAGCCATAAGTCATAATGACGGTAAATAATGTTAGAAAATGAATGACAAAGCTTTTAAAGAAAGGGTTTGCTTCCCATAATTTGAAGAAAAAATACCATACCTTTGAAAGTAAATAAATTGGGATGCAGCCAAGTATTATATAAAAAACATTGTAACTAAAGAGATCCATAATTTCTTCTTAATTTAACTTTTAAAAAGATAGCTTATACAGAACATGCTACTGTCCATCCAACATTGTGACAACCAGACAAAGAAAAACATTCCTCTAAGTCTGCGTCAGTTACTTTTTCATTTAAATCTATCATATTTTAAGTCTCCTACTATTTAATTTATTTACATTTATAAAACGCATAAGCTCTTAATCCAAAAATTTAACTACTGTAATAATACACCTGGTTGTGGTGCAGTTGAACCAGGGATTTTAGTTAAAATTAATAACTCAGATAAAAATGCAATTACCTTTTGTGAGTACCCAGCATCGATGGCTGGAATGATAAATGTATTTCCATATAAGTCTTCTGTATACGCAAATTTATCTTCGAATATTGAGTTTCTCTCAACTACCAAAAGCTTGGTTGCATTTTTTCTTGTATCCTTTTTTTTCGTTCTTGTCTGTTTGTATGTATCAATAGATGAACTTAGCTCGACATAAATAGGCTCGTCCCATAGTTGTACTGCAGCAACCGCACCTAAGTAGTCAAAAATATTTTTAACAGATCGAAGTGGTATAAATAACTTATCTGAATTGTAAATAGCTTCTTTTTGAATATTACAGTAGGCATTAGTATTAAATTTATATTGACTATTAGCTTTTGGAGAATCTGAAATACATAATGTAGCCTTTTCTTTTTCGACTTTATTACCTTTTTTATTCTCTTGACTGCCAAAAGTTAATTTATTTTTTATTAGAAATTTAAATAATTTTTCGAATGCCAAGTAACTTGGTTTTGAAGGATCGTTTTCAAGGACAGTAATCTCACCACTCGCCTTTTCAATTACAAATTCGTCAATTAGTAATTTGAGTATAAGCTCTTCAGGGATATTATTACCCCGAAAGTAGACCAATTTCTTCATCGGGATTTTAGTCATAAACTCATTCCAAAATGTTGCATTGTCCATAGATGATTGAGTAAATGTGAAGCCTTCAGAGTACATTTGTGATGGATTAAATGTTGCTGACTCTAGGTTATTACCAATTATTCCAAAAAGTCCACCGCTCCAGAGATCGCCATCCGCTCCAAAATTTAAGCCTGGAGCAACTGTCGTTGTTGTATTTGCATTCCCTAATACTGAAGGTATATCATTAAATGCAATAGGTCTGTCTTCTGAAGCTCTTATGATATTGGTAAAAATTTGATTAATTTGATACTGTTCCATGGTTCTATTATATGTAGCACTTTGCTCCTCAAATGTTGGAGGAAGAATAGTTGAGCATCCAGATATCATAAGAATGATGAAAAGTTGTAGTAGGATTTTAGAATTTATTACGGTCTTAATTTTCAATTTGAGTTCCATATTTTATTAATAATATTTGAATTATTTTCATCTAGACCAATATATCTATTTCCATATCCATCTGTCATATTGTAATAAACATGTGTTGGATCAGCCGTTGAAACCTCCATATTTTTTTCTAGAGTAATCAACTTAGCACTGTATCCTTCAGGAAGGTTAAGTCGACTAACAACGCTATTTTCTTGATTATTATCATTCATTTTCATATCTATTGAATAGGAAGTGAGTACAAAAAATTGGTTGTCATTTGTTTTGATAATATTGATTTGAGAATTTTTAGGAAAAAAATAATCTCTTAGCCCTCGGGAGGTATGAGGAAAATACGGCATCCCTCCCATTCCACTATTGTCAGGAAAAAGGAGGAAATCTACCCAACCAACTTTTGATTCATCAATGCGATAAATAGCCTGCTTACCAATATAGGTAAATTGACCATTCACACCAGCTCTATTTACTGCTGTTAACTTATGAATACCATCTTTAAACACTCTCCAGGGCTTAACTGTGGTTCTGAATGTGTCTTTTATGCTTTCATTTGAAGTTACATAATATAAGTTTGGATCGCAGTTCGATATACCTTGGGTGGTATAAGTCATTCTCTTTAAATAGAAAAATGTTGGCTTTATGAGTGTATAAAAGCAAACTAAGTCCTTATTTGGAATAGCCTCTCTTGGACTAACTATTTGCTGTCTTTCTTTTAAAGCCTTGGTCTCATCCTCATTATTTTGAAGGTCATATCTTAAGTTATCTAAAATCACCTTCGTTTCGCTATCTGCTGACATCGTGGGCTGAGATAAACCACTTATCAACAATAAAAGACCCAGAAAAAGGATTACTTTTCTGATTTGGTATCCATATTGATTCTTCATAAGCAATTCCTAGTAGCTTTCTTTTGTTTCTGATTCAACTTTTCTTGAACTATCTTCGATAGCGTTATCACTAATTGGAATTTTATTTAATACATTTTTACCTATCGGGTTACGGTCTAGATCACCTAAAATTATTGGTAAGCTTGCATTACCCTGCCCAAAAATAACAATCTTTGCATTTGGTGAAGATGCTAGTTTCTCACTTGCATCAATCCCCTTCCATCTTAAGTAATTTGTCGTGAGACCATTTTGGATAATATCTTGAAATGCCTTAATCCCTGAGGCTTCTATAGCCTTTCTTTCAGCTTCTTTTTCTGATGATTTTAGAATAAACTCATAAGCTTCTAATTTAGCTCTCTGAACAATCTTATTTTGTATAGCGTCCTGAACTACCTTTGGAAATTGAATGTCAGTAATTTGTACATCACTAATCCTTATCAATCTTACCTGACTTACTCCTGGTGGATTTATATTATTAATGATTACTTCATCTACATTAATTGAGATATTTTCAGCTAATACTAAAATATCCTTAGAAAAAGCTGTTTCTGATCTTCTTTCTGCAATCTTACCTCTCGCTATGCTAATGACCTCAGGAATGATTACTTTATCAAGGTAATCTTCACCTAGGTATCGGTGCAATAGTGGTACATTATTTTTATCAATTTCGTATTGGAATACAACTGTAATGTTAGATTTAAGAAGGTCAGCCGTAATTACCTCAAGCTTAAGTTGATGCTTTTGAATTCTAGCGTTATATGAAATGATGTTATTCCAAGGGAGCTTAAAATTTATACCTTCAGGGGCAACATAATTAAGATCTATACCTTGAAAGAAAGGTTTAAAAATGACTCCGACATGTCCTGGTTTAATATTTTTATGAATTACTGGCCATAACACAATAAAAGATGAAATTAGAACGGCAAGTAAGATTAGAACAATGATGAAATGTTTTTTTAAAAGCTTAATTAAGTTATTAAAGAAAAATACGAAAATATAAAAAGGATTCGTTTTCTTAAGCTTTTTTGAGATATCTTTACTCATGAATTCATCTTTCCATTTTCCAATTTAATAATTTCATCTGCAGTATCATAATAAGCATCATCATGTGTCAGTGCAATGACTGTTTTACCTTGTTTTTTTAAAGAAGGTAAGATTTTCTTGTAGAATTTTTTTCTAAAGACTGGATCCTGATCAGCTGCCCATTCATCAAGTACAATGAAATTACGGTCTTCCATCAAAGCAACCATCAATGCAATTCTTTTTCTTTGTCCAGTTGATAAATCCAAGGTGTTAAAGATCTTATTCTTCACTTCAACCTTATGGTTTAATTCCATCATTGATATAAGGTCAGACAGCTGCTCTAAACTTTCATCCGAGATACCGTATAACTTAGAAAATAAGTGTGAATCATTAAAAACAACGGCAAATAAATTTTGGTAAGATGTCTTTAAATTATTTTTTAATAACTGCCCATTTACATAAACACCACCCTTTTCTGGACTATAAAGTCCAACCAGCAATCTCAATAGAGTAGTTTTTCCAGAACCATTACTTCCCCTAACAAAATATATCTTACCTTTAGAAAACTTGAAGTTAATTGGGCCAAGCTGAAATTTTTCTTTATTATCGTATTTGAAAACTGCATCTCTGAGCTCTATTGATTTCACTTCTTTATCAAATTGATATTGTTTAACTTCTTTATTCAAGCCTCTTTTTAAAATTTCTTCAATATCTAAAACTTGTTTAGCAGCTACGTTACCTTGTGACAATGATGGGATAGTCTGAATTGTTGCAGACAAAGAGCCGACTAAAAATAATGTCGTTGTGGCAATCTCAAGAATATCTTTTGAAAAGTGTGTACTCAGAATGGGTACAATGAAAATCATAATACCAATAAGAATGTATAACATTGTTTGCAGAAAAGAAAAGAAATTGGTTATCTCTACTAAGGCATCAGCCTTATTTTTAGCTGTTTTTTTTGATAGCGCAATAAAATCTTCCGCGATTGACTTTGCCCTATCTTTATTTAATTTTATCTCTTGAAAGCCAAATAAAAAATCATTATAAATTGCAAAAAAACCAACTTCTTGCTTCCATGCCTCCATAATGCTGTTATGAGACTTCATTAAGGCTTTTGATGTAATAAGAAAAATAATAAGAGTAACTACAGTCAAAATGATAAATGCGGTGATTGAAATAAAAGCCGTATAGATAATCAAAAAGATTACAATAGAGATGCTTGTTACAGACCCAATTAATAATGGAATTGTACCTGAGAGGGTTTGCGCATCCTTTCCAACAGAATTTAGAATGCGAGTAGCACCTATTTTTTCAAAATTTATTAAATTTGATTGAAGAACCATCTTCATCGTTCTCATTACGAATTTATGAATTAAGAATTGACTATGAGTTACATTTTTTTTATTCGACCGTCTAGCAACAAACCAAAAAACACCCAGAAGAATTAGATATGCAAAGAAATAAATAGTAATAGGCTTATCATCTGCTACAAGGCTTGCGCCTTTATTGATCATGGCAACCATGAGGGTGCTGACAAGGGCAACACTCAAAGAGAGAAATATTAATGACTTAAATTGATCAATGCCTTCTCTTTTTAAGAAGTCAATGAGGTATGAGTGTTTGGTTAAATTCATTTAAGAAATCTTTACAAAACCTATCAAATTTAAAATAAAATAGGCTTTCTAGATGTTATCTACATCCAACTATTTTGTTGGTTCAGGGGTTACATCCACAATGTTTGATTCACCTTTTTTTCTCTTAAAGAAATTTTTAGCATTATCAAAATATCCATTGAATGATTTTTTTACTTTACTGGTATCAAAATCGAGTAATGTACCTTCTTTTTCAAAGTGATCTATAAAAACTCTTCCTAAGGCATAAGTCGTTCCATATGCCACACCAGGCTGGATAAAAGAACTTACAATTGAACCAATGCCAGGTATTAGTTTTGCTACGCTTCCTTTGGCAGCACTACCCAGAGATGTGGCAACACTTCCACCAACGACAGCAGAAATAATAGCCAATACAGCTTCTTTCTTAAATGGAACGTCATAAACCTTACAAAGTGCATGTATCATCTTAACTTGAACACCCCCAATAGCTGCAGTATCAACTGCTGGCATAGGTATAAAACCTGCTGCAGCTGACCATGTAGACCATTTATTAACAGTTTCAAGTGCTAGCTGCTGATGCAGTGATTTTGGTGTGATTTTTTTGCTTTTCTTTGGAGCTGGTTTCTTATCTTTTGAACCGATTTCATTATCAAGAATATCAAGTGCAGTTTCATCTTTTGCCATTAATTGAGTCTCCTTTTTTATGTTTTTCTTTACATTTACTTTAGATTTAGCATATACCATTTTGTTGGATGTATCTATATGTTTTTTATTAGATTTACCACCTAAAGCATCTAGTGGATTGGATTGTATAGTTTTTCTTTTCATAGTTTATACATAAACCTTTTTTTAATTAAGATCAATTTCCTTAGCCAACGCTCTATAATCTGAAGCAGCGATAGAATTACTAGCATAACTTAGAATGCTTTCATGAAACGAAGGCGCCTCAGCAAGACGAACGTTCTCCCTTATGATAGTCTTAAAAACTTTATTACCAAAATTTTCTTTAAGTGAATTTAGAACTTCTTTTGAATGTCTAGTTCTTGTATCAAATCTTGATGCTAAATAACCTAATATTTTTAAATCTTTATTTGCCGTTCTTTGAATTTCATTCACCTTTTGCATTAATTGATAAACTCCTGCTAACGAAAGAAGGTGTGTTGTCACAGGCACTAACAATTCCTCTGCTGACACTAAAGCATTCACAGTCAAATAACCGAGTGTAGGTGGGGTATCAATTAGAACAAAATCCCATATTTTTTTTAGTTTACGAACGTTTTTATGGATATAAAAAAAATCGATTTTTGTATTTTTAGAAGTAGTTTTAATTTCAGATAGTTTTTGTGTTGCAGGCACAATACTTACATTTTCCATAGCAGTTTGGTAAATAATGCTATTAATATCAAAATTTTCTCGAAATAATTCGGATGAGCAATCCGAGTTACTTTCCACATCTACCCAAAATGTTGAGTTAGCCTGTGGGTCAAGATCAATTATCAAAACTTTGCGACCTAATTCTCCTAATGCAGCAGCTAGATTTATTACACTGGTTGTTTTAGCACAGCCGCCCTTTTGATTTGCAAATACAATTTTTCTCATGAAATACTTTTTTCAAATTAAAGAGTTCATTAATGTCACCCTACTTTATATTAATGTAATTATAAATGGTAAGCTTTTGACTCAAATTAAATATATAACTTATTATAATCAATATTTAAAAAAAAGGATTTATTCAGTTGATATTAACTAAGGAAAGCTTATATCTAAAAGCTGCAATATTTGATGAGCTTTTATCAGATGATTTTGAATCTGTACCCGCTCAAAAAAAAGAAACGGAGCTGGGAGCAAAAAGACTAGCTGCTTGGTGTCATGCTGCTTCTGGTGGTGACTGGAATCTTTTTTCCAAACGACTTAAAAGAGATAATTTTAAATATAATTATGTTTTAACAAGATTTTCTTCAGCAAAAATAAGTCAAAAAATAAAATACCCTCAATGGGTAGAAGATTCATTATGGATTCAAACGGTATATCAAAACCAAGGACTTATACCCAAGAAAGTATTGTTTTCAACAAAGCGAGTTACTCTGCCATTTGAAAGCATTTTTTTTAATTTGGTTAATGAGTCACTCGGCTTACTCAAAGCATCAGTCTCCAGTAAGGCCTTAAGGAATTTTTCAAATACTGCTGTTGATGATATTTCATATCAGCTATTGAAATCCTTAAGCAACTTTCTAACGCCTTATTTTTTTGAGGGCTTTTCAAAGCACATGGAACTTGCCAATAAAAAAAAGAAAAAGACATCAACAACAAAACTTAATAAAAATTACAATGAATATATTGCATTCATGATTAACAATAAAGGCATCATAAATTCATTTTTTGAAAAACCAGTAATGTTAAGAATGATTGCTACAATTACTAGGCAATGGATAAATACTAATAAAGAATTAATAAGTAGAATTGAGGCAGATCAACTTGAGATAAATAAAAAATTCAAACTGAAGTTTAGTAAGAATAATAATGCATCAAAGATAATTAGTGATTTATCAGACCCACATAACTCCGGACATACAGTTCAAATATTAGAATTACAAGATAGAAATAAATTAGTTTACAAGCCAAAAGACTGTAGTCTTGATTTTAAATTTGCTGAACTTATAGAAAAGTTAAATTCTGAAAAAGGGTCATTGGATTTACGCGTACCGAAAATTATTTCAAAAAAAAACTATGGTTGGTCTGAATATATTAACCACACCGAACTAGACCAAGGTGATGATGGCAGTCTTTTCTTTAAAAGAGCAGGCGCATGGTTAAGTTTATTTCATAATTTTTCTGGCACTGACATGCACTTTGAAAACATCATGGCCTCTGGGAATCACCCTGTTCCCATAGACATTGAGATGATACTCCAAGGCTCCTCCTCTGAGCATTTAAGCGGTCAAAAGAAAAGGGAAAGTATGGATTTGGCTAATACAAAAAGTATGAACTCCGTTATGTCTGTTGGATTATTGCCTTCCTATTTAAAATCCTCAGATAATCAAATGATAGACATTGGCGGCCTATCACATAGGCTTCATCAACCTGCCTCAAATAAATGTATAAATATAAATACTGACGAAATGAAATTTGTAGCTAAAGAGTCAAAAATGAAAGTTAGCACAAACTTACCACATAAAAAAAATAAAAATATTTTATTCGATAAACACACAGAGATTTTTTTAAAAGGTTATCAGCAGTATTCAGTGTTTATAAATAATTTATTTAAAAATAATGGACTTTCTTATTTTTTAAAAAGTTTTAAAAGTCATTCAACTAGAAAGGTAATTAAGCCAACAAGATTTTACGCAACCTTAATAAAAAGATTAAAAAGTACTAGCTTAATGGATGATGGGGTAATTTGGAGTGCAGATTTAGATTTTGTATCCAGACTTTGTGACTGGAATAAAGAGAGAGATTCGATGTGGCCTAGTATCAGACAAGAAAGGATTGATTTGTCAGAATTTAACATTCCAGTTTTTTATATGGGAGTTAATTCAAAAAAAATAATAAACCCAAGAGGTTATGTTTGTAAATTAGATTCAAAGAGTGGATTTCAGCAATCTCTAAAGAGGTTTAAACTTTTATCAGAGGATGAAATTAGGTGGCAATCAGAGATAATTAAGATTTCTACTTTTAATCAATTAAACTACAAAAAAAATATTACCGCTTACCCAATAAAAAATAATCAGAGAAAAAATATTGAAAAATTTTATTTTAATGAAGCTCAGGCAATTGCAAAAACAATCAAAGACGCAGCAATCAGAAAATCAGGTTCTGCATCTTGGTTATGTATTGATTGGATAGGTGAAACAGGAATGTCTGCTTTAGCACCGGTATCATTCGATCTTTATGGAGGAAGCACAGGTATTGGGTTATATTTAGCTGCTTTTGCAAAGGTAGCAAAATCAAAAGAAATGAAGAAAATTTCGCTTGAAGCTATAGCGTCAGTTAGGGATGATGTTTCTGATAAAAATGCACAAAGATTTGCTAGAGTAAACGGTATTGGTGGTGCATCAGGGATTGGATCAATAATCTATGGTCTAACCTGTATAGGTGAATTTATTGATGATGAAAAAGTAATTTCGGATGCAAAATGTGCTGCAAAACTAATTACTAAAGATCTTGTTAATAAGGATAAAAGTTTTGATGTTATAGCAGGTTCCGCTGGTGCAATCTTATCTCTTCTTAAATTATTTCGTCACACAAAAGAAAAGTGGGTTCTTGATAAAGCAATCATGTGTGGTGAATACCTCCTATCTATTAAAAGAACCTCAGTAGGGAATGTCAGTTCTTGGGTTGGGAAAGGTTTTGGTTTAATTCCACATACGGGAATTTCACATGGTGCCTCAGGTTTTGCTTATGCATTTTCTTTGCTTGCTTATGAAACTAAAAGACAAGATTTTAAAAAAGCTTCAAAAGATTCTTTAGATTACGATAATTTTTACTTCAATAAAAAGGTTACGAATTGGCCAAAAGTAAATACTAATCAAGTAGAAGGACCAAAAAGAGGATTTAGAGAAAAAGTATGTCAGTGGTGCTACGGAGCTCCTGGAGTTGGCTTATCAAGATTCGGTATGAAAAAATTTGGAGAAATAGAGCCCAAAATTTTTAAAGATGACATAAATAAAGCTATTCAGGCAGTTAATAAAAATAGCAATATTTCTGCAGGTGACTCCCTTTGTTGCGGGCGTATGGGTCAGGTTGAATTTTTGACTGAAGCATCATTTGCATCTAATAATAAATCATACTTAGAAGAAGCAAATAACTATCTAACTCACTGTGTTGAAAATTCGCATAAGAGCGCGTATCAATTTGGTGGAGCAGAAGATATTGGCCTGCATTTAAACCTCTATAGGGGGATAGCTGGAGTCGGCTATACCCTTCTTCGTAAATTAGACCCAACACTACCAAACATTCTAATTTGGGAGTAAAAAATGGCAGATAACACTTCAAACAAAATTTATAGAAAGGATTATATAAAATCAATCTTTTGTTGCCCTAAGATTTCATTAGAAATCAAACTTAATCTTGATAAAACGATAGTTACTAATATCATGACAATCACTCCTAACATTGCGAAAGTTAAAAGTAATTCAAAGCTATTGTTAAATGGAGAGAATATAGATTTAGTTGTATTGAAAATTAATGGGGAAAAATTTGAGCAATATATATTGAATAAAACTGCTTTAATAATTCCAAACTATAAAAACTTATTTGATGCATCATTTAAAATTGAGATTCATACAAGCTGTAGCCCTAAAGCTAATAAAGCTCTTAAAGGTCTCTATATTTCTAATGACATATTTGTTACTCAATGTGAGGCCGAGGGTTTCAGAAATATTACTTATGCTCTTGATCGACCAGATATTATGTCAGTCTATCAAGTTAAATTGATTGCAAAAAAAGATACCTGCCCAGTATTGCTATCGAATGGTAACTTAATCAAAAAGGAAGACTTAGATAGTGGTTTTCATTCTGCCACATGGGTAGACCCTTTTCTTAAACCATCATATCTGTTTGCATTGGTCGCAGGAAAGCTTTCTTGTAATGAAAGGAAATATAAAACTTTAAGTGGCCATAAAAAATTACTTCAGGTGTGGGCTAGCGAAAAAAACATAAGTAAAACAGATTTTTGTTTGCAAGCATTGGTTAATGCAATCGAGTGGGATGAACAGCGCTTTGGCCTAGAGTTAGATTTAGAGAGATTTATGATTGTTGCCATTGATGACTTTAATATGGGTGCTATGGAAAATAAGGGCTTAAATATTTTTAATTCATCTACTATTTTACTTGATAAAAAATTTTCCTTGGATGCAGACTTCATATTCTCAGAACGCATAGTTGGCCATGAGTATTTTCATAATTGGACGGGAAATAGAGTTACATGTCGGGATTGGTTTCAGCTAACACTTAAAGAAGGCTTAACGGTTTTTAGAGATCTCCAATTCTCAATGGATAGGTTGCCAACAAAATCAGGAAAGGATGTCGTTAGAATTAACTTTATTAACTCTTTGAGATCAGCCCAATTTCTAGAAGATGCTGGACCTACAGCCCACCCAATAAGACCAGATCAATATGAAGCTATTGATAATTTTTATACTTCAACTGTTTACTCAAAGGGTTCTGAGGTTGTTAGGATGATTCAGACTATTCTTGGTGTAGATGGATTCAATAAAGGCTTAAAACTTTACTTTAAAAGACATGATGGACACGCTGTCACCTGTGAAGATTTTGTTGACGCAATGGGTGATGCAAATAATTTAGATTTTTCACAATTTAAAAACTGGTATTCACAGGTTGGTACCCCGAAATTAGAAGTTACTGAGCAATATAGTGAAGATGAAAAAACATATACACTCATTTTTAAACAATCAAATAATCATCCCAAAAATACAACAAAAAAAGCTCTCCATATTCCTATCCTTATGAAGCTTTTTAAATTATCAAAAAAAACAAAAACTATAAAAAATACAAGTATGGGCGAAGAGTTTTTAATTAACCTTAAAAAGAGTACTGAGGAATTTAAATTTAACGGATTTGATCAAAAACCTACTGCCTCCATTAATAGAAACTTTAGTTCGCCTATCAACATAGAATTCCCCCCCTATCAAGACCAAAATTATCTAATCAATCAGCTCAAATATGATGATGATGCATTTAATAGATGGGAAGCTTCACAAAGAATATATCAGATACTTATCATTGAGGATAAGGATCTAACAGATGAATTAGTAAATATTTTAAAGAATATTTTATTGGATGAGAAGCTAGATCCAAGCTTTAAAGGCCTTCTCTTTAGTGTACCAAATCATGGTTTTTTATCTCAAAAGCTTGAAGAATACGACCCAATTCATTTATTAGATAAGATAAATAAGCTTAAGACCTCAATGGCCATTAGATTAAAAAATGAATGGGAATTAACTTTTCATAAAATGAAAAGTAAAGGTTTATATAGCTTAGAGCCAGAAGAGATTAGTATAAGATCATTGAAAAATCTCTCATTAAATATGCTGTTATGGGTAGACGAAAATACATATAAAGATTTAGCCACTAATCAATATATTAAATCGGATAACATGAATGATCAATGGGCATCACTATGTAGTTTGTATATAAAGTCTAAGCATGCGTATCAAGATTTGATTAACGACTTTTATGAAAGAAATAAACATGAAGAAATTTCTTTAGATAGATGGTTTTCAATTCAGGCAATTAAATACCCGCATGGTGATAAAAAATTTGTTCAGAAAATTAATTCATTGAAGAATCATAAAAGCTTTAATATCGAGAATCCAAATAGAGCAATGAGCCTAATTGGTTCATTTTGCTTTGCAAATACGTATGGCTTTCATTCAGAAGATGGCTCTGGTTATGATTTTTGGGCTCAAAATGTAATAGAAATTGATAGCCTTAACCCTCAGATAGCATCATCACTGATGAGGCGAGCAATGGATTGGAAAAGACTTAATAAAAAATACAGGGCAATGTTTAAAAAAATACTTTACAAAATAGAGTCTACCCAAAATCTGTCAATAAATAGTCGAGAGATGTTAAAGGTTATATTGTTCGATTAGCATATAAAAAATATGTGCTCTGATTACCCATCTTATATTTTAGTTATGGGAAATTGCTTAGTAAAACAGATAGTGTTAAGTAATTTTCTCCCTTAAATAGACTAGAAACCTTTAAAAAAAAGTTATATTTAAATTGGGGGCTGGTGAACAGCGAACATGTTTTGATAATTGAGGCAAAAAAAAACCTCATAAAGATGAGGTTTTTTTTTATTTATTTACCTAGGCACAAGGGTCAGTATATGTATGTACAATAGTAAAAACTTTATCGCATGCTGCTGCACCTAAAACCATTTCCTCTAGAACTTCATCTGTGATTTTTTCCATGTTAAAACTCCTTAAAATAAAATTTTTAACACTTAATATAATAAATAATTAAGTATTTTTTATCTTACACTAATATTTTTTTTCAACAATGAGTTTAATGAATTTTTGTGTAAACAATTAATTTCTCATGATGCCTACATAAAAATGTAGTATTTCTTAGGCATTCGCCCATCCCTAATATAATTCCACCTTCTTCATTTAAGTTCTTACTTACCCCTTTCAAAATATTTTTTGCTTGAATTGGGTCAAAATAATAGAGGACATTGCGTAAGAAAATATAATCAAATTTATCCACTATTGATTCTTTGTTGATAATTAGATTTCTTTCTTCAAATTTAATTAATTTTTTAATATTCTCCTTAATTAAAAAATTACTCCCCTTTTTAATGAAGTAATTTTTTATATAATTTTTTGGAAGATTGGATACCTGGCTCACATCATAAACACCTTCTTTTGCAAATTTAACTGCACTTTTTGATAAATCAGAAGCATAAATATTAATTGACCAATCCGAGCTTCTTTTTAATAGCTCTTCTGAGAGGATCATTGCAATGGTATATGGCTCATAACCTCCCGCACATGCTGCAGACCAAATATTAATCACTTTTTTTTTATTACGCATGATATGAATTGGTAGCTCTTTATTAATAAACTCATCAAAAATTTCTTTATCACGATAAAAACACGAATCATTCATTGTTAATAAATCAAATAATTTATGATGAATATTGTTTATTGGATTTTCTATGAGCGAAGTAATAAGATCCGAAATATTGTTATAGGCATTACTTTTAGCAATCTGCTCAAGTGCTGAGCTTAATGACGAAGAATTGATATGCGTAATGCCAACTTCTTTTTGTATAATTTTTTTGAGTATAAGGAATTGCTCACTATCCTTATCTAAATTTTCATTTTTATTTTGGGCATCTACGGAAAGATTAAAAATATTTAAATTTTCGCTACTAGTATTTTCTTCTTCTATGCCAAAACATAACTCATGAGCTTCACTGACAATGTCACTACTATTAGTATTTTTAAACTCGTTAGGATCAATATACACAAAGCCCTTAATAAATTTATTTTTAATTCTAAGCCACAGTATTTCTGCTTTAAATACATCTTTTACCTTTATCGATGTTTTTTTTATTATTTTTATTGGGGAAACTAAAGTCTTATCAATTTTTTTTTGTGTCATGAAATGTTAAAACCTAATTTGAAAATTAAAATTAAACAAGAATAGTTAAGATTACCACACCTCATATCAGCTTACTCATATGCTTTCTAATCAATTTATCTGCCTTCTCTGAAAACATACTGACAAACAATCCAACTACCAGTATTTAAGATGTGTTAATAATTAATTAACTTGCATTAGCATTAAAAATAAAAAAATAGGAGATAGGCTTAGACAAGACCCGAAGAAAAAAGTAATCCAATTAAATCAATAATTTATATGTTTTATCTAAAGTAGTTATTAAGCAATGATATCAGCAGTCTTACAGGGATTATAATTCACATAGTTTACTAATCACATGACATTATCTGCATATTAAGCTAGTTGAGATTGTGTGTAGTACGAGTCTAGAGTCTTAACAATCAGGTGTATAAAATAGGTACTAAAGCTAGTTGGACTATGACCTCCATAAAGCACAAAAATACCCAATAATTGAATATGTTAAGGGGTACAGCTAGGGGTATTTATATCTAATTAAGTTAAAATCCTTATAAATAAAGGTATAGAAGCAGTAGTACGGTGGTGCTTACCTCCACCAATTATTAAAAAGAATAGTTTTTATTGGGAGTAACACTACAGGTCAAAGGTATATCATGTTCGTTTGTATCTTCTATGACTTCACAAGGGCTAAAAAGGCTGATGCCAATTTTTTTTACATCCTTGTGTAAAGAAGCAAAAAAACGATCATAAAATCCTTTTCCGTAACCTACTCGATATCCTTTCAGGTCAAATGCTAACAGAGGGGTGATAACAAGATCAATTTTATTGTTTTCTACCCAAACAGGATCAATTGGTTCGGTAATATTATTTTTTGTTTGTTTTGTTTTAGTATTAGTTTTAAATTCTGCATTTTTTAGTGTCCCATCATTAAAATTACTGACAGGCACAACAACATCGATATTATTTTTCCAGCAATACTGAATGATTGGTGAGGTGTTTATTTCACCTTTTGAATGAATAGGTAAAAAACAATGAATGCATTTGGGGTTATATTTTTTTATAAGCTCAATAGTGTTTTTTAGAAGTTGTGATGACTCCTCTTCAAATTTAGTTGAAGATAGTTCTTGGCGCTTTTTCAAATATGTCTTTCTTACTATGTCTTTTTTCAAAATAATAGCAGAAACAGAGGGCTACAAATTAAACATACATAACATTTATTATCATGCCTTATAATCCTCTGTAACAACTTTTAAATAGCATTTTATTTCTTATTTATCTTGACCCTTACCCGGTGCGTATGTTTCTTCTGCTGATGGAAATGCTTTTGCATGCACATCTGCAGCGAACTTATTCACGGCATCTTTGATAAGATCAGCACCATTCATATATGTTCTTACAAATTTAGGCTTGAAATCTGTAGATAAACCTAGCATATCCGGAAGAACCAGCGCTTGTCCATCGACGTCCAAACCAGCACCAACACCAACTACGGGGATAGAAACTGCATCTCTAACCGCAGCGCCTACATGTTGTGGTACTGCTTCTAATACGATTGCAATACATCCAAGCTTATCAAGTTTTTTAGCATCTTCAATGATACTAAGCTCACTTTCTTTGGTTTTACCTTGGGCTTTAAATCCACCGATTGCATTATGATGAGATGGTGTAAGGCCAATGTGTCCAATTGTTGGGATGCCTGATTGAGAAAGATGAGCGTAGAGCTCTTCGTTTCCATCAACACCTTCTATTTTAAGCGCATTTGCTCCAGCCTTGATTAAGGTTTCAACGTTATCCATTGCCTCCTTAAATCCCTTTCTATTACTCATGAAAGGCATACCAGCAATAAGAAATTTATCTTTTGCTCCTTTTTTTACCGCTCTGGTGTGCATCGCAATTGTTTCCACATCGCAACTCAAAGTATCTTCATGGCCATGGACTACCATATTTAAATCATCACCAATCAAAATACCATTGATGTCTGTGTCGTTAAGAATCTTTGCACTCCAGTACTCATGAGAAGTAACAACTACAATTTTCGTTCCATCTGCTTTTAACTTTTTAAAATTTTCTAATACGCTCATTATCTTCCCCTTAAATTGTTTATAGAAAAATAAGTCTGATAATTCAGTATAAGGGAATTCATAAAAAAGAAAATTTATTTTCTAAACATTGTTAATTTACTAAAAAAATGATTATATATAACTATATTTAAATTATTTAGGTGAGGGTTACTATGGCTGCATACGATCAAAAGGAATTAGAGCAATGGAAGAATGGCTTACTGGGAAAACAAGCTGGCTCTTCTAATAAAAAAATCCTACTCATTGTTGTGGTTGCAGTAGTGGTTGTCATTGCATATCTATATTTATCAAAGTAAATAATTAAAAAAGTCAGTTAGCCTATTTGGGCTTTGCTTAACGCATAGATATGGGGGTTAGATCAAAGCTATGCTTTAAGTGTAATTCTGCATATAGAATTCTCTATCTTTGTGAATACGAACAAAATGATTGGGTATTTCTATGTCAACAATGTTTTCTCGATATCAAACCAAAGCATGAGGACACCTATCGGTATGGTGGAACATGAAAAAATTTTAAATAAACCAACCAATCAGACAAATGCTCAAAATTCTTATCGCAATAATTACGTTAATACCAAGCACCCTATTTGCACAAGAATTATGCACTTATGATTATCTTAAAAAAGAAATACCAACTCTTTATAAAAAGGTTGTAGCGAAAACAAACTCCCTTCCGAAGATTTTTACTTTTTGCTCAGGCGGGAGTCATTATTTATTCAATGTCACAATGTTTCAGAAATTTAATAACGGCATTGGGATCAATAGAGCTTTAGAAAAGGACTTATTCAGCTACCTTCTTATGGAATATGATGCGAATAGTTACTCAAGAACAAGTTTGGTTGCCGGCAAGGATCAGCAATTACAGCTTGTCACTAACTTCACGAATAAGAAGCCATTTAAAGCAACAGAGGTGAGACAAGAAGTTTTTGTGGGTGGGAAGGCAGAACAAAGCATCAGTTATGGTAAATCAGTAATTTATATTAGACGAAACAACTCGAAGTTTTCTCAATACTTCAAGCCTATCAACCTATCAAAGGAAGATAGAATTTACCTTGAGAAATTTAAACAGTTTGTCGGGGTGCAAAAACTTAACTAAATTAAAAGAATAGATATTTCACAAGAGCGCATATACCGAGCACTAAAAAAACTGCGGCCAGATATGACATGAGCATCATTGGCTTACATCTATGTGCAGGACACTCTTCCCTTTTACTTTTACTTTTACTAACCATAACCATTTAACCTTCTAGATTAAAATTAAAAGACTGTATTCAAGTTAAAAAATTCATTTTATACTAAGTTTTTATCTATCAAAAAAATAAACATGAAAAGCGACTTTATCATTCAATGTATTGATAATATTACAAATTGTATTGTGGAAAGTGAGTCAGAAATTGAGTCCTTAGATAGGGTGATTGGTGATGGAGATCATTATATTAATATTAAGAGAGGGGCTTTGGCTGTTCAGTCAATCAAAGGTGACCTTAATCATTTAACAAATGCTGAAGCCTTTAAAAAAATAGGGATGACAATAATGTCATCTGTGGGCGGTGCCTCCGGCCCTCTTTTTGCAAGTTTCTTTTTAGCATTGTCCAAAGAAGTTTCGGACAATGATGATCTGCATAAATTTAGCCTGGGTTTTTCTAGAGGCGTAGAATCAATTATGCAAAGAGGTAAATCCAAATTAGGGGATAAGACTATGCTTGATGTATTGATCCCTGTTTCAGAAAAGCTTCAATCATTAGTTAAGGATGGGTGTGAAAAAAATATAATGATTAAAGAGATTGATTTAACCGCCCAGGCTGGCGTGATTGCAACAAAAGATTTGATCCCCGCCAAAGGTAGGTCGGCTGGGTTGGCTGAGAGAGCGGTTGGTCATATTGATCCGGGCGCTAAAACATGTCAAATAATTATCAGCACCATTTGTAATCAATTAAATAAGGGTTAAATTGAGATGAAAAAATTTTTAAATCAAACGGATAACTTTATCGTAGATAGTTTAAAAGGCTACGCCAAGGCGCATGAGGATTTAATTTACCTTAATCTTGATCCTGTCTTTGTAACCCGTAAAGAAATTAACCCCAATAAAGTCCTTTTGGTTTCTGGTGGTGGCTCAGGGCATGAGCCACTCCATACAGGGTACTTGGGACAAGGGATGTTAGATGTGGCTTGCCCAGGGCATGTGTTCACCTCACCTACCCCCGATCAAATGATTTCGGCTATTGAATATTGTCAGCCTAAGAGCGGTGTTTTATTTATCGTAAAAAATTACTCTGGTGATGTGATGAACTTTGAAATGGCATCGGAAATGATTACCTTTGATCACCAGACCGTTTTAACCAATGACGATGCTGCTGTATTCAATTCAAGCTATACAACAGGTAAGCGAGGCGTTGCAGGCACGGTCATAGTTGAGAAAGTTGTTGGTAGCCTTGCTGAGTCTGGTAGTGATTTAACAGCTTGTAAGGTGCTTGGGGATAAAGTGAATCATCATTCATCAAGTATTGGGGTAGCGCTGTCAAGCTGCACTATTCCTGCTGCTGGAAAGCCAACTTTTTCGATTGGAGAAAATGAAATTGAATTCGGAGTCGGCATTCATGGCGAACCCGGTAGAAAACGAGAAAAAATTAAAGCAGCCAATCTGATTGTTGAGGATATGGTCGCAGCCATCCTAAAGGATTTCGATGAAAAATCGTTAGATGTTAAGGATCCCGGGGGCATACTTCTTTTGGTCAATGGGTTTTCAGGAACACCGTTATCAGAATTATATTTAATTTATAATGCTGTTGCTGAGCAACTCAGCGAGAAAAATATCCATATATCCCGCTCTTTAGTAGGAAACTATACAACAGCCTTAGATATGGCGGGTGCTTCAATCACAATGTGCTTGCTTGATGATGAGATAAAAAAACATTGGGACGCACCCGTTTTAACACCAAACCTTCGATGGGGTAACTGATAGTATGTTTAAAAAACATTTAAATGAAGCGGGAAAGAGTTATTGGGAGCATTTTAAGTTTGCCTTTATCGCAGGCTTTATACTTCTGTACGCAGGCATTGCCTCAATCATTCACGCGATTTTTCCGTGCTTTTTTAAGTTTACCAGCTTAAAAATTGTAAAATCTTTAATAAAAAAAGCAGGATAAGGAATAGCCTTGCATACCCAGTCTTATAGAAAATTAGGTTTTTGGGTTGGTTTACTCTTATTCTTCTCTGTTATCTTAAATCCAACACCTGAATCCTTATCAGTCGAAGGCTGGCATGTGGCGGCCGTTGCATTGCTGATGGCAGCCTGGTGGGGAACAGAGGCGGTCCCCTTGCCTGTCACGGCCCTCATTCCCCTTGTGGCCTTTCCTCTGCTACAAATTTCTTCGCTCAAAGAAACGGCAATATCGTATGCAAATCCCCATATATTTTTGTTCTTAGGTGGCTTCATTCTGGCACTAGCCATCCAAAGATCCGGTTTGCACAAAAGGTTGGCCCTCTCGGTTGTATCGCAAGTTAATGCATCAGCTGGCAGCATCATAGGTGCCTTTATGTGCATATCATTTTTTGTCAGTATGTGGGTCATGAACACTTCAACAACATTGATGTTACTGCCTATCTGCTTGGCTATTTGTGTCAACATCAAAGAAGCTTTACCAGGCACATCAAGCAAGAATATTAAGAACTTTGAAATTGCATTATTTTTAGGTATTGCCTATGCCTCTTCAATCGGTGGCATGTCAAGCTTAATAGGAACTGCACCCAATATTGTTTTTGCAGGCTTTATGCAAGAAAACTTTAATATCGACATTTCATTTCTGGATTGGATGAAGATTGCGCTGCCCATTGCCCTGATGATGCTTTTTGCATCCTACCTCATTTTGACAAAAATAATTTATCCTTCTACTTTCAAAATTAATACGGCGACGAAAAATAAAATCAATCAATCGCTTAAAAAATTAGGGGTAATCAGTCGAGATGAAAAAAAAGTTTTTATTATTTTTTTGATTACAGCAAGTTTATGGATAGGTAGGCCTTATTTAAAGCATTATGAAATTTTATTAGGGTTGACCGATGCAGGCATTGCTATTTTGGCTGCCATCATGCTCTTTATCTTACCCTCAGATAATAAGAAAAGTAACCTTCTAGAATGGGATGAAACAAAAAAATTGCCCTGGGGCCTCTTGCTTCTATTTGGGGGTGGGCTCTCTTTGGCAGGCGCGATAAGTGTTTCTGGGTTGGGTCAATGGCTCGGGACGTCATTTGGTTTGTTGGTGGAGCTAAAACCTTGGTTAATTATTCTCTTAATTACTACCTTCATTGTCTTTCTAACTGAATTAACATCGAATACGGCAACAGCTTCCACCTTCCTCCCTGTTGCCACATCCATTGCGGTCGCAATTTCGGTAGCGCCTTTATCGATTGCAATACCCCTTGTGATGGCATCTAGCTTGGCATTTATGCTTCCTGTGGCTACGCCACCAAACGCAATTGTTTATGGTTCTGGAAAAATTACAATTGCAAATATGATTAAAGCAGGATTTATCTTAAACTTAATTGGTATTTTGATTGTCACGCTGGTCAGCCATTATCTCTTACCGGGGTCTTTTGAAGGACTAATGTAACTTAATTAATAACTACTTAAATTACTTATCAATTTTATTTATTTTACTTCCCTCTAATGTGAGGTTGTACATTAGGCCTTTCGGAGAAAATACAAATGCAACGACAGGCTCTTTAATAGACTCTACATTGGCCACGCCACCGGCACCCCATACAGCAACGGCGACACTTGCATCACCACCACCACTCCAACCGCTCGCACCCCTAAATTCTTTTAATGCATCTGCTTTTAAGAACATATAAACTTCAGATCGTTTTTCAACCCCAAGCTGGAAACCAATGGAGCCAGAGATGTTGTCGTAATACTGAACCTTTTTTCCATCAATAATAAGGGCCCCTTCTCCATACGCCCCTCCTATAACAAACCCTGCTTTTACAATACTGGGGAACACTAATACCCCTTTCGCTTTAGATGAAAGCTCTTTTGCTGCGGCAGATGTTTTATACAGCTCATCCAAAGCGGCCTTAATTTCAGCATCAATCTCATCTTTTGAGGCAGTGAAACCGACTTGAGAAAATACAAGTAAAGTAGCTGCAATTATTGTAGTTAGTTTGCTCATGTTTACGCCCCTCACTTTAATTTTAATAATTTGTTTTTAAAGTTTAACTTTACATAAAAAAAATTATTTAAGACAATTTAATATTTAAATAAATGTCATTGTTGGTATAGTCATTCATATGACCATTGAACAAATCTTTACCTGGGTGATAGCGATAGACACGATAGTTCTGACTGCTATAGGTTTTTTTCTGGCTATCGGATTTTTGTTCTTAGTGACGGCCGTTTACTCTCTTATTTACGATAAAGCATTTAGAAAAAAGTATCTCGGCAAGCTTAGTGCGGCATTTGTAATTTTATTGGCTTTAATTGTAGGTACGTTTTATGTGTTTATAAAATATGGTTACATTATTTTATAAGTCGTCTCATTGAATTGTAGGTGCTTAATTACACGCAAACAACCAGAACACAATTAGCTCAGTTGTTTGGTTAGGGTTTTCAGTTAGGAAGCGTCTGGCTTTCTTTTATGAATCTCGTCAAGAACGAGCTTACATTCACCAGTAGTCAACGAACAACCATTAACAGCATCTTCAAAGTTATAACCATCCATCATCAACTCAACAAGTTTCTTAACCTCTTCTAACTCTACATCAAGGAGCGTTGCAATCTCAATAAGCATCGCGGTATGTTCTTCAGTGTGCATATTTTACCTCTCAAATTTTGATTAATCTTTATTAAATAATACACGCTAATAAGCTATTCAGTGAAGCTAAATTTGGAATTTTGATTAAAAAAAAGCCAACAAAGGGTTGGCTTTACAAAGCATTTAATAATTTAATGTTAATTAATTGTTCATATTGTTTTGCTTTAATTTAATTTACTTTTTTTGAAGGCTTTATCAATTGAGTTAATAACTAAAGACTCAAAAGTATTCGGTGCCATTTCGCCTTCAAAGCCCTCCCCTCTGAACACAAAAATTCTCGCCCTAATGAGTTCGCCCGATACACTGTCACTGATTCTAGATTCAAAAACCATGAAGGGGACTTTGGTATTTTTATCAATAATTTTTTTGCCTAGATTCCAGGCTGCTTTTATGGGTAAAAAATCAAGCGCCCCCATCCCATCGCCTGTTAAGTCAGCATCTCTAAAGTTCACTTGCATTCTCATCACATTTGAGCCCTTAGCATTTACTAGGGAGTGTGAAGCTTGAAGCTCTTCCCTGATTTTAGTTCTGGCTGAATTTTTAATCCTGGTTAGCAGTTCAGCAGTGACTGTATCGTCAGCTTTTTCTTCAATCGTTATATTATCAAGCAACACGGAGTTATATGAACTTAAGCTGGTGCTTGGGTTATTGTAGCCATAAGACCTAAAGTTTTCTTCATCAACAAGCAGATCCCAACATTTAATATTTTTAAATATAGTCGTTTCAGCGAGGTCATTTATCACCCTATTCTCGCATGCGAGAGATTGAGAAATAAAGCTAAATGAGAGTGCAGTTGATAGCAATATTTTTAAAGCTTTCATATCAAATCCTTTTTTTGGTTAACAGTATTTTGAGTGTAAATTTTTTGAATTCAACATTCTATTTGAACCCATTACACACTTTAGCATTTACCTTATGTAAAGATAGGAAATAATTTAAGAAACTTTTTTTATTTATGATTAAAATATAGTAGAATTACGCCTTCTGGATGTCCCCATCGTCTAGAGGCCTAGGACACTGCCCTTTCACGGCGGCAACAGGGGTTCGAATCCCCTTGGGGACGCCAATATATATAGCTACATCCCATATAAACACTGCTATAAATTTCAAATCAATAAAACAATCGAGTGTATTGCAAAGAAATGCCTTGATACCAAATAGCTGAACAATATACTTATTGGTCAATAGCGCTGTGATTGCTTTTTTATTGTTCATCGTCGTATCCAAATGCATCCATTACTTTTTTAAAAACAAGCGCAGGTTTAATCTCTTGAATGATTTTCTGTTTATCCTGTACCCAATACGACTCCTCTCCCCAAGGCCTGTATCGATGTGGCTCGCCAGGACCAAATATTGTAAAAGTTTTGGTTTGGACTGCGCTTGCAATATGCCCTAAACCAGAGTCATTCCCTACAAATAATTCTGAATTTTTAATAACAGCGGCTGTGGTTAATAGATCTAATTTGCCGCATAAATTTAAAAACTCACCTCCATAAGCTTCCTTAAAAATTGGTACAAATTTGTTATCTCTTGAGTCACCCACAATCAGGATAAAATCAAAATTCTTTTGAAGCATGCTTGCAAGTTCTGCAAAAAATTGAGCGGGCCATATTTTATGTTCTGAATTAGCACCAATCCCTAGCGCTAAAATTCTTTTATATCCTTTAGGAATTAATTTCCTAGCATCAATTTTCTCTTGCTTATTAAGCCATATCTCTGGCTTTGGCATTAGGTTGGTTGGTTGCTTAATAGAGAGGAAGTGTTTTTCAGCGCTATGGATATTGTTATTCTTTACTTTATGAAATTTTTTATCTGCACGAATCAAATAAAGCAAGCCATCAGATCGTAGGTCGACTGCTAAGTCATAATGATCAGCCCTAATCCTTCTTACTAAATTTAAAGTACCCATAAATCCTTTGGACTTATCCTTCCTGTAAAATTTATTTATGAATGGGCAATGTTTAAATAGCATCTCAGAACGTTGGTCGCCAACAACATCAAAGCGCGCATTTTTATATATTTGCGCTAATCTTATAAGAACGGGTGTAGTTAAGACAACATCTCCGATATTTGATAGGGTGATAAATAGAATTTTCTTTGGTTGGCTCATCTAATAGGCGCTTCTTTTAATTAATTGCCACTGCATAAGGTTTTTTTTAATCAATCTCTCTGGCTGCATAGTTAGTGCTAATCGTGAGCCAGCACCTTTCTCATTAATTGTACTTTTACGCAATGGAATCAACCCCTTTAACTTAAAAACCTTTTGCCCTAAAGAAGAAATAGAATAGGACCCCCAAAAAAACGATAGGCAGCACCAGGATAAAAGACTCTTTTGGGGTCTTTAAGATGCTTGCGATTGAATGGCGGTAAAAAAAGACTAACATCACAGAAGCCAAGATAATACCTATGAGCTGAAACCCTGAGTAATTCATCTTTAACGTACCATGATTCGTTCTTGAGTAAAATTATGTATCACTTGAATGCTATTTTTTTTCAATCGATTTTAAGTATTCATTGCTATCAGAAATAACCTGGAAAGCAGATAATTCAAATTTGGGCAGGGCTGCTAGCAAATGATCAAAAATATCACTCTGGATATTCTCATAATTTACCCAGTTGGTATCATTGGTGAACACATAAATTTCAATGGGTATGCCGCTTTGGCCTGGCTGAAGCTGGCGTATTAAAAAAGTTAAATCATTTCTGATGTGCTCATTTTCTCTTAAGTAGTTGTAGATGTATTGTCTGAATAAACCAATGTTGGTAAGCGCCCTTCCATTTAAATCTCCCTCTACTGTTTTTTGTTTTAAATTGTATGAATTAATCTCACTCCTTTTTTCACTGATATATTTCTTCAGATGAAAAACTTTTGCTAATTTTTCCAGTAGCGCCGCATCACAAAATTTAATTGTTTTAATATCAATATTGATTGAACGCTTAATTCTTCTCCCCTTCGTATCTGTCATCCCACGCCAATTTTGAACGCCATGAGAGATTAATGCTGCGGTAGGAATGCTAGTAATTGTTTTATCAAAATTCCTTATCCTTACCGTGTTCAGCGAAACATCCTCAACATCTCCATCAACATTCAAGTCCTTTATGGTTATCCAATCACCAATCCTAACCAAGTCATATGAGGCGACCTGGACACTGGCAACAAAACCTAAAATAGTATCCTTAAATACAAGGATGATTACTGCGGATGCGGCACCTAAGCCCGTTAAAAATGCCATGGGTGATTTATCAAATAGCATCGAGACGATTAGGACAACGGCTGTAAGAACAATAATAATCTTAACTAACTGAAGATAACCCTTAATAGAAGGCTGATGCGATTTTTTAATTCCTTCATAATAGCCATTAGCGACATTTAGAAAAGCTAAAAAGAACCAAACAACTGCAAGGGTCGCATACATAACACCACCCTCCTCAATAAAAATAACTGAATCATTGATCCAGCTAATTCTGGAATCATCTGAGGTCATCAAATCAGCAAGAGAATAAAATGTTAAGGCCGAGACAAGGTGGGCAACATTTTCAAAAGGCTTATACACAGCAATTGTTTCAGATATCACATTTTTTTTATAAAGGATGGTCTTTCTTGCGTAACTTATAATGTAATTTTTAGTAATAAAATATGCTAAAAAAGCAAGGCCGAAAATCATGAGCACAACATGCATTATTGCTAATGCTGCGGTTAGATCATAACTTAAGCCTAGAAATTTATAAAAACCTATAATTTCATCAATCATTTTGTTTTTTAGCCCTGAAATTTATCAAATAAATATACTGTATAAAATTGTAACTATTTATAATTATACCCAATATAAAAAAATATTTTTTAATGGATAAGGTGCGAGGCCTCTTTCATTTATAATCTAAAAGAATAAATATCGGTAAAACCCAAAAAATAAACTTTATGATAAAAGGATTAATTAAATTATATGAAAGTCAATTTGTGCCTGATTTTTCGATCAGGTTTGGCATAACACAACATTAAGCAATTACCATGCATTCAATCTACAAAGGCACAATATCTCACTCAAGAACAAAAGGCCCACAATATTCTTTTAGCTATAGAACCACCATGTTATTTCTTGACCTTGATGAAATTAAAAGTGCATTTAATAAGCGTCTTTTTTGGAGTTATGAAAAACCTAACTTAGCATCCTTTCGGAGGAAGGATTTCTTTGGGGATACCTCAAAACCCATTAAACAAGAAATTATAAAATTAATTACTAAAAATTTAAAGTGCAAGGTTGATGGAAGGGTATTCCTGCTTACCACAATAAGATATTTTGGTTACTGTTTTAATCCTGTCAGTTTTTACTATTGCTATAACAAAAAAAAGGAATTAACTGCGATTGTTTCTCATATTACAAATACCCCCTGGGGGGAACGGCATGCCTATGTTCACGATTGTAGAAAAATAAGGGGGGGAACTAAAACCTTTAAGTTTAAAAAAGACTTTTATGTGTCCCCCTTCCTGCCGATGGATCTAGAATACATTTGGAAATTTACAGAGCCAAAAGATTTTTTATTTACCTCCATGGAGTGCTCCAAAAATCAAAAAAAATATTTTACTGCCACATTAAAAATGACAAGACAGTCATGGAGCTCATATTCATTGAATAAGCTACTATTCCTTTCAGTGCCAATGGGTATGAAGACAATTATCAGTATTTATTGGAATGCGTTAATATTATATTTAAAAAAAGTGAAGTTTTATCCGCACGCCTGACATGAATCATTTATACATAACAAAACCATACGATAGAAATGCCTTATGAGCGCTCAGGCTAAAACCGCTCTTATTGTGGGTGCAGGGATTGCAGGCTCTAGTCTTGCCTTCCATCTTGCAAAAAAGAATTATCAAGTCACCTTATTAGATAGAAATGCCCATGATGAGATCGATATTTTTCATAACAAGGCCGTTGAGATGTCTCCACATTTTATGCTAAACAACCCAAGATATAATTCACTTATGATCGAAGCTTCGAAATATTCATATCGCCTTGTCAAAGAATTTAACTTTTCTAAAAAAAATGCACTTTTGGAGGGTGTGGTAAAACTTTATGACATAGGCGTCGCTGAGCGACTCGTTAAAATGATGGCTAAAATTGACGTAGTTAAGGCAGCTTTTAAATATCTACCAGAAGATATCATTAACAAAAAATATTCTATTAATAGCAAGACAGGTATCTTCTTTAAGTATGGCGGTTGGGTGTCTCCAAAAAAAATCTGCTCCGCTCTAATTGAGCATAAAAATATAAAACTTATTGCAAAATCAGAAGTAAAAAAAATTTCTTATAAGAAAAATCAATGGTTTTTAGGTTGTCAAAATTTGCATGAGCATAGTGCGTCGAATTTAATCTTCTGCAATTCATTTTCGCTAGGCCATGTAAATTTATTTAACAATCTAGATTTAAAAAAAACCAGAGGTCAGGTCAACTGGATTCCTAGGCAAAAGGATACTCAGGCTAAAGAAATTATCTCGGATAAGGGCTACCTTATACCCGATGTAAACGGGGTCGATGTCATTGGCTCAACTTATGGCCGTAGCAATGATAATAACCAGCTGTCTGAAGATGATTTTAAAAAAAACTTAAAGGCCTATCAACGGCTAACCGGAAATCAACTAAATCAAAAATGCTTACCAAATAATGGTTGGGTTGGCTGGAGAGCAGTTTCTCCGGATCGAAATCCTTATGTAGGGCAAGTTCTAAATGCTTCTAAAGAATTAACTAAAAATCCTAAATCACTCAATGACTTGAATTGGCACCCTAATCTTTTTGTTAATGCCGGTTATGGCTCAAGAGGTTACACACTGGCACCGTTTGTCTCCAAATGTCTTGCTTCAAAAATAGACGCTTCCCAGACAGCTGAAGAGGAGGATATTCTAAATTACTTGAATCCATGCAGGGGTTCACTAAAGAAACTAGGGCTTAGAAAAAAAATATTTTTAAATTCGATATGACAAAAAAATTAATTACAGCGGCACAGGCTAAAGAAGAAGGCGGAGATATTTTAGGCGCCATAGAGCTTTATAAGGCTGCGTGGCGTGAAGACTCTAAAAATACATTTCTCCAAATTACAATTGGAAATCTATATGCCTCAATTGATGAGTATGAAGAGGCGGCTGGTTTTTTTAGGCGAAGCCACCATGCTTTAAAAGACAACCAACAAGTTACTGAAGCCTTAAGCTTTTGTCTTAATAAAATTGGAAATGCCTATTTTGATAAAAGAGAATTCAATATGGCGGCATCGGCTTTTGAGGAGGCCCTAAGTTACACTAAAAATAACACGTCATATCTTTTTAACTATGGAAACACCCTATTTCAACAACATAAATATGATGAAGCGATTGAGGCATACAGCATGTCTCTTAAGATAAAGCCTGACCCAATGACCTACAATAATTTAGGGAATGCATACCAACGAACCCTAAAGACTGACGAGGCGATTAAATGTTATGAAAAAGCACTGTTAATCAATCCTAATTTAACACATACCTTCATTCAACTAACGCACCTCAAACAAAGCATCTGTTCATGGGGTGGTATCGATGAAATGTTTTTAAAAATAAAGGAGGTGGCTGAGAAAAAAATAAATGGGAGAATTTCCCCCTTTGCCTTGTTTTCAATGCCAAACCTGACTAACAAAGACCACTTAAATGTTGCAAATGCATGGGTAAAACAATCTGGTGTACAGTTTTTAGAAAAATCTGTATTTCAAAAAAGGGAAAAAGTTACAATTGCATATCTTTCATCAGATTTTAGATTGCACCCCTTATATTATTTAATTAAAGAAATTTTAATTAATCATGATCACGATAAATTCATAGTTAAACTCTTTTATTCTGGTCCCAATGATAACTCAAAAGAGTTAGATGAATTTAAGGGGATTGGCGATGCATATTTTAATATCACTGAGATGAGTGATGAAAAAGTTGCAAATTTAATGCGTAACGAGACGATTGATATTATGGTGGATCTTACCGGGTTTACTCAGAATAGCCGATCATTTATAGCCGCATTAAGACCAGCAAAATACCATATCAATTGGCTTGGATATCCTGGCACCATGGGCGCTTTAGATGAAAGACCGCTCTATGACTATATGCTTGCGGATGAATATATCATTCCAAGATCTAAAAAGAGCGAATATGCAGAGGAAATCGTCTATCTGGGGGGTTGCTACCAACCAAATATCGCCACAAGGCCCGCTCTTAAAGATGTAAATAAAGGAGATTACGGCTTCAAAGAGACGGACTTTATTTTTGCATCATTTGGGCAGTCCCTAAAAATTACTAAAGAAATGTTTTCATTATGGATGAGGCTGTTACAAAAGGTCCAGAAT
>Ga0209449_1000476_pt1 | contig 28897 bp, 30 predicted proteins | sample SaaInlV_100m_DNA_5_FD_184671 | JGI IMG/M metagenome (GOLD analysis project Ga0209449, IMG submission 184671) | Marine microbial communities from expanding oxygen minimum zones in the Saanich Inlet - Saanich Inlet SI073_LV_200m_DNA (SPAdes) (version 2) | ecosystem: Environmental > Aquatic >...
GGGCACAGAGAAAGCTTTATTAATTGCGTTATTGATTATGATTGTACAGAAAGATTGTAGCTTGTTATTATTTAATTTACACTGACCCCTTTATATTGCTTTTACAACTCGGTTATGAAAGTATGCGTCGACGTTCAGAAATATGTCAATTTAAATTTGAAGACTTGCAGCATCATGGTAATCATAAACATACGCTCTTACTTCGACACTCTAAAACTGATCAATACAGCCAAGGGAAAATAATTCCAATATCTGGAGAATTATCTGGGATGATTTCAAAATGGTCACTAACAATTGATCAAGATAGTGGCTACATCCTTAGAAGCTTCAAACGGAACCTGTCTACTAACCCATCACTTACGCCTGCATCAATTAACCATATTTTAAAAAATCTTCAAAAAAAAGCTGAGCTGAATCAAATTGGAGAACTATCAGGCCACTCATTTAGAGTTGGCGCTGCACTTGATTTATTAGACAAAAATATCCCGTTAGAGAAAATTATGCTTAGAGGTGGCTGGAAATCAGAAACTAGTGCAATGAGATATCTTCAAAGCTGGAGCGATCAAGATTGGCTTATTATTGACAACTGTCGAACCTAAAGTCTTTTAGGTTCGTTTTTTAAAAAGGATTTTTTTTATAACAAGAGATGCATAGTTGGCCTAGTCCAATAACATATCCATATCGATGATCGATATTTGTACTACGCAAAATATTAGTTTGTGATTTGCAGCTAATACAAATTTCATAACTGTCATTTATATTAGCAAGGGAGCTTTTAAGACGCTCTTCTGCCTTCTTAATTCCAACAATATTTACTTTATTCATATTCTTCTCAAAATTTAACATTACCTTATTAATGTCTAGGATACCCATCTGGATTTTGTGACTGCCAACGCCAAGTATCTTCACACATCTCATCAAGCTCGTACTCGGCTTTCCAGTTTAGAATTTCTGCTGCATAGCTAGGATCAGCATAACAAGTGGCAATATCACCTGCCCTTCTATCCACTATCCGATATTTTACCTCTTTACCCGATACTTTTTCAAAAGCCTTGATCATATCAAGCACTGAATATCCATTACCTGTACCCAGGTTTACGGTTAAAATCTGAGGCTTAGTTTTTAAAGCTTGCAGAGCTTTAACGTGCCCTTTAGCCAAATCTACCACATGAATATAGTCACGCACGCCGGTACCATCAGGCGTATCGTAATCACCGCCAAATACACTAAGTTTTTCTAACTTACCAACAGCCACTTGTGAAATATACGGAATTAAATTATTAGGAACATCATTTGGATCTTCACCAATCAATCCACTCTTGTGCGCACCTACTGGATTGAAATATCTAAGCAGTGCAATATGCCAAGAATCGTCCGCAACAAATACATCTTGTAAGAACTCCTCAATCATTAACTTTGAACGACCATAAGGATTAGTTACTGATAGTGGGAAATCTTCCTTAATAGGCACAGTGTGTGGATCACCATATACTGTAGCAGAAGAGCTAAATACAAATGTCTTGCAATTAAATGCATTCATTACATCAGCCAATACAAATGTGCCGCCTACATTATTATCATAATACTCAATCGGCTTTTCTACCGATTCGCCTACAGCTTTCAATCCCGCAAAGTGAATCACCCCATCAATTGAATATTGCTCGAATATTCGCGTAAGCCCTGACTTATCACGCACATCCACTTTATGAAAAGGAATGCTGCAACCAGCCAACCTTTCAACTCGCTTTAATGAATCCAATGAAGAATTACATAAGTTATCAACCACAACAACTTCATAACTCGCTTTAATCAGCTCAATGCAAGTATGCGAGCCAATGTAGCCAGCACCGCCAGTCACTAATACTCTTTTTATCTTATTATCTGTACTATTCATAAAAAAATCAATAGGACCCATTGTTTTTTGTCATCATCATTTTAATTGTCTTAAATATTATTTTAATGTCTAACCAAATATTGCTATTGTCAATATACTCCATATCCATAGCAACCCTATCACGGTAGTCAATATCGCTTCTGCCATTCACTTGCCAAAAACCCGTCAGACCAGGCCTAATAGATATAAGTTTAGAAAATGATTTTTTATATTTTTGAATTTCATCATATACAATTGGTCTTGGCCCCACCACACTCATATCTCCTACTAAAACATTATAAAATTGTGGAATTTCATCCAAACTTGTTCTTCTTAGAAATACTCCAATACCTTGAATCACCCTTGGATCATGTTTTAATTTAAAACTCTCCTCATATTCATTTTTAAATTTTATATCACTAGATAATAATTTTTGCAACTTTTCATCGGCATTTACAACCATTGTTCTAAATTTATAACAATAAAAATAACGATTATCCTTTCCAATTCGCCTCTGTTTGTAAAAAACTGGACCGTCGGGAGAATTTATCTTTATAAGTAAAGCAACAATAATAAATACAGGGGTAAGAAATATAAGTGCAAAAAATGCAAATATTTTATCAAAGACAAGTTTAATCATTCTGAATTCACACAATTAAGTTATTAAGATACTGAAAAAAATCACTGACCCTCCTAAAATAGATTAATCAACTCCTTCGCTACAACTTCAATATCATGATTCGGCATCCCTAAACCACTTGGAATATAGAACCCAAACTTATGTAAGTTTTCAGCAATGGGGTATTTCTCATCTTGAAAGATTTTTTGAGATTTAAAAACAGGCTGTAAATGCATGGGAAAGAAAAATGGTCTCGCGCCTATGCCTAAAGCACTCAACCTATCTATATAGTATTTAGCATTGTATATTGAATCAGATGGCAACATAATACCCACAACCCAATAAATATTTTTTGAAAATTCGTTTACTAGGGGTGATAATGAAAAATTTGAATTATCAGATAATAATTCATAATACAATTCTCCAACCTCTCTTTTTCTAGCAACATGCTTTTCTAAATTCTCTAATTGAGCAACGCCCAAAGCCGCTTGAAGATTTGTCATTCTATAGTTCCAACCTAAACTTTTATGATGAAATCTTTCACCCTCTTCAAAGCATAGGTTTCTAAGAGATCTACATCTATTTGCTATTTCAGCATTGCTTGTTACACACATTCCGCCTTCGCCTGTAGTGATATGCTTATTCGGATAGAAGCTAAATGTACTTATATCCCCGAATGATCCACATGGTTTTCCTCTATATGTCTGTCCTAACATTTGGGCAGTATCTTCAATGATATACAAACCATATCGCTTGGAGATTTCTACAATAGGATCCATATCTACTGGAAATCCATATAAATGAACAACCATAATAGCCTTTGTATTTTTGGTTATTTTTGCCTCTATCTGAGATACATCCATATTCCAAGTATTCATTTCACTATCAATAAGCACAGGGGTTGCGTCATTTTTTACAATTGCTTGCGCGCACGAAATAATTGTATGTGATGGCAGAATAACCTCGTCACCCTTTTGAATATTTAAAGCGGCTACAGCTACCTCTAAAGCCGCAGTTCCATTTGAAACAGCAATACCATATTCTTGATTAACTTTTGAGGAAAGAATTTCTTCAAAAGTTTTTACAAATGGGCCTTCAGATGATATCCATCCTGTATCAATACATTCATTTATATATATTTTTTCATTACCATCAAGAAGAGGTGTATTGACAGGTATATTATATTTACGCTCCATTAGTCCACCTCTATACTATATTTATCAAAATCCCTTCCATAATAAGGCCCTTGCTTTATTTCAAAATATTTTGTACCTTTCTTGATTGTAATTTTATGGCCACCAATATGTTGTAATAAAGCTTGATTATCGCGTAATCTGATTGTCTTAACATAATGTTCATTTTCATCATAAATATCTATTAACATCAACCCATTAACTACATATAAGAATTCTGACGTTGTGTCAATACTTCTCTCAACTCTTTTATGAATATGTGGAACTAAATATTTATCTTTATCAATTACACCGAAACCAAATTGAAATGCTTGGTTCTCATCGGTCGGAAAAGTCACTCCTTCAACAAGGTTCATATCATAAACTTGCCCTATCAATTCTCCTTTACTAATAATATCTATAACCACACACTCTCCTCAAACTTTAAAAATAATATTACTATATTTTTCTGCCACTCTATCCCATCCGTAATCAAGAGATTTTTGGTAGGAGTAACGCTTCATAATACGAATTTGTTCAGGATTTTGCAAAAAATCCCTTAATGCATCCGCAAGAGATTCAGCATTAACAGAGTGTACAAAAATCCCTGTTTTTCCATCATCAATCAGATCTTCATCAATGCCTTCCTCTAAGCTAAAGGCAATGACTGGTAAACCACAACCATACGCTTCAAATAGTGTAAGGTTTCCTCCACCTCCATTAATTGTTGTAATTGCACAAACTTTACAACTTTTGATGATCTCGTATGTTTCTTCAAAGTCCTCTATTTGGCCAAATAACCGCACCTGCTCAGTCAATCCAAGATCTTTAACTAATAAGTTAAGTGCATCCCACTCAGGACCATCTCCAACAATTGCCGCAGTTACCTTGTATTTATCTCTTTCTTTTAAAATCCATATTGCACGAATTAGCAAATCAAGTCCTTTATGATTTTTTAAACGGCCAAGACTTGCAATATCATATTTAGTGGTTGCTTCTAAATCAACTGCACCAATTTCATCAACTGGGATTCCATTCGGAATCCAATAAACTTCAGCTTCAGACTTGACTACATCCTTAATTCTCAAAGACTCCAATTTTGAATCTGTGACAATAATAGAATTTTTTACTATTAAACGTAATAATATAGATTGTAAAATATAACCGAAAGAGCCTGCAATGAAGGAATAAGACTGCCAGTTTTCTCTACTCCATACTTCCCACCAGTCAACAACTAGCTTAACACCAAATAACCTAGCAAAAACTATTGCAGGAAAAAGGTGTAGCATAGGCCACTGACCTATCCAAACGGTATCATATTTCCTTATTTGGAATATATTTAATAAAAACTTAAAAAAGAAAATTATGGGTTCTACTTTACTTCTCTTTCCTGATTTATTATATAATTTTGGCAACTTACCAAGACTTAGATAACGTATGCCGTTATTTTCAATAATCGGCCCTCCTGGCCAAGATTGAAATGTCATCCAGTCGACTTCTACACCTGTCTCCGAAACCCTCTTTCCCACTTCGTAAAATCGTCGTTGCGCTCCTCCTTTTACGAAAGGGAATGAAACATCAAATACAATTAATAATTTATTCATTTCAATTAGTTCATTATGAAATTAATTTAGCTCCAAAATCAGTCTAGTCACTGTCAGAATTTGGAAGTAAGTTATTAAAGAAGCTAAGAATTAGCAAGATCTGATTCCATCATAATTTGAACTAATTCCTTAAACTGATGCTTCGGTTTCCATCCTAGTATCTGAGTTGCTTTTCTTGCATCTCCTAGTAAAAATTCTACCTCTGTTGGTCGAAAATAATACGGATCAACTACTACACGAACCTTTCCAGTCTTGGCATCAATTCCTTTTTCATTTATTCCTTCACCTTCCCAAACAATATCGACATCAACAAATTTGAAAGCCAATTCAACAAACTCTCTTACCGAATGCGTCTCTCCTGTAGCAATTACATAGTCATCTGGTTCTGACTGTTGGAGCATCAACCACATAGATTCTACATAATCTTTTGCATAACCCCAATCCCTTTTAGCGTCTAAATTTCCAAGTGATATAAACTCCTTTTCACCACGAATAATTTTAACAATACTTATGGTAATTTTTCTAGTGACAAAATTTTCTCCTCTTCGTGGAGACTCATGATTAAATAGAATTCCATTACATGCGTGCATATCATAAGCTTCCCTATAATTAACGGTAATCCAATAAGCATAAAGTTTTGCAGCAGAATAAGGGGAGCGTGGATAAAAAGGGGTTAATTCATTCTGAGGAGCGGTATCTTCAAAACCACCAAATAATTCTGATGTAGATGCCTGATAAAATTTCGTATCAAGACCCACGTCTCTAATACCATCAAGCAATCTCAAAGTACCTAAAGCTGTAGTATCTGCGGTAAATTCTGGAACATCAAATGAGATTCCAACATGTGATTGTGCAGCTAAATTATAAACCTCATGTGGTCTAATTTTCTGAAGAAGTCTGTTTAAGTTGCTTGAATCGATTAGATCTCCGTAATGAGTATAAAAATTTTCATTACCTAAAAGATGATCAATTCTCCATGTATTGAAAGAAGATGAGCGTCTAATCACCCCATGAACTTCGTAATCATGGCTTAATAAAAATTCAGCAAGATACGATCCATCTTGGCCAGTAATTCCTGTAATAAAAGCACGTTTTATCGGCATAATAATATTCCTTTAAAGATTTTAAGAATTATTCAATCTCTAGAGACATTGAATAATATTAAATTTAGTTATTGATTATCGCTCACGCTCTATATCTGCTTCAACCATCAGCTTAACTAATTCATTAAAGCGATTCTTACATTCAAACCCGAATGCCTCTTTAGCCTTGGTCGTGTCTGCAATTAGTGTGCTGGTCTTCGTTGGTCGGAAGAACTCTTGTGATGTTTCAACATAATCTGCTGAATCTAAGCCGACAGAAGAAAACGCCGCATCAACAAAATCTTGTACAGAATGAGCTTCACCAGTTCCGATAACATAATCATCAGCTTCATCTTGCTGAAGCATAGTCCATGCTGCTTCCATATATTCTTTAGCATACCCCCAATCGATCCTAGCACTTAAATCGCCAAGCACTAGTTTATCTTGTTGACCAAGTGAAATTCGTGCAACACTTTGAGTGATTTTTCGTGTCACATATTCGGGCGTACGTCTAGGCGATTCATGATTAAAAAGAATGGCTGTAGAAGCATGGATCCCAAAAGCCTCACGATAGTATTTAGTAGTGTAATATGCAAATGTTTTTGCTATCGCGTATGGGCTCTGTGGATTAAATGGAGCATCCTCATTCTGCGTGTCGAGGTCACTTAGACCAAACATATTCGATGTACAAGGCTGGAAATATCGAATTTCGGGATCAATCTGCTTAATAATTTCAAGAATACGAGCTACCGCAGCCGCAGTAATATCGGATGAATATCCAACCATATCATAGCTCCAGCGTACATGGTCTTGATCCGCTTCATTATAAATTTCTCTTGGGCGTACTTCAGAAATTATTCGGTAAAGAGACGTTGTATCTAGCATATCACCACGATGGAGGAAAAATCGTTTATCAAATAAACTACTATCTTCAATCAAATGTTGGATATTTTTTTTGTTTCCAGTGGCTGATTTACGAATCATTCCATGTACTTCGTACCCTTTCTCAAGTAAGATATCGGCCAAGTAGCTACCATCCTGCCCCGTTACACCAAGAATCAATGCCTTTCTCATTTTTATAACCTCCTATTTTTAGATAAAATTAATTTATATAAACTAATAAATTTCTCTTAGTTTAATATTTATGGATCAGACGTTGACTTTGCAGTTCTTAATACGAAACCGTACTGGTAGAGTATTTGCCCACTTCCATTCACTGCTTTGCTTATCTAATTGAATAAATTCATTCTCTGCTATCTCGCATCTGAATACTAAACTAACAGTATGATAAAGAATATCTGATTCCATAGAATTACGATCAAACTGATCTTCGTAGAAACCAATAAAATCTAGTTTGTCTACGCTTACACCAATTTCTTCCTTAAGTTTTCGCCGTGCTGTAGATTCGGCAGATTCACCCTGTAGCATCCTCCCACCCACGATATACCACTCACCTTGAAGAGGTTCGTTTGTTCTCCGAACTAACAAGTAACGACCCCTGGGTTCTGTAATCACAATATCAACACATAAAATTGGTAATACCTTTTGAATGTCTTTGTATAAAGATACTGGGATTATCATTCTACAACTCTAAACTCCGGCAAAGGTACAATAAATTTACCACCCTTTGCACGCCACTCTTGTTCGCGCTCGTAAAATTCATCAAAAAATGCCCATGGCAATACCAGAAAATAGTCTGGTTGTGCTGCGCGCGCCTCCTCTTCAGAAATAATAGGGATCCAGCTTCCGACCGTATATTTTCCCCACTTTTCAGGGCTCTTTTCTGCTGCCGCCGTAATCAAACCCGTATCAAGATCGTAGTACTGAAGTATTACATTTCCTTTTGTCGATGCTCCATACACATAAACAGTCTTGCCTTTTGAAACCTCTTCTTTTATGAAGGAAACACATTTCTCACGATTTTCATCTATCCGCGCTTTAAATGCATGGACGTCATCAAGTGTAATATGCTCGTTAAATGCAATACTACCTTTATTATAATGACGTGCAAAAATTCTATAGCTACCGCCATTCACATTATTTTCTTCAATTTTAAAAATCTCTAGTCCATTATTCTCAAAAAGATATCGAAGAGATTCAAGTGAATAGTACTCAATGTGCTCATGGCATATATTGCCCAAATCATTTTTTTCTAGCATGGATCCTAGGCACATAAGCTGAGCAACAAAAATACCATCTTCTGATAAAGCCTTTGCCGCATCATTAATAAACTGATTAGGATCCTCAAGGTCATAAAACATACCAATCGCTGTAATCACCTTGGCCTTATTATTGCTAATTTCCCACTTTTTCATGTGTTTTTCATAGCTAGAATGAACCCAGAAATCGTGCATAACGTACTCTGTTTTCTCTGAAAGGAGATCAACTAAATTGTCTGCTGGCTCACAACCCACTTTGATTAACCCATCCACTGCATATGTTTCAAGCAAGGTGCCATCATTGGCTCCAATATCAAGCACAACATCGCCAACTGCAAGGTGGATCATAGATTCAATTTGACTGGACACATCACGTAATGCACGACGCATTATATCTGTTACCCCAGAACGATACCAGTAGAAACGAGAGTACAAAAGTTCTTGTGGGGCAGTATGCCTTAACTGGATTAGTGAGCAGTTATCACACATCATTAGATCGAGTGGCGCTGTTAATCCCTTGCCTATTCGTTCTTCAGGTACAAAATCATTGATGTATTGATTGCCTAGTGATAAGGTATCTTGCAAACTAGAGGAGCCACAAAGGCGGCAAGTATTATGTTCAATATTTTTTAATTCATTCATTTATTTATTTATTCCTTATGTTGCTAATAAGATCGATAGGTTTAGATGTTGATTTCTAAAAGCTAATTGGTTTTTCTTTAAAATCGTTTTGAGTTGATATTGCACTTACACTTCAGACCTCTAAACACATAATTTTATTATAAATTGATACAATATTTTTCGTCATTTTATCAATTGAATATTCATTACTAAGCTCATATCTTTGATTCATAGAAATCTCATGATATAAGTTGTCATCATCTAATAACTTTTGAATTTTTGCGACAGCAGAATCAATATCACCCACTTCGTACAATAAACCAGTGATATTGTCCTCAATTAGATCTATGTGTCCCTCAACATTGGTTGCAACAATCGGCACACCAAAAGACATTGCCTCAAGAAGAGAATACGGTAAACCTTCAGAGAGGGAAGACGATAGGTAGAGATCGGCTATTGATAAATATTGCTTGCCATCGTCTACAGCACCTAAAAGGAAGATGTTGTCCAGTTGATTACTGTTAATATGTAGTAAAAATGATTCATACTCTTCACCATCACCCACCCATAGGAAATTAATATTCGGCAATTCTTTAGCAATCATTGCCATCTCTATCATATTCTTTGGAAAGGCCAATCGAGCAATAGTGATAACAACTTTTCTTTTTGGTATTTTAATTCTATTAAATAATTTTTGCTTATAAGGGAGGTACTTCTCTCTAAGGTCAGTTTCTACTCCATTGTTAATAATAGACGACGGCACTGTCTTAAATATATCATTTAAATACGCCTTGTCTTGTTCAGATCTTGATACAAATATTACATAATCCAATAAAAAAGAAGAAATGAATTCATACAATTTATAGAATGCAAGTGACATTTTTTTATAAGTGTCAATATGAATACCATGTGAAGTGTGTATATGTTTAACTTTACGATACAAAAAAAATTTACAAAGGCGGCCATATACTCCAGCAGCTTTCCCATGAGTATGAATTATATTTATATTAGAATCTATAATGAACAATATTATCCTAATAAGATCAATAACATTTATAGACCTTCTTTTAATAGAAACCATATCAACAATTATTCCAGAATATTTGTTCCAGTATGGTTTATCACGTGGACAAATAACATAGCTATTAACTGAACCATGAAAATTTTTATTACATGCATTGATTAGCTGGAATATATGTTCACCGCCACCACCATGATCAGCGCGTGATGTTATATGAAGAACTTTCATCTTTTATTTAGTTAAATTAAACGGAAAAAATACAATTATTAGATCCTTTATAAAGGAAAAGTATTTTTGTAACCCTGCATGGGTCTTTGTTAAATACAAAAGCTTTGCTTTAGTGGCGAAATACCTCTGAGCCCTCCAATTCTTTTTCGATATAGCTATTGGTGTAATTTTTCGCACAACAAAATAGTCTTTCATATTACCAACCTGATGTTTCATTAATATCCTTATCCAAAGAGAGTAATCCTGGCTATATTTATAAGCAATATCGTACCCCCCGATCCTATCATAGACCTCTCTTGTAAATATTACAGATGAATGGCAAAAAGGATTTGATCGATATGCCTCGTTTTTTATTTCAGAGTTCAATAATGGAAGGTCGGAATATACAGATTTTCCTGTATCAACATTAAAATCTATGTAATTAGAGCCCAACAATGAAAGTTTGTTATTTTTAAGATATTGCATTTGTAAGTCAATTTTACTACTAATCCATACATCATCTGAGTCAATTCGAGCTATATATGAACCCTTAGATTTAGATATACCTATAACTAATGATTTAGTGAGGCCAATATTTTTTATACTATGTATGACCAAGAGTCGCTCATCATCTATATTATTTAAAATATTTACCGTATCATCTGTGGATGCATCATTAACAACAATTAGTTCAATCCACGGATATGTCTGATTTAGTACTGAAAGTATAGCTTCATAAATTGTATCTTGCGAATTAAAGGTGGACATTACGACCGAAACAATGTCTTTACTATCTATGTGATTCAACTCTAGTTGCATGTCACGTTATTACGTTCGAAATCACTATAGACTAGATGGATAAGCATAAAGAACCATAGCATATATGTCATTTCATTATTTTGAGTAAAATTAGCAATAAGAACTATAATGAAAAATAGGCCATAGTACTTTTTGTTGTTATTCAAATTATTATAAACAATGGACTTTCGCATCATAAATATCAGGCTAGAATAAAATGCATATAGAGTAGAAATGAGACCAACCAGACCTAATTCGACAAGCATTCTTAAATAGAGGTTGTGTGATTCAATTTTACTACCAATCGCCTCTGATTCTACTGCGAAAGTTGATCTGTCAGCATGAATAGTACTTACTTCAAATAATTTATTTATCTCTCCATATCCTATACCGAAAATTGGATTATTTAGATAATGCTCTATACCTATATTAACAAGGAATATTCGTGTGCCAACAGATAATTGAGCAGTCAATAGATTGACTAATTCATCTAGATTGATATAAATATATGTAAATATAGCTGAAATAATAACAATAGTCACGACTTTAATAAGAACATTTAATTGAGTATTTTTCAATAAGAATACATTTATAGTAAATACGATCACCAGAGCACCCATAACAGTTCGCGATTCTGTCAAAATGATTGAAGTCACTATAATCAAGGCAGTGACCCACATAATGCTATTTCTTCTGTAACTAGATTTAATCCGTGATATAACAATCAACAATCCCAATGAGCAGAACATAGCCCAGATACTAGGCTGCATTCCCAAGCCGATTACCCTATGATCATTAATCCATCCATTGATCGGCTTCAAAGATGCTGCAAAGATGTAAAAATCTGAATCTAAAGTAAAAAACTGAATAAAAGATAGAATAGAACCAAGAAATGCTATATATATAATCATGTCCTCAAAGCTTTTCCACACACTCACCTTATTATTTTCGCTTAATTCACAAAAAAGTAAATAAGTTAAGATTGGTACTATCATTGCTCTCATGGTAATCCTTAATATTTCACCTATATTGTCCAATATATTTCCTGATAAAACTGAAATTATAATCAATATAAAATAGAATAAAATCCAGGGAAAAATTGGTTTTAAAGCTGTGTAACGCACTCTCCCTTGGATCAATATGCCTAGAATGAGTAACATGGAAAAGTATATTGATGGACCAACAACATAATGTAGAATCACACTATCGGATGCAAGTAATTGCACAATATAGAAAAACATTAAAAACTTTATTATATGAGGGGAAATTACTCTCATTTTCTATTGAAAAGTCGTTTTTGGAAATTGCTGTTCATTCAATAAACACTCAAATTTTATGGCTTTAATTAATAGTATTTCAAAAAAATTATTTTTTATTTGAAATACTGGCATACATAGTCAATTCTTTTTTAATATACGAATCTAAACTGCAATTATTTATTACATAAATTCGCGCATTTTTAGACAATTTTTGTCTTAGAGAATTATCCTCAAATAGTATGTTGATTGCATTCATGAGACTATATTTGTCATTTTCACACAAAATTCCATTCTCATTATGTTCGATTACAGTATTAATTCCCGGAACATTCGTACCAACCACGGCGCAGCCACATGACATAGCCTCAAGCATTGTTTTTGGATTTCCTTCATATTCTGATGCAAGAACATATACTAGATATCTAGAGAGCACTTCAGGTAATCTATTATTATCTATCTTGCCTAAAAATCGTACATGTACATTATTGTCAGTTGCAAAATATTCTAAATATGGTCGTTCTGAACCTTCACCTACAATATCAACAGAGTACTTGCTTCCAACTAGTGCCGCTAAAAGCATTTTGAGATTTTTCTGTTTTTCCAATCTCCCCACAACTATTATTCTATCAGTATATTTTTCTATGTTATCTTTTTCACTAAATAGATTAATATCTATCCAATTGGAATGATGCATTATTTTTGAGTGTCTGATATTAAATTCTCGAATAACAAAGTCTTTATCTGACAAGCTTGAAACATGAATTATGTCGGCATTATTGTAAGCAATCTTAGAACAAATTTTTAATAACGCCTGCTTCCATTTATTACTATTATTTAAGATTGAAAATCGATAGTGCTCGTATCCACATCGCACAATAAGAGGCTTCTTCAAAATGAGTTTAGAAATAACCGCACTCCAACTACCATCAATTTGATTTGTTTTAAAGAATTGGCTTTTTAATAGTAGTTTATAATGAATAACAGGCAAAAACAAACTATAAAGCCAAGAACCTAATTTAGGGATATTAAAAATTCCGGGCATTTGGCATATAAATATTGAAGTATGAAGTCGACCTTGTTTTTTAAGATCATTGGCGAGTAAATAATCATCACTCCCATAAGTAAGCCAATATATTGTTTTAAAATTACCGGCCTCTAAATGTGCCTCATATATCTTCTTTTCTCTTTCAAAAAGCCCGGTATCTACCCATGTCTTTAGAGAAACACCACGAGTAAAGAAGAGACTAAGATTGTAATTATTCAATTGTTATTTGTTTTTGGATCATGAATTTTTTTTACTGAGCTGAACAAACTGCATATATCTCTCCATATCTAACATGATAAGACACAATCTCTATACCACTCTGCACTAGCTCTTGCTCAAACAAAGTATAAGTATATTCAATATAATGAGTATTATCAAGACGATACTCTACTCCTAATTCCTTTTTATAAACCGTAATCCACTCTCTATCAATCATAGGTACTCGAATTAGGATCTTTTTATTAAGACTATCCTCCCATAAGATGTTCTTGATTAATCCTCTTAGAAAAACAACTCTTTGCTCAATATGCTCCAATACATTAGAAAGTGTGACGCAACTAATTGGACGACATTGGGTGTAATCGTAAGTGGTTGCATCAGCACAGATGAATACAATATTATCTTTCTGCCGTTTGATTTTTGCCTCACGAATCAGTTCTGGTTCAATCTCTATACCATATACGAATGCCGCTTTCTGACTCATAACTTCTGGCATCATGCCAGTGTTGCAACCAACATCCAGCACAACGCTATCATTGTTAATATTGTCTAAAAACCATTCTTTATAACGCATAATACGGTGTTTTGGATGAACGCCACCTTCTAACTTAATTGCCATTCCTCCTGCTACTTCATAACAAAATCCATGAAGTTTTAATATAAATCTGATAAGAAATTTTGGAAAAGGTGGTGTTCTAAGAATTTTACTAATAATTTTACTAAACATATATATACTTTTGCCTTACTAATAGATGTGTTTCATTTTTGAAAGCGCCTTTATGTTATGTTTTATGCACTTTAAAATTAAATTCATGTTCGATTCCTAGTATTTGAGTAATAATAGAAATACCCCACAAAAACATGATTGTTCCATGGATATCAGGCTCATTAATCCCTTTAGTTATTTTTACACCATAATAATATATATTTGAACTATTTGGTAAAAATGAAAACCCACCTTTATCCTCATAATATTGTTTCTTATAGATCTTCAACCTGTCCAATGCAAATGACTCAATTTCATTCTGACGATAACTTCTACCGAGTAATTTACTAGCGTAATTCAATACCAGAATTACATTAAAATTATCACAAGCTGTTTGATCATTACTAACATTTAAGCATAAATCTACCAATTTATCTGGATATTGGAATTCTGTTTTATCTACTGCAATAAGACCTGTTATCACCTTCATTGCCCCATTGACTATTTGTCGTTCCGATACGTCACCACGGTACCAACCACCATCATCCGAATTCTGTAAAGAATTTACCCATTTAATCGCGTGGTTGGTTAATTTTTCAAATGTCTTTTGGTTGATCTGATTAACTTTTAGAGCCAGATTTAAGAAGAACATCAAATGGCTAAAATGACTCCCTGCTCCCCAAGGTTGATTCCAGTTGAACTTGGCAAGATAGGCCTCTATTTCTATTTCTGTATTTGGTATCGAGACCCTGACTTGTTGTTCAGGCAATTGTCCATGCAACATAAGGGCAGAAAAACATTGGCGAGTCTCTGCTCTTTTGTATTGCTGATTAAAAATATTTTCCAAGTTGTTGTGCTTGATAGCAGACAGAAAATTTCTTAAACGCCCTTTATTATAGATAAAATCATCATAAATTAAACCATTTTGATGAAGAAAAGATTTAATATAATTTGATGCATCTTGGATGGCTTCTGGATTCTCTATCCCCAAAGTATAATAAATTTTTAATGCAAAAACACTACTGCCTACATTCCAATGTAAGCTATCATCATAAATATCTCCAGAATAACTATATCGATAATATCCCTGAATATTATGACTTTGCATAGACTCAAGAAAATTTGAGACTTGCGGACGCAAATTAAACAGCCAATTTAATTCTCTCATTTACATAATTCCCATTCTATTCAGAATCTTAAATTTTATAATAAGTAAAGAGAGTTTTAAATACTTAAAAAATGAATAGTTATGAAAAATATTTTTTTTATCTTCTATCAATTTATTAAACAATAAAAAATATTGCTTATTCATTAGTCTTGAAGTATTAGGATAATTTTCCATATTAAAAGACTTATACGATTGCAGCATTTTATCTAATGCTTCTTGAAAATCACCCTGCTTATTGAACATTATTCCAAAATCACTACAATACTCTGGTAATGCACCGCTATTCTTATATAGTAATGGCAGTCCACACATGGCACCTTCAATATGGTGCATACCAGCAGGCTCATTTTCAGAAGCAGTTAAATAAATATCGTATTTTGACAATTCTTTTCCTAATTCTTCACCGCTCAATGGTTCGTGAATAATCATATTTTGTGGATTATAGCCCTTTAAAGTTTTGCCAATATAATGGAACTGAATATTTGTATACTCTTTGTTCGACAATAGCCTATCTAAATAAATGTAAATATCCCAACCCTTATGATATGAACCACCCCAATGATGGGTTACAATCTTTATTTTTTTATTATTTAATTTATTATTGTAATTCTTAAATATACGTTCATCAGCACCATTAAGTATGACACTATGATTTTCCGTGAATCTTAAATCTTGGTCCTTGAAATTATCAATTAACCAGCTAGCAATATACACTGTATGATCACATATAGAATTTGCCAAAGCTAACTGTTTGTTAACGTTTTTAGTATTTTTGCGCTCATCACATTCATTAATTCTATGAGCAACAACTACATTATGATTTTTTTTAAAGTATTTATAGATTCCTAATGTGTCAAACGCATTAGATGATAAGTAAGCCCTTGGATCTGTTAGTAATATTAAATCTATATCATCATCTTCTAAGCTAAAGACAACTTCTATATTATTTAATTCCAGAAAACTCACTAGACTTCTTGCAAACTGATTACCACCACCCCATGGACCTTCTTGTAATTTAAATCCTATGGCTATTTTCAATTTATCTCCATATATAGTTATTCAAAACAATAATTCTCTTTTTATTTCTCCACCAAATAAGTCTTATTTTAATTTTAAAATATTCAAACCAACTAAAAATTTTAGGAATATACTCTCCTGCCTGAGTTTTTATAATCACATCTTCAATAAATTTATAATAGGCTGCAGCAACTTGATCCAGCGGAGGCATTTGAATGTTATTTTGATAGCTTGAATATTCAGTAACTATTTTATCAAGCAAACCTGGAATTTCCTCATCATTAACAAATACCTCTCCTCCTTTTCCTAATAATTCTGGATGTCCACCATCTTTTATTACAATGGCAGGAAGCCCACAATGTTGTGCCTCTATCAAGGAATTAGAGCAAGGGTCTCTTCGAGAAGCTGTGATGAATACATCACTACTCTTCAATTCTGTTGCCAATTCATTCGTTTTTAGTGGTGGAATATGATGAATATTTGTAAATTTTATAGGGCTGTTACCTATAAAGACCATTTCATAACGCGAGAAATCTAAATTATTATCTAGCCATTTATAAGTAGAAAACCCCTTCTTTGCATTGCTCGACCAACTTGTGGCAATAATACGAATTTTTTTATTAGAATCGAAAATCTGGTTATCGTTTTTGTTAAAAATATTAGGATTGGGCGCATTAATAATGGTTGATTCAAAAGAATCTTTACTCATTCCTTGCGAATAGTTTTTTTCTTTGCTCCAATTACTCTGAAATATCACACCATCAGCAGTGGCATTTTTTAAACTAAAAAAAACTTTATCAATTTCCAAGTCATTATCTCGTATAAGAAATATCGGCCCATCCAATCTAATAAATATTAAAAGTTTTGGATTGCCCTTTTTTAGTTTATATAACTCCTTTATTATTAACCCTAGTTCAGAAGAAGGGCTGCCATTAAATATGATGATATCTGCTTTTTTAGGGTTATTTTCGTAACAAGATTTTTTTATAAAATAAACTTTTATCGCCTTTAGAAATTGATTGGCTCCACCCCAAGGACCTTCTTTGAAGGGATAAAGTATGTGTATTTTCAACTTATTTCCTTGTATAGTTTTTCTTGATATTGCTTTGCAATAATACTCCAATCGTATTGTTCTACGGTTTTCAAGCCCATGCTGATCATATCTCTTCTCATACTTTCATTATCCAATATTTGTAACGCTCTTTGAGTTAAAGCTTTTACGTCTTCCACCTCTACAATAAAACCATTTTCACCATCTATGATCACATCTGGTGCCATGCCAACGCAAGTACTAATGACAGGCACTCCACTGGCCATAGACTCTAATATTTGTTTAGGCCCTCCTTCAGCTCTAGATGTAACAATATAAAGGTCAGTAACCTTATAGTAAGGAGCCAATTCATCAGGGTTATCTAAGAAATCATAATGATAGGGAATTCCTGCTTTTTCCAAGCGTTTTTTCACATAACCCCTTGCTGGTCCTGTTAGTAGTACAAAAATATCTATCTTTTTAGCTAAATTTTCAACGACATCACAGAATATATCCGGTCCTTTAATTAATTTTGGAGTTAGCCCCTCTTCCCAGCCAATTCCATCCTTCTGGTATGAGCCAATAACTATTTTTTTATTATCAATACCAAATTTTTCACGAAGATACATCTTCTCTTCTAGTAACGGGGGCGAGAATACTTTTGTACTAACCCCTAGAGGTATGACTACAATTTTTTCTTCTGGAACACCGAAGGTTATCATCTCATTCTTAGTTAATTGACAGGATGTATGCCAAAAATCAACATATTTAATCGCCTCAGGGATATAATCGAGGAATGCAACGTCGGGTGCAATGTGAAACCAGGTGACAATAATTTTATTGCTTTTATGTGGTAATCGTAGAGTTCTATTAGACTCACGAAAAAAAATATTTATATAACCATAATGAACTATAGAGTTTCTTATGCCATAGTGGGTTGTTGTAATTTTTGACTTAAGATTTAGATTTTTTGTTATAGAAATTCCATCATGTTTAATTGACCAATTTTCATTCTCAACTATATATACAATTTTTGTTCTATAAATATAGTTTTTAATAACATGGAAAATCCCACTAATAATTAAATTAAGAGTACTCATAAACTCTATTTATTGCCACATCATACTCATCAAGCAACTTCTCAAATGCACAATTTATTTGATATAGATTGTTTGCCTTGCCCACAATGCTTTTCATTTCATTTCTATTATCGTAATAATAATTAATTTCCTCGAGAACTTCAGCAACCGTGTTACAAAATATGACACAATCCATCAGAAATTCCTTATTACCAAATTTTGTTATTAAAAGTGTATTTGTAGCCAATGATTCATATTCCTTGTTGATAACAACATTTGTACATTTCTCTGTGTCACCAAAACATCCTAATGCTATATGTGAATTATTAAGTAAATTTTCAATCTGAGGCAATGAAATTTCACTCATATCATCTAACAATGTGCACTTAAATTTATTACTATCGAGTTTATCAAATACTTCAAGAATAAAATCTAAATTATGGAGTTTAGATGGGTTGCCATACCATAAAATATTTAGCACATCAGAGTGCCAAAAGTTTTCATTCTTATTATTTTTAAAAATCTCGTTATTAGCACAAAGATAAATAACCACACATTTTTTTTTATTTATTCTATAAAAACTTGAAAACCTGTCTAAGTTTGCATTAGTGTCAAATATTATTACATTAGCTGATTGTAAAGTCAGATAATCTAAGAAATAAAGAAAAGTCTTAATATACTGAAGTTTTATGAAATTTTTTGTTATTGGTTTATTAACAATATATGTATCATATTGTGTTACTAACTGCTCGAGTATGATCTTGATTTTTTTTCGATATACAACACTGATCAACCTTAACATTAAAACGTCATAAAATGAGTTAAACCCAACAAAACACACCGAACTATCAGGTATATTCTTAGCCTTATTAAAATGATAATAAACATATCTAATAAACCCGAAGAAACCAATAACACCCCTTTCTCTATTGGTTAAATCAATCAACTTATACTTGTGCGATAATATTTTAAACAATTGCTCATTATGCGCCCACTCTCTAGCAAAAGCTCCAAATAAATATAAATTATTTTTCATAAATGGAGGTTAATAAAGATTCCAACCTATCTGAAAATTTTACTATATTGTATTTTTCCAATACTAAGTTATGATTATTAATCAGCTCTATATTTTTTTGTTTCTGGTTGGATAAAATATTTTTTATCCTTTTTGACACACATTTTTCATCTTCATCACGACGATAAAACATTTTTTCATCGAAGTCATAATTATTGAAATTTCCATCAATTGGCATTAACGTATACTTATTCATTGCAAGTGTGTTAAATAATGTTGTCTGACCAGAAAAATAGTGATTTGGTTTTGTTGGTAAAAAAATTAATTTTGCTTTGGCAATTTCATGCCTTGTGTTAATAAAACTAATATTCCCTAAAAAAGTAATATTTTTTAAACCAAACAACTGCTCATTACTATTACAAGCAATCACACGGAACTCAATGTTAGGCAATAGATTGGCTACATTGATAAAAAAACTCCAGTCTCTGTAACTATCCAATCCTATAGTCAGCACTACGTCTCTCTCTTTTTGATTACTCACCTTATAAAAATTTGTATCCACTCCAAATTCTATAAATCTTATATTCTTTATTTTCTTCTCAATCAAAAAACGTTCAATCTTTCTAGAAAAACAAATAAGCCCATCAAGATTATTCAGTAAAAGTATATCTTGTTTCTGTACTTCATTATCTGCGATCGACATTATATTGGCAACGACTTTTGATGAAACTAGCCCTTGTTGTTTCAATTTTGCTAACTCGATTGCTATTCCATCAGTTGTTGCATAGATGAGATCATATTTATTAAGCTTCTTGACTCTACCTTCTAAACACCTTCTAGGCGCAATTAATGTGAAAATTTTATGATAAATTTTATAAAATAAATTTTGCGGACCGTAAAAATCCATTGCCTTCACTTCGAATTTCTTTTTTAGTTCAAAATAACCATAAAATAGACGCGGAAATAATTTTTTTTGCGCTAATTTCATATTACTTCTGCTATTCTTGAACAGATACAATATTTTCATATAATGTTATATTTTTATCAATCCGATTATTATTTCACCTAATATCAACATCTAACACTTCAAAATATGATAGTGTATTCAATCAAAGATTAACATTTCTTTACCGTTGTGAAAACCTCAAACTAATTCATATTGTTTGACCTGCCTCTAATATACGGTCACAAAGTCGGATGATTATTTTATTGTATATTGAAATTCTTTTCTAATTTCTTTCTATGCTTCCACTTTATCTATCCATCAGATCATTACATATTTTGAATATTTTTTATGAACTTGCATATTTATTTTCGAGCAAAACTTTCTTCCTTTCGATAATAAAATAAACAATTGTAATTAGACTTGCATAGGATATTCTAGCTATATTTGCGAAGATAATTCCCCATATTTCCCAATAATAGACAAACAATATTAAACTTAAAAAATACACTACTGATGTGGTTATTTTAATAATTAACAAATCCTTTAATTTAGAGTATGTATTAAAATATATGATTAACACTGCATTTGGTATTCCAATTAAAACGCCAAATAGCATCACATTCAAATAATTCATTGCATCAAAATATTTCTCATCAAAAACAAATGTAAAGATTGTTGGTAGAATAAAAATAACCATCAACACAATAACAAAAAATACAACAAACACTGGGGTAATTATTTTTAGCAGAAAATGAATACTTTTGATCTTACTTTTTTTATATGTTCTCGGCATAATCATATTGACAAAAACAACCCATATATTTTTTAATTGATCTTGTATAACTTTAGCCACATGGTATATAGCAAGGCTTGTAAATCCGAACAAAACACCAACTAACACCCTATCTATTTGCGCCTCTATTGTTCCAATCACATTGATCCATGACATATCTTTTGAATATTTTTTATAATTTTCTACTTTTCTCGTTGTTACTTTTTTTTCTACTGAATTTTTAAATAACCAAAAATGTGCGATAAGATTAAACGAAATGGATACGCTAAAAAGGATGGTCAATAGAATAAAGTAGTCTTCATTGTAGAAAGTAACTGCTATAGCCAGCGACCCAACGATACTAATTTGCTTTAGCAATTCATATTTTACTTTCTCGTAAAACTTTTCTTGACCATTCAACAGACTTAAATAAGAGTCAAGATTAAAATACAATGGAAAGGCAATAGACCCCACTATCAAACTATAAAATAAACTTTTTTCATCATAGTAGAATAGCGATATTGAAATTAATACGAAACTCCCTATATATGAAAATATTATTTTATATTTCAGTAATGAAAAATAATACCTCTCATCATTCTTTGCTCCCATTTTGTTATATGCTAAATTACTTCCTGGCAGTGTGAAAAAAGCAATTGATGACAGGATGGTTATAACAAACTGAAATTTTCCATATGATTCTATATCTAAGTACTGCGTTAGAATGTAAAGTTGAAATAAACTCAATACCACCAACACAATATTCTTTCCAGCCAAGAGTAAAAAGTTATTGATATTTTTTTTGTTTTTCTTTAAATTGTTAATCATATGTACTGTCAACCTCTACTACTGATACAGTAGGAACTCAATAATAGAGACCCTATATCTCTGGCACATATCGCATCACTTCATTTTCACGGTAGGGAATAACTCCTGGCAGTAACCTCCCTTTTGCACCCCAATGCCTCCACCAATATTCCGAAAATTCAAGCACTGTCTGCGGTTTACCGGTACCAATGTGTTTGATGAGAGGTCTTCCTGACTCAACACCATCAAAATCAAGTGCCTGTACAAAAGCTGTTGCCACTTCTTCGACAGAGATAAAATCTCTTACCTGCCCACCCTCTGTCATGGGGTAGTCACTTCCTAAAAGTGCAGCTTCCCGAAGTGAAGGCCAAAGCCTTGATTGAGGCTCGCCCTCACCAAAAACCTGGAAAATACGTAATATCTGCATATTGACTAATTTATCAATACCCCACCCAGAAAATACTACTGATGCAGCAGCCTTTGATATTGGGTAGGTCATAGTCGGCTCAAGTGGGGCGTCTGTTGGAATATAATCGTACCGTTCACCAGACCGTCCATACTCAAAACATGAGCCCGCAATAAGAAATTTTTTTATTCCTACATCATGCGCCTGATGCAATAAGTTTAAACTTGCAGTTAAATTCCAATAAAGGCACTGATCCAATGCATCATAAGGCGGGTTCGGGCTGTGGGCTGCCAAATGCACAAGAGCATCACACCCTTTTAGCTCTTTTTTAAACTCGTTATCAAGATTCCCTTCTATCCATAATGGCTCTTTATTCAATGGAATTCTAGATACACTCTGTGGACGTCTCAATGCAACAATTTCATGTCCCGCCTGGATAGAGGCATTGATAAAATGTGAACCGACAAACCCAGTTCCTCCAGTTACAAATAATTTCATAGTAAAAATGGGCTTTCAAAGTCACTAAAGTTAGGGAGTATGCTATCACGATCAGAAATGATAGGGGATTTACGTGGCCAGCAAAAACCAAAGCTATCCCATCGAACCCCACTATCATGATGTGGGTCATGTACAGTCGTTGTGCTATACAACATACCACTATTTTCTTCCAAGCTAAGAAACCCATGAGCCATGCCTTTTGGGATAAATAGACTCATTCCGTCTCCTTGAGTCAACTCAAATGATGCGACCTCACCATAAGTATCAGAATTATTCCTAAGATCCAAAACAACGTCCAATACTCGACCACTTAAGCAAGTTATTAACTTACTATGGTCGTGAGGTGGGATCTGGAAATGCATCCCTCTCATTACATTCTTTTCTGATACAGTATAGTATTGCTCCTTAAAAATGGCATGAATACCATTTTTTTCAAAAATATCTTCATGATAAAGCTTGGTGAAACTTCCACGATGATCTTTAAATACATTGGATTTTACAATATAACAACCAAGAAGGCTTGTATCTCTAAACTTCACTTCTACCAACCTATACCAAAAAAAACTTCCATTTTCTCAGCAATATAATCCAGGTGCTCTTTTTCAATCCCAGGATAAATACCGAGCCATAATGTTTGATTCATAGTTATATCAGTGTTGATCAAATCACCAACAACTCGATATTCAACATCCTTAAAGTATGGTTGTTTGGTTAGATTTCCAGCAAATAATAATCGTGTGCCAATTTTATTTTGATCTAAATATTTAATTAGACCCACCCTATTTATACCAGAACTATCCTTTAATGTAATCGGAAAGCCAAACCATGAAGGTGTTGAATTCTTTGTAGGTACAGTCAATTCAATAAAATCCGTAAGCGTTGATAATCTGTCACTTAAATAATCAAAATTAAAATTTCGCTTTTTAATAAATTCAGGCAAGCGTTTTAATTGTGCCAATCCGCAAGCTGCCTGCATATCGCTAATTTTTAGATTATAGCCAAGATGTGAATATGTATATTTATGATCGTAGCCTTGTGGTAGTTCACCTAATTGTTGGTTAAATCTCTTTCCACAAGTATTATCACAACCAGGTTTACAATAGCAATCCCTACCCCAATCTCTAAAAGATTCGGCAATAGTCATTAATTCTGAATTATTAGTGAACACTGCGCCACCTTCACCCATAGTAATATGATGTGCCGGATAAAAACTACAAGTCGCTATATCGCCAAATGTGCCTACATGCTTTCCATTATATTCTGCACCTAATGCATCACAACAATCTTCAACCAACCATAGATTATATTTATCACATAATCCTTTTACTTTTTCAAGATTGTATGGATTACCTAGAGTATGGGCAAGCATAATTGCTTTAGTTTTTGATGTTATTGCCGCTTCAATTAAATCGGCATTGACATTGTGAGTTGTTAAATCAACATCTACAAATACTGGAATCGCTCCAAATTGTACAATCGGATTAACCGTAGTAGGGAACCCAGCTGCTACTCCAATTACCTCGTCACCTTTTTTAATAGCTCTATCGCGTAATTGTGGAGAAGTTAGGACGGCAAAGGCAACTAAATTGGCAGACGAACCAGAATTAACCGTAATCAAATGCTTAATTCCAATAAATTCAGCTAATTCATTTTCAAACTGCTCATTAAAACGTCCGGTAGTCAGCCAGCCATCTAAAGATGCATCAACCATATATTGTAGTTCTGTCTCACCAATAACCTTTCCAGAAGGAGGTATAACACTTTTACCCGGTTCAAATGACTTCTCAACATACTGTAATTCTGCATATTCTTTAACAAGCTCTGCAATGTCTTTTCTTAGTGATTCAGTTGTTTTCATTATTCATTTCTTTCATGTATTCTTCAATTTCTGCAAGACATACGGCTTGCATGTCTTCTTTATTAAGCCAAGCTTTATGCCAATTAATTATTTTCTCTAATGCTTGATCCAATGCCCAAGTTGGCTTCCAACCGAGTTTAGATTGCGCCTTTGAGATATCTAACTTCAAAAAACTTGCTTCATGTGGATTGAAATCATTATCTAATTCCCAACTTGATTTGGGCCACTTTGAAATCATTTTATCCAAAATCCATTTTACTGGCTGAATATCTTGCTCGTGTGGGCCAAAATTCCATCCTTGAGAATACTTATTTTGCTCTTTATAGAGTTTTTGTGCCAGAATAAGATAACCTGACAATGGCTCTAACACATGTTGCCAAGGGCGTGTAGCCTTAGGGTTTCTTATTACAACAGGTGTATTCTTTTCAAATGATCTTAAAATATCTGGAATCAATCTATCATCAGCCCAATCCCCTCCACCGATCACATTGCCTGCCCTTACTGAAGCAAGTCCAATGTTTAGCACCTGCAAGAATGAACGTCTATAGGCGGATGTAACTAGCTCAGCGCAGCCTTTACTGCTACTGTAAGGATCATAACCACCCATGGGGTCGTTTTCTTTGTAGCTTTTGTTCCGTTCCTCATTCTCATAACACTTATCTGTTGTAATGTTAACAATGGCTCTTAAATTAATACAGCTTCGTGCCACTTCTAACACCTTAGCAGTACCAATAACATTAACTTCGTATGTTTCAATTGGTGCGTCATAAGAATATCTGACCAAAGGTTGTGCTGCCATATGTATCAAAATATCTGGATTAAACTTCAACATGCTTTCATGAAGTGTTTCTTGATCTCTAATATCATCTATCTGTGAGTCAATAACCTTACTCACCCTTGCCTCATTGAATAATGAGGGGAATGTTGGGGGATTAAGGGAGTACCCCTTAACCTTTGCTCCCAATAAGGACAACCATAAAGAAAGCCAACTTCCTTTAAAGCCAGTATGGCCCGTGAGAAAAACGCGCTTACCTTGCCAAAAATCCCTGTCAATCATTGTTGATTACCAGGTTTTCCATGGAGCCTTTTCTTCATCCCATAGCTTCTGTAAATACACTTTATCCCTCAACGTATCCATGGGCTGCCAGAAGCCACCATGTATAAATGCCATTAAGCTACTGTCTTTGGCTAGACTTTTCAATGGCTCTTGCTCCCAGGTACAATCGTCGCCAGTAATCCTATCTAAAACTTTTGGAGAAAGCACAAAAAAACCACCATTAATCAGAGCGCCATCGCCTTTCGGTTTCTCTGTGAATTTCATGACTTGATCATCTTGAATATCCAATGCGCCAAACCTTCCTGGCGGGTAAGTAGCAGTAAGCGTTGCATCCTTACCATGATTTTGATGAAATGCTATTAGTTCTGAAATGTTGATATCTGATACACCATCGCCATAAGTAAAGCAAAAGGCTTCTTCATCCTTAACATATTTCGCGACCCTCCCTAATCTACCGCCTGTCATAGAGTTATCACCTGTATCAACTAATGTTATAGTCCATGGCTCAGCACGTTTTTCATGCACCTTCATGCTGTTTTTTTTCATGCAAAACGTAACATCCGACTGGTGAAGAAAATAGTTGGCAAAGTATTCTTTAATAACATAGCCCTTATAACCACAACATATGACAAAATCATTAATCCCGTGTGTGGAATACATTTTCATAATATGCCATAAAATGGGCTTACCACCAATTTCTACCATAGGTTTTGGTTTTGCACTTGTTTCTTCACTAAGACGAGTGCCTAAGCCACCTGCTAATATTACTGCTTTCATAGTTCCTCCCCAATATTGTTAAAAACTTTGCACAAAGACATCTGAATAAAAATCTTTCTCGCTCAAACCTGCCTCAATAAAACTAATCTTGGCAGAATTAATCATTTCACTTGAACCGCAAGCATACACATTAATCTCTTGCATATTATGTATCTTTTTTAATGCAATATTTTGCACATAACCAACCTCATTCTCACAATTGTCATCTTTCCTTGAGATTATTGGATAAAAATCTACTTTAATATTCTTGAAGCTAGGTGTCCAAATAAAATCCTGCGACACTCTATTACCCCAGAATAAACTTAGATTCTCAATCTGATTAAAATCAGATTGAGAATCTAAGCCATTCAGAATTGAAATGATTGGAGCAATGCCCGTTCCGGTTGCCAGAAAAACTAATTGTTTGGATTTATCACGCAGGAAAAAAGTTCCTTTAGGCCCCTCAATTCTTAACAAATCATTCTGCCTTGCTTTATTAAACCAATAATTACTTAGCTCACCATATTCAACTTTTTTTATTAAAAAAATTATTTCTTCATTTGATGGAATACTAGCTATTGAATAACTTCTTCTTATGGAATTAGACCCTATAACATCAATATGTTGTCCCTCTAAAAAGACAAAATTTGATGTAGGTGGAAGTCTTAATTTGACTTGTATAATGTTTTCAGACAATAGATCCAAACTATTGATTCTCGTTGGTAGGATTTTTGTTTTAATGCCGTGCATAATATCAAGATCAGTCGCATCTATTAGAATATCCGATGCAGCCACACAACAACATGTTAAGAATTGATCGTTCGCATCTTCATTATCAAGCGCTAACTGATCCTGAATCTCAATCACCTTACCTTTTAATAAAGTAGTTTTACAGACTCCACACCGCCCATTTTTACAACCATAATCAAAAATTAACTCAGCAGATAAAGCGCTATCCAAAATACTCTTACCACTAATAGAATGAAACACTTTACGCTCTATAGTGCTAATTAAGAATTCATTTGATTCAGACATCCTAATAAAATTCTTTATACCATTTAACAAAATTCTTAACACCCTGCTTAACACTCATGCTCGGTTTATAACCAAACTGCTCTACTAGATCATCTACATCTGCATAGGTATCAGGAACATCTCCAGGTTGGAGTGGTAGTAGTTCTTTTTCTGCTTTCTTGCCTAATGAGGTTTCTAATGCTTCAATATAATCCATCAACTCTACTGGATTATTGTTTCCAATATTGTAGACCCTGTATGGTGCGCTAGAGGTTGCTGGATCTGGGTTATTGCTGTCCCAATCTGGGTTTGGTGGCGCTGGTCTATCTAGTATTCTGATGATGCCTTCAACAATATCATCAATGTAGGTGAAGTCTCTACGGTGTTTACCGTAGTTAAATACTGTAATAGGCTTATCATTCATAATAGCTCTGGTGAACTTTTGCAGTGCCATGTCTGGTCTATCGTAAGGGCCATAAACCGTAAAAAACCTTAATCCTGTAGTTGGCAGATCATAAAGATGTGAATATGTATGTGCCATTAGCTCATTAGCTTTCTTGGTAGCTGCATATAAGCTAACTGGATGATTAACTGCGTCATGCGTTGAGAATGGTTGCTTGTTATTTAGACCATAAGTAGAGCTTGATGAGGCATACACAAGGTGTCCCACCTTGTTATGCCTGCAACCTTCTAATATATGGGCAAATCCTACTAGGTTGGTATCAATATAGGCTAGAGGATTCTCGATAGAATATCTAACACCTGCTTGCGCTGCTAGATTAACCACACCTTCAAATTGATGATCTTTAAATAGCTTGGCCATCGCTTCGCGATCTTCAAGATTCATTCTAATGTGGGTGTAGTTTGGATGATCAGCATGTCTTGCTAGACGTGCTTCTTTTAAAGCAGGATCGTAATAGTCATTATGATTATCAATACCAATAACGGTATCACCTCTATCAAGCAGTCTAATTGAGAGTGCTGAACCGATAAAACCTGCTGAGCCTGTTACTAATACTTTCATATAATAATTTATTGTTTATTGTTTATTGTTTATTGTTTATTGTTTATTGTTTATTTAACTAGTCT
>Ga0209449_1000513_pt1:0-12500 | contig 27297 bp, 26 predicted proteins | sample SaaInlV_100m_DNA_5_FD_184671 | JGI IMG/M metagenome (GOLD analysis project Ga0209449, IMG submission 184671) | Marine microbial communities from expanding oxygen minimum zones in the Saanich Inlet - Saanich Inlet SI073_LV_200m_DNA (SPAdes) (version 2) | ecosystem: Environmental > Aquatic...
AGCTGCAATCAACCCAGTACCACGCAAAAACATAGAGGATAATGTGCGGGAAGTGGGGGCAGCAGTTCTATCTAAAAGTGGGGTAGAGATTATAATATCAGTACCAGACGGTGAAGAGCGCGCCAAACGCACTCTCAACTATCGGCTTGGAATATTGGGTGGCATCTCAATACTCGGCACCACAGGCATAGTTCGTCCCTACTCAACAGTTGCATTTAGAGCGAGTGTTATTCAGGGAATTGAGGTTGCAGCTCGTCAAGGGCAAGAGAGTGTAGTTTTAACCACAGGCGGCAGAACTGAGAAATTTGTTATTCGTACGCTCCCTGAGTTAGATATATCCTGCTTTGTCCAGATGGGAGATTTTCTCCGTTATGCTTTAGACACAGCGGTGACAGAAGGTATTAAAAATATTGTGATTGGCGGTATGGTTGGAAAACTTACCAAAATGGCGCAAGGTGAAACTATCACTCATGCTAATCGCAGCGCAGTTAATACTTCTCTTTTAGCCGATATAGTCTCTGAACTTGGGGTGGAAAAGAGCATATCTGATGAGATACGCGAAGGTCAGACTGCTCGTTTTGCTAGTGAGAAAATGGAGGAGTTGGGGCTAATTCACGAGTTCCACTCAGCTTTAGCTCACAAAGTTATAGAGACACTTTGTGGGAGGTATCCTGGAAAGTTCTCTCTGCGTGTTTTAGTCTGTGATTTTGATGGCAATAAGCTAGCAGATGTAATAGAGCCAAATACGGAGTCAAATATGGAGCCGAAGAGCTAATGAGATGCAAAATTATTGGAGTGCTAGATAGTGGAGTAAATTCACTAAGCCCGGAGCAGTTAGCGAACATTAATGAGGCAAAGTTGGTCATAGCCAGCTCTAGAGTACTTTCGCTACTCGCATCCTCTTTTAATCCAGACTCCAAACAGAGAGATTTAACGGAGAGCTTGAGCAGAGTTCCAAGCTGGATAGGGGGGTCACTCCAACGCTCAGAACCAGTCGTTGTCTTAGCAACTGGAGATCCTCTCTGTCACGGTATTGGCAGTTATCTCATATCTAAATTAGGGTTGGAGCAGTGTGAAATATCCCCTAACATCTCAACGCTGCAACTAGCCTGTGCCCGTTTCGGTAGAGCGTGGCAAGCAGCAAAAATCCACTCGATTCACAGCAGCAATAGCGGCGAATGGGCAGTCGGGTCTGACCCTAAACATGGTCTCTATTCACTCCTCCAAAAGATGGGGCAAGAGGAGTTTATTGTACTATTCACTAGCCCTGAGAATAGCCCAGACCGTATTGCACGAATGGCGGAGATGGAGGGGTTAGATGGCGTTGAGCCGCAGTGGACAATGGCTGTTGCAGAAAACTTAGAGCAAGCAGATGAGAAGCTCCACGGACCTTTCCCAATTAGTGATGCCAAAACTATGCAGTTTGCTGATTTAAATATTACCCTACTCTGGAGAGAGAGAGGCAGCAGTGAGAAAAACCGAAGCAGAGCTATTTTTGGGCTATCAGATGCCGAGTATGCACAACGTAAACCAGAGCGAGGCTTAATTACCAAACAAGAAGTTCGGGCAGTATCTTTAGCTAAAATGGGGCTCCATAAAAAAAGCATAGTATGGGATGTTGGGGCTGGTTCAGGCTCAGTTGGAATTGAGGCGTCTCGTATTGCAACAGAGGGACATATCTATGCCATTGAGAAAAATCAAGCTGATGCAGAAAATATCGAGATCAATCGACAACGCTTTCAAATTACTAACTACACGCTTATTGTTGGTAAAGCACCCGCAGGAATGGAGCAGTGGCAAACACCAGATGCGATATTTATAGGAGGTACAGGCGGCAATTTAGTAGAGCTTATAAAACTTTCTCTACAAAAGATGAACACAGGTGCAACTCTAGTGATGAATTTTGTCACCATCGAAAATCTATCCGCAGCGCTAGAGATATTAAAGAGTGAAGGGGCAGAGTGGAATGTCACCCAACTTCAATCATCTCGCAGTAAACCAATTTTGAATATGCACAGAATGGAGGCAGAGAATCCAGTCTGGATCGTCTCCGCGCAAATATGAATAAGGATAAAAAACAGTGAATAAACTAGGAAAATTAATTGGTGTCTCAGTGGGGCCTGGTGATCCAGGATTGATTACGCGTAGAGGTTGGGAGCTACTTAACCAACCAGAAATGGTATGGACCTATCCTGTGCGTAATGAAAAGAGCGATAGCTTCGCTTTAGGGATTGTGCTGAGATCTGGCTTGGAGTTGCCAGCAGAGCATACCCCGCTTATTTTTCCGATGACTCATGATCTTGAAAAGTTGGCTAAAGCGTGGATAAGAGCAGCACAACAAGTGTTTGAGCTGCTTACTCAAGGTAAAGATGTCATCTTTCTAGTTGAGGGTGATGCTTCAACCTACTCTACATTTGGGCATCTTGCCAAGAGTCTGAAAGGGTTAGATAAAAATGTTGAGGTGGAGGTTGTGGCTGGGGTGACCTCATTCAGCGCAGCTGCGGCAGTGGTGGGTAACCCAATTGTTGAAGTTGATGATACTTTAGCAATTCTACCTGCTGGTTATGGAGTCGATACTGTTGAAAATCTCCTAAATGATTTTGATAGCTTAGTGTTAATGAAGGTTAAACCATTAATGGATGATCTGCTTGATATGTTAGAGCGAAAAGGAGTGCTTGCAGACTCAGTTTTTGTTGAGAGAGTAGGCGCTCCAGATGAGAGAGTGGTGCGAGATCTTCTTTCACTGCGCGGGGAAAAGGTTAATTATCTATCGTTACTGTTAGTAAAAAACCCAAATAGAGTGAAGGGTGAAATACAGAGAGGGTGTAGAAAAAAATGAGAGTAGCACTTATTGCCATAACCAAACATGGAGTATCTCACATGGTTGAGCTGGCTAAAAAGCTCACAGCTAGTGTAGAGGATATTACCGTTATCACTTCTGAGAAATTTACAGCGCAAGTTGAAGTTTTAGAGGCTAAAAACAGCGGGTGTAAAACTATCGTCTATAAAGGTGCAATGCGCCCACAAGTTCCAGATATTTTTAACTCATTTGATCAGCTCATATTCTTTGTCTCATTAGGGGCAGTAGTGCGTCTAATCTCTCCTCACCTAAAATCTAAAGAGGAGGATCCTGGAGTGATTGTGGTAGATGATGCCAAACAGTTTGTGATCCCTATGCTCTCTGGTCATATTGGTGGAGCTAACTACTATGCGGAGCTGGTGGCAGATCTGTTAGGCGCGACAGCGGTGGTTACTACCGCATCTGATGTAAGAAATACGATAGCAGTTGATATTCTAGGAAGAGACTTAGGGTGGAGAGTGGAAGCTCCAAAGATAAATATTACTCGAGTCTCTGCTGATGTAGTGAATGAAGAGCCGGTAGCTCTTGTGCAAGAGAGTGGCTCTACTAAGTGGTGGAAATATTCAACTCCACTTCCCAAAAATATTCAACTCTATGCTCGATTTGAAGATGTAGATTTTGACAAAATAAAATCTCTGCTCTGGATCACTAATCGAGTAGTGGATATTGAAATCTGGAATAAGTTAGAGGAGCGGCTTGTAGTCTATCGTCCCCCTAAAAAGATTACGCTGGGAATAGGGTGTGATCGTAATACACCACTGAGCACTATTGAGAGGGCAGTTGACGAGGCTCTAACCAAACTAAACGCAACCATCGATGAGGTTGAACATATAGCAACTATCGATAAAAAAGGTGATGAGATTGCTTTGCTGGAGTTTGCTAAAAATAATGGTAAAGAGTTGCAGCTATTTTCTGCAGAGGAGTTGGCTAAAGTGGAGGTGCCAAATCCTTCAGAAGTGGTGATGAAATATGTAGGAACTCCAGCAGTAGCAGAGGCTGCTGCACTGTTAGTAGCAGGAGAGAACCAAGAGCAGTTGTTGATAGAGAAACATAAATGCCGTGGTGAAGATGAGAAAAATGCCACGGTTTCAATAGTATTGATGAAGGAGTAACAGTTATGGCAGGAAAGATTTTAATGGTTGGATTTGGTCCAGGTGATGCGGCAAATATGACTCAACGAGCAAGAGAGGCAATTGCAGAGGCTGATGTGGTTATCGGTTATTCAACATATATTAAGCTGGTTAAAAATATGTTGGATGGTAAAGAGGTTATAAGGAAGGGGATGACAGAGGAGGTGGATCGGAGTATTGAGGCATATCAACACGCAAAACTTGGTAAGTGTGTGGCGTTGATCTCGTCGGGTGATATCGGCATTTACGGTATGGCAGGACCAACTTATGAGGTGCTATTTCAGGCAGGGTGGAGCCCTAATTCAGAAATTAAAGTGGAAATTATTCCAGGGGTGACAGCGCTTTCCGCTTGTGCATCTTTAGTAGGTGCACCACTAACTCATGATTTCTGTTCAATATCTCTCTCTGATCTCCTCACTCCATGGCCAACTATCGCCAACAGAGTTGAGGCAGCAGCAGCGAGTGATTTTGTAGTTGCACTCTATAATCCAAAGAGTGGACGCAGAACAGGGCAGATTGTAGAGGCACAAAAGATTCTGTTGCGACACCGAGATCCAAAAACGCCGGTGGCTATTATTAAATCTGCATATAGGGCGTTGCAAGATATTCAGATGACAACTTTAGATAAGATGTCAGAACATAAAATTGGAATGTTAACCACGGTTTTAGTAGGAAATCACACCACAACTATTCAGCAGGGGATGATGGTTACCCCTAGAGGATATGCAAATAAGTATGAATCTTTAACCGGTGAAGTTAAAGCTGGGGAGAGGGCTGGACACTCATTGGGTATGGGATTAAATGGCTGGGGAGAGGTAGTGCGAGAGTGGCTACGAGATAATCCTAATGCCACTTTAAAATCGGCAGCAGACTATTTTATGCGTCCAGTCGTAGAGATTATGCAGGCTATTACAAAGCAGTCTGAAAATGATATGGCAGGACTGTACGAGGTTGCATTAGTTAAGGCAGAAGAGAGGTTAAACGCAGTTACTGCTAGTGAAAATTGGGGAATAATTCGTGCAATAGTGCGTTCTGATGCTGGAGCAGTGGCAGAGATGGTGAGCGGTAATATTAAATTTGAGTTACGAGAGGAGTGGTTAAATTTAGAGCAAGATAGTTTTCATCTCCATATTCACTGGGATAAAGTAGATTCAGTCTGGTTCTCTAAGAGAGGAGAGAGTCAGCGGGGAGTCTATATGCTAGATAAGTATGGTCATATCGTATCTCATCTACTTTTAGCAAAAGAGTTAGATCTGTTTGATCCAGCATCAGAACAGAAGTTTTTCTCTAGTTGGAATAGTTTTAATGAATAATAACTATCCGTTTTCTATAGTGGAGAGAGATGCAGTCTACAAAGCGATCTTCGAGCGGCGAGATGTGCGGGGTGAATTTCTTCCAGATGAGATTCCTGCTGAAGTTTTAGCCAGAGTTCTTAATGCCGCTCACCATGCCCCTTCGGTTGGATTTATGCAGCCGTGGGATTTTATGGTGATCCGCTCTAAAGCTGTGCGTCAAAATATTCACAAGCTTTTCACTAAAGCACATGCTGAGGCTGCGGAGATGTTTGAAGAAGAGAAGCGAGAGACTTATCGTAATTTAAAGTTGGAGGGTATTTTAGAGTCACCGCTAAATCTGGTCATCACCTGTGACCGCTCTCGTACTGGACCAGTAGTAATTGGACGCACTCATATGGAGTGGATGGATCTCTACAGTAGTGTCTGTGCGGTACAAAATTTATGGCTGGCAGCGCGGAGCGAAGGAGTTGGTGTGGGTTGGGTAAGTATTATGGATCCTGATGCACTCACAAAAACTTTGGCATTACCAGAAAATGTAGTTCCTATCGCCTATCTCTGTGTCGGCTATGTCTCACAGTTTCATGAAAAACCAGAGCTAGAGAAGGCGGGGTGGCTTCCTCGGATGCCGTTAGAAGATTTAGTTCACTTTGATCAATGGGGTGAGCATAACGCAGCGTGTGATCAAGATCTGCAACTTTTAGATAGGGTGAATAAGCTTAGTTCTGATAGTTGATTATCAATTCAACTGGTAGATAATTGGTAACTGCATATCTATTGAATAGGTGCTGTTATTAGGCGCGGTTTTAGATAGTTTTTCGATACGAGACAAAGTTGTAGTTGCGGCCTTATCTAAAACTTTATATCCAGAGCTTTTGATAATTGTAATAGCTGAAATTTTACCATTCAGATTAACTTTGAACTTCAGATCAACTCTACCCTGCCACCCGTTTCGCTGTGCGACTCTTGGATAGATAAAGTGTTCACCAATATTGAGCTGAATTTGCCGCCGTATTTTTGCTATTGCTGCGGTGTCACTAGACGGAGTTTTAGCCTGCCTCTCTTTAATAGTTATTTTCTTAGAAGGGGGCTTAATAGCTTTGACTGATTTAACAGCCTTAACAGTTTTAATAGGTTGTGGAGTTTTAACTGTTTTTGACTTTTTTACAGTATTTCTTTTGAGTTGAGTCTGTTTAATTTTTTCTTCATCTTCATCTTCATTTTTATTTTTATTTTTATTTGCACTTTTTCTTTTATCTCTAGTTTTCGGTTCTATTTTTTTCTGAGGTATCTCTGTAACTTTACTTCCCTCCTCTACAGGGGTATCTATAGTAACTGTTTCAGGGGGAGGGGCAGTGAGGGATATCTCAACTTGCTGTTGATTTTGGCTATGTCCAGCCAGCTGAAAATTAGCAGGATTCTGCCAAAAGAAGAGCAGAGCTGCGTGAACAGTAAGAGAAAAAAATATAGCAAATTTCAAAATAAAAATAGGGTATTATGCTGATATGAAACAACCATTCTACAACAGATATCCCTATGTTTGAGTTAATTCTTGGAGGCGTTCGTTCTGGTAAGAGTAGGTATGCAGAGTCCAGAGCGCTCCAGTTTGCTGCAGACGAGGAGGGAGAGCTTCTCTATATTGCAACTGCAACTGCTGGTGATGATGAGATGGAGCGCAGAATAGTGAAGCATCAACAGCAGCGCAAAGATACCACAAAAAATTCTGCGTTGGAGTGGGATCTTATAGAGGAGCCCCTATATCTTGCAAAAGTTCTACAGAGAGAGGCTAGAGCAGAGCGTACTATACTAGTTGAGTGTATGACTCTCTGGCTAACGAATTTACTTATGGCAGAGGATGAAGATTTGCTTCAGCAAGAAGTAGAGAGACTTTTAAAGACACTACTAAATTTAGAGGGAAATATTATTATGGTGAGTAATGAGACAGGGTTAGGAGTAGTGCCGATGGATCTTTTAAGCCGAAAATTTTGTGATGAGAGTGGACGGCTTCATCAGCAGTTGGCACAACTCTCTAACCGAGCAGTGATGGTTATCGCAGGTTTACCGCAGGTGTTAAAGTCGTGAGTAGTGAATGGTGGGAGCTGCCAGTTAAAGGTATAGATAACGAGATAGTTAAGATGGCAGAGTTACGACAAGCCCAGTTGACTAAGCCACCTGGATCTCTTGGTAGGTTAGAGGAGCTTGCAATTAAGCTTGCTGGAATGCAAGGTAAGGTCAAGCCAGAGTTAGACTCCATTCAAATAGTCGTTTTTGCTGCAGACCATGGCGTTGCAGAGTTAGGAGTTTCTGCATTTCCACAAGAGGTAACGGCGGAAATGGTGAAAAATTTCTCACGAGGAGGGGCAGCAATCAGTGTGCTTGCAGAGAGTTTAGGGGCAAACTTCAAGGTGGTTAATGTGGGGACAGTAACAGAGTTACCGAATCTTGCTAAAGTGGTAGATGCGAGAGTTGCAGCAGGCACCAAAAATTTTATTGATATGCCAGCTATGACTTTAGAGGAGTTAGAGCAGGCATTCAGAGTTGGTCGAGCTGCAATCGAGGAGTTAGATCGAAGTATTGATCTGTATATAGGTGGAGAGATGGGGATTGCAAATACAACTTCAGCAGCAGCTTTAGCATCTGCACTTATTCAGGTGGCTGGAGATAGAGTAGTTGGGAGCGGAACAGGGGTAGATAGAGTGGGAGTTGCTAATAAAGCTAAGGTGGTAAATGCGGCTTTAGAGTTTCATCTGAGAGATTGTGGGGATGAGTTTAAGTCGCCACTAGAGATTGCACGAAGAGTTGGAGGATTTGAGATAGTAGCACTAGCTGCATCATATATATATGCAGCGCAGAGCGGCATAGTAGTTATGGTGGATGGATTTATTAGTTCAGTTGCTGCATTATTGGCTGTTAGATTAAATTCAGAGGTTAGGGAGTGGATGTTCTTCTCGCACCGTTCAGCAGAACAGGGGCATTCTCTAGTGCTGGAAGAGTTACAGGCAGAGCCGCTGCTTGATCTTGGAATGCGTCTGGGCGAGGGCAGCGGCGCAGCAGTTGCAGTTCCACTACTGATGCAAGCATGTAAGCTTCACTTTAATATGGCGACTTTCGCAGAGGCAGGAGTCGCATCCTAAGCGGCACTCTGGAATAATATGCAGCCGTTGATTATCGCTTTCCAACTTCTAACTAGAATCCCAATACCTATTGCAGTCGAACGAAGTAGCAGAAATCAAGGTTATTCAATACTGTTTTATCCATTGGTGGGGGCAGTTATTGGAGGCATATTAGTGCTGTTTGCTGAGTTATTTGCACTCCTATTTTTAGATCATTTTTTAGAGTTACAAGCTGCATTAATTTTAATTCTCTGGGTCGGCCTGACTGGAGGACTCCACCTTGATGGGTTAGCAGACAGCGCAGATAGTTGGGTTGGGGGGATGGGAGATCGTGAACGGATGTTAGAGATTATGAAAGATCCTAGCTCTGGACCAATGGGGGTTACGGCAATCGTGCTACTGTTACTCTTAAAATGGAGCGCACTGCTCGCGCTATTTAAAAGTGGAGATCAGTCACTTTTAATTTGGGCGCCCTTGCTGGCTCGCACCTTGTTGATTGGACTGTTTCAGACTACACTCTATCTGCGAGAGAGAGGAATGGGGGAGCGTATATCAGAAAATATACCAAACATAGGAGGGGTAGCAGTACAGGTTGTTATGTTTGGCGCGGCTATCTATTTTGGAGTTGGATGGTTGCAAGTTTTACTGTTATTCATTGCTGCGCTAATATTTCGTTGGTTGGTAGTAAAACAGTTGGGAGGGATTACTGGAGATGTTGCTGGAGCGATGGTTGAGAAGATGGAAGCACTGCTCTTGATATTAATAGTTCTGCTTTAATCCGATCTATTTTAATTAGATATATGTTCCAAATCAATATGCTCCTCTATAGCGTCAGCTAGTCGTTCCAGATTATCTTCGCGTAGTTGATCTATGGATGGTTGAATAGATATCTCTGCTCCACCAGCCCATTTGAGGATTGATGCTAAAGCAGTTGACCGATCAAAGATCCCATGCAGATAACTTCCCGCTACCTGCTGATCTTTGGATTGTGCCCCATCAAACTCTCCGTTATCCAACTTAATAAGAGGGTTTTGGAGAGCAGCTCCGTTAGTGACTCCAGCGTGAATCTCATATCCGACTACTTTTATATCATCTTCATCTTCATTTAAGATAAGGGTGCCAGAGCTGTTTTTTAACTGTTTTTCACTTTCGAGAGTTGTCTCCATCTCAAGTATAGAGAGCCCAGGAGTTGACCCAGCTTCGCCCTCAATGCCATCTGGGTCATGTATGCTGCAACCTAACATCTGAAATCCACCACAAATCCCAAAAACTCTGCCTCCATAACGAAGGTGGCGCTGTATAACATTTTCCCACCCCTGCTCTCTTAACCATTCAAGATCAGAGCGAACACTTTTGCTTCCAGGAATAACTATTAAGTCTGCCATAAGATTAGTAACCTCACCATAGTTATTGGGTGGCACTATAGTTAACTCAATATCTGGGTGGTTTATAAGTGGGTCAAGATCGGTGTGATTGCTGATACGAGGTAGAGAGGGAACTGCCACTCTGAATCTATTTTCATTTTTATTTTCACTCTCTCTGTTGCTTTGTAGAGACCTTCTTGCAGAGTGTTGGAGAGAGTCCTCGGCATCTAACTGCAATCCAGGTAGATATGGAAGAACTCCTAAGACAGCTCTATCGGTACGATGTTCGAGCCACTCAATACCAGACTTTAGTAATGTAATATCACCTCTAAAACGGTTGATGATGAAACCTTTAATTCGCTGCTGCTCACTTGTTGATAGTAATTCCATCGTTCCTACAAGGTGTGCAAATACTCCGCCACGATCAATATCTGCAACCAAAATAACAGGGCAGTCGATCTCTTCAGCAAACCCCATATTGGCAATATCGTTATCTCTGAGGTTAATTTCAGCTGGGCTTCCAGCGCCTTCAACAATAGTGTAGGAGAATTTTGAAGAGAGACGCTGATGGGCAGAAACTACCTCGGTAAGAAGCTTGGGTTTTAATTGGTGATAGCTAACCGCATCTCTATTCCCAAGTACCTTGCCGTTGAGAATGACTTGCGCTCCCATATCGGTAGTAGGTTTTAACAGAATAGGATTCATATCGGTAGTTGGAGCAATGCCAGCTGCAACAGCCTGTAAGGCCTGTGCTCGTCCAATTTCTCCTCCATCAGCAGTAACCGCACTGTTAAGCGCCATATTTTGTGGTTTAAAAGGTGCGACTTTAACTCCGTTACGTTTTAGTAAGCGACAGATCCCAGCTACAATAACTGTCTTGCCGGCATCAGATGTGGTACCTTGCACCATTAAAGTTGAGGGGAAATTTTTAAGGTTCACATTTTTATCCGTGTAAGTTGCATTCTAAACAGAGTAGCCATCAATTACTTGCAGCTAGTTGGGGTGTGACCATATCTTCTATAAAATAAAAACACAAGTAATTTTTTGTAATTAGAGATGGTCTAACTGTTTTTAGTAAAGCAGTGGATGATCATATATGTATAAGTCCATGGAAGAGCCGAATTTATATACGAGTTATGTGTGATAAAATTATAAGTTAAATATTTTAAATTTAATCCAAGGTGTGGAGCGAAAGAGATTATGAAGTCAGTAATAGATATGATGGATGAGATAGAGCGGGGCACAGATGAGATTCTGGTGCGAGACGATTTGGTTGAGAAATTAAAAAAAGGAGAGCCTCTCCGCATTAAGGCTGGGTTTGACCCAACTGCACCAGACCTCCATTTAGGGCATACCGTACTTATAAATAAATTGCGTCAATTTCAAGATCTCGGACATGAAGTTGTGTTTCTGATAGGTGATTTTACGGGGATGATTGGCGATCCAACTGGTAAGAATGTGACTCGTAAACCTCTTACTCGCGAAGATGTGCTTATTAATGCTGCAAGCTATAAAGAGCAGGTATTTAAAATCCTTGATCCTGATAAAACTACAGTTGTATTTAATTCAGAGTGGATGGGAGATAAATCGGCAGCTGATCTTATTCAACTAGCCTCTCGTATGACGGTAGCTAGAATGTTGGAGAGGGATGATTTTGAAAAGAGATATAAAGGTGGGCAGCCAATTGCTATCCATGAGTTTATCTACCCGTTAATTCAGGGGTGGGATTCAGTAGAGCTTAAGGCGGATGTAGAGTTGGGAGGAACTGACCAGAAGTTTAATCTACTGATGGGGCGTGAACTACAGAAGCAGGAAGGGCAGCCGCAACAGACAGTTATTACTATGCCTATACTTGAAGGGCTGGATGGTGTACAGAAAATGTCAAAATCTCTTGGCAACTACATAGGGGTTAATGATAGCTTAGACGATATGTTTGGTAAGATTATGTCAATATCTGATGAACTGATGTGGCGCTACTATGAGCTGCTCAGTTTTAAACCACTGGGTGAGATCGCAGAACTTAAACATATAGTAGATGAGGGGGGGAATCCTCGTGATGCTAAAGTTGTACTGGCTAAAGAGATAGTGGCGCGTTTTCATAGTATAGAGTCTGCGGATCAGGCTGAGCAGAATTTCATTAACCGTTTTCGTAAAGGCGCAATCCCTGATGAGATGCCAGAGCTAGAGTTGGTGGGTGGGGAGGATGGATTGCCTATAGCTAACTTGCTAAAAGAGGCAGGGTTAACGCAAAGCACTTCGGATGCGATGCGAATGATTAAGCAGAAGGCTGTGAAGATAGATGGCGAGGTGGTTTCTGATAGGAGTGTAAGGGTTGTGGCTGGCACAATTGCAGTCTACCAAGTAGGGAAGCGTCGTTTTGCACGAATTACAATAGTGTAAGAGGTAATCTATAGTTAAACCAAGATTAAGTCCAGTCGTTAGGCAGGAATGGGGTGAAATAATAGATAAACAAGAAATAAATTAAAAACAATGAAAAAAAAGGTTGACACTAGTTCAAAAGCGTGTAGAATACGCGCTCCTGATGTTGAAGAAGTGGTCGCAAGGTTGCAGTTTCAACTAGGAAATGAGGTGTCAAAAATTGATTTTGAGTTTATTTAAAATAGTTTAAAAAAAAGATTGACATTGTTTGAAAAGCGTGTAGAATACGCGCTCCTGATGTTGAGGAAGCAGTCGAAGACTGCAGCATCAACAAAGATGTAAGATGTCAAAAATTGCTTTTA
>Ga0209449_1000513_pt1:15000-27297 | contig 27297 bp, 26 predicted proteins | sample SaaInlV_100m_DNA_5_FD_184671 | JGI IMG/M metagenome (GOLD analysis project Ga0209449, IMG submission 184671) | Marine microbial communities from expanding oxygen minimum zones in the Saanich Inlet - Saanich Inlet SI073_LV_200m_DNA (SPAdes) (version 2) | ecosystem: Environmental >...
AACAAGCTTTGATCCGAGGATTTCCGAATGGGGAAACCCGGCTATCTTTGATAGTCACTCCTACCTGAATACATAGGGTAGGTAGAGCGAACCTGGAGAACTGAAACATCTAAGTACCCAGAGGAAAAGAAATCAACCGAGATTCCCTTAGTAGCGGCGAGCGAACGGGGATTAGCCCATAAGCTATATTAGTTTTAACAGAACAGTCTGGAAAGTCTGGCCATAGAGGGTGATAGCCCCTTATGTGAAAAAGCTTTTATAGTGATATCGAGTAGGGCGGGACACGTGAAATCCTGTCTGAATATGGGGGGACCATCCTCCAAGGCTAAATACTCCTTACTGACCGATAGTGAACTAGTACCGTGAGGGAAAGGCGAAAAGAACCCCGGAGAGGGGAGTGAAATAGATCCTGAAACCGTATACGTACAAGCAGTGGGAGCAGACTTGTTCTGTGACTGCGTACCTTTTGTATAATGGGTCAGCGACTTACTTCTCAGTAGCAAGGTTAACCGTTTAGGGGAGCCGTAGGGAAACCGAGTCTTAATAGGGCGCATAGTTGCTGGGAGTAGACCCGAAACCGAGCGATCTATCCATGGTCAGGGTGAAGGTGGGGTAAAACCTACTGGAGGCCCGAACCCACTTATGTTGAAAAATGAGGGGATGAACTGTGGATAGGAGTGAAAGGCTAATCAAGCTCGGAGATAGCTGGTTCTCTTCGAAAGCTATTTAGGTAGCGCCTCGTGTATCACTCTAGGGGGTAGAGCACTGTTTCGGCTAGGGGGTCATCCCGACTTACCAACCCGATGCAAACTCCGAATACCTAGAAGTGCAATCACGGGAGACACACGGCGGGTGCTAACGTCCGTCGTGGAGAGGGAAACAACCCAGACCGCCAATTAAGGTCCCAAAGTTATAGTTAAGTGGGAAACGATGTGGAAAGGCATAGACAGCCAGGAGGTTGGCTTAGAAGCAGCCATCCTTTAAAGAAAGCGTAATAGCTCACTGGTCGAGTCGGTCTGCGCGGAAGATTTAACGGGGCTAAACTATACACCGAAATTGCGGATGCATATTTATATGCATGGTAGAGGAGCGTTCTGTACGCCGCTGAAGGTAAATCGTAAGGTTTGCTGGAGGTATCAGAAGTGCGAATGCTGACATGAGTAACGATAATGGGGGTGAAAAACCCCCACGCCGAAAGACCAAGGTTTCCTGCTCAACGCTAATCGGAGCAGGGTGAGTCGGCCCCTAAGGCGAGGCAGAAATGCGTAGTCGATGGGAAGCAGGTTAATATTCCTGCACCACGCAATATTGCGATGGGATGACGGAGAAAGCTACACCAGCCAACTGTTGGATATGTTGGTTCAAGCATGTAGGGAGAGAACTTAGGAAAATCCGGGTTCTCACTATCCTGAGGTGCGATAACGAGTCCTCTTTTGGACGAAGTGGTCGATGCTATGCTTCCAAGAAAAGTCTCTAAGCTTCAGATATTGTTGTGACCGTACCCCAAACCAACACAGGTGGTCAGGGTGAGAATCCTAAGGCGCTTGAGAGAACTCGGGTGAAGGAACTAGGCAAAATGGCACCGTAACTTCGGGAGAAGGTGCGCCCCTTGTATGTGATCGGACTTGCTCCGTGAGCAGAAGGGGGCCGCAGTGAAATGGTGGCTGCAACTGTTTACTAAAAACATAGCACTCTGCAAACTCGTAAGAGGAAGTATAGGGTGTGACGCCTGCCCGGTGCCGGAAGGTTAATTGATGGGGTTAGCACTTGTGCGAAGCTCTTGATCGAAGCCCCGGTAAACGGCGGCCGTAACTATAACGGTCCTAAGGTAGCGAAATTCCTTGTCGGGTAAGTTCCGACCTGCACGAATGGCGTAATGACGGCCACACTGTCTCCACCCGAGACTCAGTGAAATTGAAATCGCTGTTAAGATGCAGTGTACCCGCGGCTAGACGGAAAGACCCCGTGCACCTTTACTACAGCTTTGCATTGAACTCTGAATCTATCTGTGTAGGATAGGTGGGAGGCTTTGAAACTTGGACGCTAGTTCAGGTGGAGCCATCCTTGAAATACCACCCTGGTATATTTGGGGTTCTAACCTAGGTCCATTATCTGGATTGGGGACAATGCATGGTGGGTAGTTTGACTGGGGCGGTCTCCTCCCAAAGAGTAACGGAGGAGCGCGACGGTACCCTCAGCATGGTCGGAAATCATGCTCTTGAGTGCAAAGGCATAAGGGTGCTTGACTGCGAGACAGACACGTCGAGCAGGAGCGAAAGCTGGTCTTAGTGATCCGGTGGTTCTGAATGGAAGGGCCATCGCTCAACGGATAAAAGGTACGCCGGGGATAACAGGCTGATTCTTCCCAAGAGTTCACATCGACGGAAGAGTTTGGCACCTCGATGTCGGCTCATCACATCCTGGGGCTGTAGCCGGTCCCAAGGGTATGGCTGTTCGCCATTTAAAGTGGTACGCGAGCTGGGTTTAGAACGTCGTGAGACAGTTCGGTCCCTATCTGCCGTGGGCGTTGGAGATTTGAGGGGAGCTGCTTCTAGTACGAGAGGACCGAAGTGGACATTCCTCTGGTGTTCCGGTTATCACGCCAGTGGTATTGCCGGGTAGCTATGAATGGAAGGGATAACCGCTGAAAGCATCTAAGCGGGAAGCCTCACCCAAGATAAGATCTCCCTAGACTTTTAAAGTCTCTAAAGGTCCGTCGAAGACTACGACGTTGATAGGCAGGGTGTGGAAGCACAGCAATGTGTGAAGCTAACCTGTACTAATTAACCGTGAGGCTTGATCATATAACACCCAAATTATTTGGGTATCACATGATCGATATGAGTAACCCACAACTTTTTACAGTTTTTCCAAATTTGGTTATAGAGTCATATGACTCTATAACTATCAAAGATTGCTTAGTGACCATAGAGTCCTGGACCCACCTGATCCCATCTCGAACTCAGAAGTGAAACAGGTCATCGCCAATGGTAGTGTGGGGTCTCCCCATGTGAGAGTAGGACATTACTAGGCTTAAACTCAAAAACCCCGTTCAGTGATACTGGACGGGGTTTTTTCTTTTTTAATGAAATACCTTGTTCTGCCTCTTTAAGCTAGGTCCTGACCAACTAACAGCCACAGGCAGGTGTTGCAGGTGCGGGTAGATTGACCTCTAAGGTGCCAACCAATTCACTTAAGGAGCTGACCTGATAGTTTTCCATATAGGTAAGAATTCCATCATTGATACTTTTGCAGATCAATGGATCATTAAATAAGGCAGTTCCTACGCCTATTGTGGAAGCACCTGCGATGATAAACTCCAGTGCGTCTTCAGCAGAATTAATACCACCTTGCCCTATGATTGGAATATTGTGTTGTTTACATACTTGATATACTTGATGAACTTTTAATAGGGCAACCGGCTTGATCGCTGGCCCAGAGAGTCCCCCCTGATTATTGCCGATCACAGGACGGCGTTTGTGGATGTCGATAGACATCCCCATCAACGTGTTGATTACAGAAAAACTATCGGTCCCCGCATCAATACAGCGCGATGCGTTATGGGCAATGTCAGTCTGGTTTGGGGATAACTTTGTAATTAAAGGTTTGTTTGTTGCTTTACGACAAACTTCAACAACACGCGCCGAGACCTCAGGGTCATTGCCAAAAACTGCACCTCCCTCTTTTACATTGGGACAAGAGATATTGATTTCAATGGCATCTACTGGGGAATTATCAAAAAGCGCTGTGATCTCTCCATACTCTTCAATGCTTGACCCGGAAATGTTTGCAATAAAACGAGTCTCAGTAAAATCAAGAGTGGGAAGTATTTTATCAATCACATACCGTGCCCCCGGATTCTGCAAGCCGATTGAATTAATCATCCCTCCCGGAGTCTCAATGACTCGATGGGGCGTATTACCGAGTCGCGGCTCAAGTGTCGTTCCTTTCAAGCATATAGCACCAATATCCTGGTTTGAGTAGCCATTGATACGGGTGTACTCTTCACCAAAGCCTACACAGCCAGAGAGTAGTACAATCGGTGTCTGCATTTCGATACCACAAAATGCTACATTGAGGGATGGTTTTTCCATGATCTGGTTTTCCGTTGAAAATATGGAGTTATATTGAATATTGTTCTTTACGAACCTGAGATCGCACCCAATACGGGTAACATTATACGTCTTTGTGCCAATGCAGGTGCACAGCTTCACTTGATTCATCCGCTTGGATTTTCATTGGATGAGAAAAGATTACGCAGGGCAGGACTCGATTATAGAGAGTTTGTCTCAATAAAAGAGTATGTAAGCCTGGATGAGTGTTTAGCACAGTTTGACCCCCGCCGAATCTTCGCTGCAACTACCCATGCAAGTGGAGCACACTCTTCACCTTGCTATCAAATAGATGATGTATTTCTATTCGGACCAGAGAGCCGGGGTCTACCCGCTGCTGTGCGTGATAGTTTTCCACTAGCGCAGCGTATCCGAATACCGATGATGGCAGAGAGTCGTAGTTTGAATCTCTCGAATGCGGTTGCAATTGTGTTGTATGAGGCTTTACGTCAGACGGAATGGGGAGGGCTCGGTTAGTAGTCGATCAGTAATACTATATTGTTTGAGTATTAACTTTCTGGTTTACGGTTTCGTTGTAACAGTGTATTAACCGCTTCAGAGGGTGACTTTCCACGGTGTAACACCTGCGCAACCTGTTCTGTGATGGGCATCTCAATTCCAAGCTGATCGGCCATTTCAGATACATCACGCGCGGCCTCGACCCCCTCAACGACTTGGCCAATATCATCAAGAGCCTTTTGCAGCGGATGACCGCGACCGATTGCCAACCCTAAACGACGATTTCTAGACTGGTTATCAGTACAGGTCAGCACCAAATCACCCAGCCCACTCAGCCCCATAAAAGTCTCTTGTCTTCCATTGAGCCGTATCCCCAACTTCATCTGCTCATGGAGTCCACGAGTCATCAGTGCTGCACGTGTATTGGCACCAAAACCAAGTCCATCGGCAATACCTGCAGCTATTGCAAGAATATTCTTTGTGGTTCCACCCACTTCAACGCCAGCCAGATCGTTGCTGGTGTAACAACGAAATATCTCACTATGAAATAACTCTGCTACAGCATGTGCCTGTTGATGATCATTAGAGGCTACAGTAACAGCTGTTGGTAGCCCTTTTGCAACCTCCAGAGCAAAAGTGGGTCCGGAGAGCAGTGCTTTTGGATGTGTTTCTCCAAGCTCTTCTTCAACAACCTGGTGAAGTAATTTGTGAGAGACCTGTTCAACACCCTTAGTCGCCCAGATTAGTGTGGAGTCATCCTCTATTACTGCTTTGATCTGCTGCAGAAGATTGCGAAAAACTGCACTGGGAACTGCAAGCAGAATCTTTTCAGCCCCTTCTACTGTTGAGTGGATATCGGTATCAGTACGGAGTGATTCGGGGAGTAAAAATCCGGGAAGATATTGTCGGTTTTCTCGTAGTGATTCAATTTCAGTTATATGCGCTGGGCGATGTCCCCACAGTGAGACCTTGTGACCGTTGCGGGCCAGTTGGATTGCCAAAGCGGTGCCCCATGAACCGGCCCCCAGCACAGCAACCTTCTGTGGAGCATTATTAACGACTGGTGGTTGTTGAATCAGTGTTGCGTCTCCGTGCTGGTTGCATCATCACTCTGAGCCTGTTTCTGTAAGTTTTGAGCATAGAGCGCATCAAAATTGATTGGGGCAAGCAATAGAGGAGGAAATCCGCCTTTGGTTGTGAGATCAGAAACAGCTTCGCGTGCATACGGGAATAGGATATTGGGGGCATAAGCGCCTAATAGCTGTCCCATTGCCCCCTCTTCAAAACCGGAAACAGTGAAGATCCCTGCTTGTTGAACTTCAACCAGAAAAGCTGTTTCATTATTGACAGTAATCGTTGTGGTTAGACTCAATACAACTTCAAATACATTTTCACCAATCTTTGTGTGTTGTGTACCTATCTGAAGATTGGTCTCGGGCTCCCATTTTTCTTGAAAAATTGCAGGAGATTGAGGAGATTCATAAGAGACGTCTTTCAGGTAGATCTTTTGGATATCAAAAGTCTGACTAGGAGTTTCACTGTTGTTCTCATCGCTCATAAAGGGTTACTCAGTTAGTAGGTTGTAATATCGACACTGTTATTAGTGAAAAAGTGGTGTCATGAAAATTTTCTGATCCATTGGATTAGCTGTGGAAGAGCCATCGCCCCGGCTTGGCGCCCGATCTCACGTCCATGTTTAAAGATCGCAACAGTAGGGATACTCTGGATGTTGTATTGTGCGGAGAGCGTCTGATGCTGTTCTGTATTGACCTTTGCGAGCCGATAGAGGGGTTGTAGCTGCTTTGCGGCCTGGTTGAAAACAGGGGCCATCATCTTGCAGGGGCCACACCAACTGGCCCAGAAATCAACCACAACCGGAATATCATTTTTAGAGATATGGCGCAGAAAATTGCTGCTGGAAAGTTCCAGAGGTTGATCGTTGAAGAGAGTGTCATGACACTTTCCACACTGCCCGCCATCATTCAGTTTTGTAGCAGGAAGACGATTGATGCTGTCACAATGTGGGCAGACGATATGTAATGCATCAGCCATAACTCTGGCTCAGGCCTCAAGTAGCGGGTCCAACTCACCTGCAGCATTGAGTGCGGAGAGATCATCAAACCCTCCAACATGGTAGTCACCTATAAAAATTTGAGGGACTGTTTTACGCTTGCTGCGTAGCTCCATCTGTGACCATGCCTCAGCATCACCATCAATAAAAATTTTAGTATATTCCACGCCCTTGCGTTCCAGTAAGGCTTCAGCCATGCGGCAATAGGGACAGGTTTGTGTGCAATAGACTTCAATTTTGGGCATCGTGGTTTAACCTCCAAATGTTATATGGGCTATTTATAGGTGACAGGCAGTCCTGCACTTTTCCATGAAAGAATTCCGCCTTTTAAGTTATAGACCTGTTCAAACCCCTTTTTCTTCATCTGTGAACAGGCAACACCAGAACGTGACCCTGAACGGCAAATTACGATGACTGGCTGAGATCGATGAGTCTCAAGGGAGTCTAACTTCTCCTTGAGTTGGCTGAGCGGAATATGAGAGGCGCGTTCAACTTTCCCGTCTTTGGCAAATTCATCCTGAGTACGGACATCCAGAAGTAGTGCCTGGTCATTGTTAAGAATGCGCACAGCAGATTCTGCGGAGATTGATTCAAAGCCACGCAGACGGTCTCCAAAAACATTGAAGATCAGCATGGCGAGGGTGATCAGAAATGCAGTAACCAACTCCCAGTGGTTAACAGTAAAGGTGGATAGCTCTTGCATCAGCAGTATTGTTACCAATCAGGGTTATGAATTGTTGCTATCTTCAGCAGACCAGTTGCAGGGCTTGCCAATACTCATAGCGGTGAGAATCTTTTCAGGTAGACAGAATTTTGTAAAACCGCTCTGGAACAGGTTCAGGCCTACAAAGGCGGTAAACCAGAGCCAGTTGCTGTGGTGAAAAATGGGGCTTCCATCCGCTCCCAGCCCGAGAGAGAGCAGTACAAAAAAACCAGCCATAATGCGAAGAATCTGTTCTCTAGTCATCAATCTACCTTTTGTTGTTTTGTTTTTTGCTGGGTTAACAGATACAAGGCTCAAGCCTTATCCAGCCAGCTATTATAGCTGGAGAGTTCGCAGCCGAATAGCCATAGACAGCGATTAACAGCGACAGAAAACCTCTTTCATCATCCCGATCAATTTCAACGTACGATTATCTCCCACCATGTAGAAAACACGGTTGGCCTCTTTGTAAGAGTCGAGGATGCCACGGTCGCGTAGTGTAGAGAGATGTTGCGAGATATTGCTTTGCGAAGTACCTACGGCATCCACAATTTGCTGAACACTCAGCTCCTTGTTTCCCAGAACACAAAGAATTTTGAGGCGAAGAGGGTGAGACATGGCCTTGAGAGAGCGTGAAGCACGATCAATATCCTCATCATTCCCCAGTAAACCATCGGTGTCGTCACAGCCGCTACTCTCCATTGTTGCAGATTCACTCATGATTCTGATTTTCCTCTATCCTTGAGTTGTAAATTAAGCTTCTGCAAGTATAGATCATTCATCAATGGATGAAGTGGCTATATCCTTGGAGAGACCCCATTTTTTGTTTACATCTTATTAGAGGGACATTATATAATATTGTGATCAATGTCCACATCGAGATGCATCAAATTCTTATGAGTGTCAAACGAGGTCCAGCAGTTCTCTGTATTTTGGATGGTTGGGGGTATCGTGAATCCCCAGACTGTAATGCAATTGCCGCAGCAAAAACCCCCGTGTGGGATCAGTTGTGGGCTGAAAAGCCACGTACCTTGATCGTGACCCATGGGGCAGAGGTAGGGCTGCCAGCAGACCAAATGGGAAACTCTGAAGTAGGGCATCTCAATCTGGGGGCGGGGCGCGTCGTCTATCAAGAGTACACGCGTATTTGTCGCTCTATACGCACCCACTCGTTCTACTCCAACCAGACACTGGTTGACCCCATTGACCAGGCGATCCGTGAAGACAAGGCAATTCATGTGTTGGGGTTACTCTCGCCCGGAGGAGTGCATAGTCACGAAGAGCATATCCACTCTATTGTGCGTATGGCTGCAGACCGGGGGGCCAGAAAAATCTACCTGCATGCTTTTTTAGATGGACGGGATACCCCGCCGAGAAGCGCCACTCCATCGCTTGAGATGATGGAGACAGTTTTTCGTGAGTGCGGTGTAGGAAAGTTTGCCTCAATCGTCGGGCGTTACTACTCAATGGATCGAGATCGTCGTTGGAAGCGGGTAGAGGCCTCTTATCGGGCAATGGTAGAGGGTGTTGCCATCCACAGTGCTCCCACAGCACTGAAAGCACTGGAGCAAGCCTATGCGCGGGGGGAGAGTGATGAGTTTGTAGATGCCACAATTGTGGTCGCAGAAGGAGAGACACCTGCGCGGATGGAGGATGGCGATGTTGTGCTGCTGATGAACTACCGCTCTGATCGAGCACGTCAATTGACAGAAGCATTGATCATGGATGACTTTCATGGCTTTGACCGTAATGTGTGGCCTGTGCTGGGTTCAGTGACCTCACTGACAGAGTACAAGAGAGGGTATAACATCCCTGTCGCCTTTCCACCAGATCGTCTCAACAACGTTTTTGGTGAGTACATCTCAAAGTTTGGTCTACATCAGCTCAGAATTGCAGAGACTGAGAAATATGCACATATCACCTTCTTCTTTAATGGTGGCCGGGAAGAGCCCTTTCCATTCGAGGAGCGGTTGTTAATCTGTTCTCCTGATGTGCAGACTTATGACCTGCAACCGGAGATGAGCGCATATGAGGTGACCTCCAGGCTGGTGGATGAAATACGCTCTGGAGAATACGATGTCATAATCTGTAATTTGGCAAATTCAGATATGGTTGGTCACACTGGTAAACTGGATGCAGCGATTAAGGCGGTTGAGACGCTAGATCACTGTATTGAAAAAGTGGTTACTGCAGTACAAGAGGTCAATGGCGACCTGTTGCTTACCGCAGATCATGGTAACAGTGAAACAATGTGTGATCGTGAAACGGGGCAGCCACACACCGCACATACCATGAACCCCGTACCACTGATCTACGTGGGTAAGGGGATTGAAATTGATTCGCTTCACCCTGGAGCACTGTCAGATATTGCACCTACACTGCTACATATCATGGGGATCGAAAAGCCGACAGAGATGACAGGGCAGAGCTTGATTGACGAAGTGAAGTAGGTAGGCTTACTGTGTTGTTATCACAATAAATTGAACCAGCGGTAGGGTAGAATCAGCCTTCAGGTTTATTCTGAGGGTGAGGACACTTATGGCTCAGTGTGAGTAATGATTTTCACGGTAAATGGATAATAAACTTGATTATTAGATATTTATGGAGTCACTTACATTCATTTCAATCACCAGCACCTTTGTTAATCAATAGAATAAATTTCTTGATATAGATTGCCTTGATTGGATTGGGGGGAGCAGTGAGCAGCATGTTACGGAAGATACTGAGACGGCCTGTAAACAGGCTCATTCAGAAGTGTAGTTCGATGAAATTGCGCTTAGTGCGTACTTGTGATGTTCTTTAGCGGAAAGCAGTGTTCGATTGCCTGAAAGTCACGATCCTTACTCAGTAGCTCATGGTTGTCACGTAGGCATAAGGCCGCAATAAGACAGTCTATAGTAGAGCGTATAGTTTTTCCTTTGCTGCGGCAGGTACGATAAATCTCGGCAGCCTGTTTGTAATCATCCAAAGTCAGCTCTTGTGGTTGTTCGAATGCGGTTAGAAGTTCAGCAACTCTTTCAGCCTCCTTGTTATTGGAGAGCCCCAGAAGAATTTCTGTGATCACGATGCCCGGCAAATGAATCGGTTCATTGTCAGCAATTGCACTTCTGAGGCGTTCGGCCTGCCAACTGGGATTGCAGTTGAAGTAGTCAATCCAGACGCTGGTATCAACAACCATCCTTCAGTTCCGGTCTTGCCGTAGCTGTTTCAGATTACCTTGCCAATGAATTTTGCCTTCTATTGCTAACAGCTCTTCACGTTTCAGTTGGTTGGCGTAGGCGGCCAGTGCACTATTCACGGCCTCTTTTTTTGTGTTGAAGTGTCCTAAAGATATTACCTGTTCGAGCAGATCATCTTGTAGCTCAATATGTGTTCTCATCGTATTAAAATCCTTTTTCAGTCCCATTTTATGGAGTATTCTATGGGACTTATTATAGGGTTTTATTGGGTGATTACAATGTTAGTGTGCTGCATGTGTAGCTTCGATGATGTCTGAGATTGACTTTTTTCGGCAAGAGAACCAACAGCTGCGAGAGCTACTAAGGCGGCATGGAATTGATGACTCAGAACAACAGAAATAGCAGCAGAAGCATGATACAGAAGACTTTTCTGATTACAAAGAGACACTAACAACACAGCAGAAAATTGAGCTGTTCCGAGAGTTGTTCCGTGGAAGAGAGGATCTGTTTCCTGCCCGTTGGGAGAGTAACAGTGGTAGAGCAGGTTACTCTCCAGCTTGTAGTAATGACTGGAAGCAAGGGGTGTGTGGAAAGCCAAAAATCAAATGCGGTGAGTGCAGCAACAGGGTATCTCTACCACTTACCGACAAAGTGATCTATAGACATCTTTTCTTGCAATTGACTTTGATAAAGAGAGCTGGCGAGAGGATGTTCAATCCATGGTTGCAACTTGTAGGCAATTCCAGATACCTGCCACAGCTGAAATTTCCCGTTCTGGAAATGGCGCACATCTCTGGATTTTTTTCAGTTCTGCGATGCCTGCTGTTGAGGCCAGACAGTTGGGGGCAGCACTGATCAGCTATACCTGTTCACATTCCAGGCAACTTGAACTTGCCTCCTATGATCGTATGTTTCCGAATCAGGAGCGTATGCCCAAGGGTGGATTTGGAAACCTGATTGCTTTGCCATTACAGAAAGAGCCGAGAGACCAGGGTAGGTCGATCTTTGTAGATAATCAATTGCAACTCTATCTGGATCAGTGGGTGCACCTTAAGGGCATTGAGCGTATGGATGATGTTGGGTTTGCCACTTCCATTCAGCAAGGGCTGGAGCAGTTGAGGCAGCTGGATGGTATTGAACTCCACCTCTATGAGAATGATCGGCTGATGAAGGAGTTTGGGGAGGACTGTGCGCTTAGTGAAGCCTTTTCTCATATAGATCACCACTTTATGCGTGTTGTGGAGGCAGACTGTTAGTTGTTTGCCTGTACGCAATCGCACGTAACCCAGCGGTATGGTGTTTGGGTTATGTGTTATATCAAAAGGTAATACCTGTTAATACTTGGAGTTATCCCATGGTCACTTCCGTTAAGTTAGATGAAAACCTTAAAAGCCGAATCCAGCATTTGGCAGAAGTGAAAGAGCGAACGGCTCATTGGGTTATGAAAAAAGCAATCCGTGAGTATGTTGAGCGAGAAGAGGCGAAGGATCGTTTTAGACAGGAGGCATTGGAGTCTTGGGAAGAGTATCAGCAGACCGGGTTACATCTCACGGGCGAAGAGGTTCAAGATTGGCTGAGTACTTGGGGAACGGATCAAGAGGCTGAGGCACCTCAGTGTCACAGCTGATTCTTTCTGAAGAGACAGTTGTGCATAAGCAGAATAACTAGCCCAAACCATGGCAGTTTTGGTCAAGATAGATGATTAATTGAATGACACTCCTCTCAAAGATCTTGCAAGATCCTGAGAGAAGCGGTCTCTTGTAGTTTGAACAC
>Ga0209449_1000565_pt1 | contig 25307 bp, 20 predicted proteins | sample SaaInlV_100m_DNA_5_FD_184671 | JGI IMG/M metagenome (GOLD analysis project Ga0209449, IMG submission 184671) | Marine microbial communities from expanding oxygen minimum zones in the Saanich Inlet - Saanich Inlet SI073_LV_200m_DNA (SPAdes) (version 2) | ecosystem: Environmental > Aquatic >...
AATTGAAGTAATACCGCCTCATTATTAGCGAGCAATTCAGGGGAATGAATGCGGACGATTTCTTTGATGGCCTCTTGTTGGGCATCGTGGGGAATGGTCGGATTGATTCGGGCTACGGCATCGCTCAAGCGATTAAACAGTAAAACCTCTTCAAAACTACTTCGTAGCGGGTTGTCAGAATCAGGCGCAATATCGGGGGCATAGATGTATTCGTAACCATGTTTTTCCAGTAGCTCGATACAGAACTCTTCGATAATATTTTCAGTAATTCGGCTCATGTCATCCATGCCTCTGCATTATATCCAACGGGAGATTCCATTACCTGATTGCCATCACCACCATTTAATTTATCCATCGCCCATTTTTTGGGATTATCCAGAATATATTGGGTAATCCGCCGATATTCATTTTCATTGCGAATAATATGTTCCCAGAAATTCCGTTGCCACAATTTTCCATCAAATGGTTGCCAATGATTATTTTTAACACAACGGATATATTCAACCGTGGTTATTGATTCAAACGCACCAACCATATCACCAACGGTTTTATCCGTATGGGCAACGGTTTTATCGGTATGGGCAACGGTTTTATCGGTATGGGCAACGGTTTTATCCGTATGGGCAACGGTTTTATCCGTAGGGGCAACGGTTTTATCGGTATGGGCAACGGTTTTATCCGTAGGGGCAATCCCTTGTGGTTGCCCTTTTCGTATGTTCCCCATGACATTGTAGGTGGTCGCATTATTTTGGGCGACCACAAGGGTAGCCCCTACGATTTCCACAATGCCGTGAAAATGATTGGGCATAACAACATATTCTTGTAATTCAATATTTTTAAATCGTATTTTTAATTTCAACCATTCATTTGCAACCATTTTACCCGCATCATTTAAAATCATTTCATCATCCACAATTCCACCAAACAAACACGCCCGATGCTGGCAACAGATCGTTACAAAATAAAACCCTACCTGTGAATAATCATAATCATTTAAACGGATTGATTTACGGTGGTGAATTTTTGGATTGTATTTATCCATTGCTGGCAACTCTAATTTCACCACTCATGAGTTTGGGCAGGAGGGTGTTGCGGAGGTTTTCCAAGGAACGTACTTGATGTAAATTTGATCTTATTTTTTTAAAATTATCATTCACAGTTTCGTCGAATCTGATTTGTAGCCTTTTTGGCGGAAGAATTATTTTTAATGCTTTAAATGATGTTTTACTGATTTCTTGAAATGTAGAGCCATTTGCATGACTTTTTACGTAATCCATATTTATTCTCAACCACAGGTAAATAAAAGTTTTTGAAAATCCTTTATTATCAATAATTGCAATATATCCTTGATTGATTGCCAATGGAATTTCTGCAAAAGCCAAATAACCAACTGGCGCTCTTGAAGAAAGTAATAATGTTCCTTTTGGTAGTAATCCTGAACTGATATTTTCTAATCCTGCTTTAGTGATCTTTCGCAATGTATTCATCAGAAATAATGGACTATTTTTTGATAAATCTTTCGGTGTTGTCCAATGTATCTTTCCTTTCCAAAAATTTGGATTTTTTGTGCTTGGAGTTGTACCTCCTTTTACTGTCAAAATATCATCTAGTACTCCCTCCTCCCAATCCTCCTGCGCCTCTTCCACAAACCACTGCCGGAAAAGCGTTTCAGCCATTTGTTCAAGGGTTTTGTTTTGGCTGTGGAGCAGGTCGATTTTGTCATCCAGCGAGCTTAATACTTCGGCAATGGCTTTTTGTTCATTTTCATCTTCTGGTAAACACAATGGTATTGAAAGTAAGTTTGCTTTGTTTAATTTTGGCTGAACAGCCCCCGTTATATATTCATGCAAATCCAAGTTTTGTAAATAGTAAATAATCAAATTATTATGGAATCCTTTTTTTCCTTTAATAATGTGAGCATGATTATTAACCCAAAACTTTCCACTTGCTTTAAATGCAATAGGTGTCTTTCTTGATTTTAAGTTTTCACCGTCCTCTGAGACAAGAACAAACTCACCGTCAAATAAATAGTCATCAACACAATCGATAACACCAGAAGCACCATAGTAAGGGTAAATACCTTGTTTTTTTGAACGCTCCATTTTACTTAAAGGAATTCTTATTTGATTATGAATATCAACAAAATCCTCTAATCGGAATTCCCGCCACTCACTCATCCCCAAGCCCTCCAAGTTCCTTTTCAATCTCTTCAATACTCGGCAAGCTGGATTGAAACGGCTCGGGTAATTGCTGAGTCAACTGATATTCACTAACCCCCAAAGGTTGTTGCATATCTTTCAAGGCATATTCCACAATGGTTTTATCTTTTGATTTGCAAATAAGAATGCCAATGGTGGGTTTGTCCTGATCCGTTGCCAGCAAATCATCTACGGCAGAAATATAAAAGTTGAGCTTTCCTGCAAACTCAGGCTTAAACTCAACGGTCTTTAATTCCACCACCATATAACAACGCAACTTGATGTGGTAAAACAGCAAGTCCATATAAAAATCCTTATCGCTAACCGATAATTTATATTGCTTGCCAATAAAAGCAAAGCCTGCTCCCAGCTCTAATAAAAACTGGCTGATATTTTCAGTTAATGCAGCTTCCAGCTCTTTTTCGTTGTGTTTTTGACTAAGGGTTAAGAAATCAAAACAATAGGGATCTTTCAGGGTTTGTTTGGCAAGATCGGATTGTGGAGCTGGCAGATGAGCATCGAAGTTACTTAGCGCCTTGCCTTCGCGTCCATAAAGCCCAAGTTCTATTTGGTGGGTTAAGACTGCCCTTGACCAGTTATTTTCGATGGTTTTTTGGACATAAAAGATAGCTTCTTCTGGGATGCTGGCTTTGCTGATAATGAGCAGGTTTTGCCCCCAGGGGATTTGAAATATGGGAGCTTGCTCTAATTGCGTCACAACTTGTGTCGTAATTGGATTCTTATTTTGGGCAACAAGTTGTTGCCCAATTAGGTTTGAGTCATGCCAAAACTTAAACCATTGTTTCATATATTTGATATTTCTGATAGAAAACCCTTTCATATCAGGGAATTCTTCTTGTAAATCTCGGCTCATCTGTTTCACCAAGCCATCGCCCCAACGGGCAGTTTCTTGTTTTTCAACAATCTGCGATCCCATAAACCAGTAGAGTTGAAGCAGCTCTCGATTAACCGAAACCGCCGCCTTGATCTGGGCAGATTGTACCTGAGATTTAATAGCGGCAATAAAATCTTTATAGGCTAAATTTTTGGCAACTTCACTCATCCCCAAGCCCTCTAACTTCTTTCATGATCAACTTATCAACATCACTCTCAAAATGAGTCAGCAAAATAGTTTCGTTTTCATATCGAGCTGCAATGCTGTTTTTAGCGTCTTGCGCTGTAAATATCAAAAACTCTACGGCGCTATTTCTAATCATTTTTCTCTTAGGCATCATGACTCGCACCTTTTGCCAATTTCTTCTCCAGTGCTTTGGCTTGCTGGTCAAAGTCGGATTTTATCTTTTGAGTTTTGTTAAAATTTTCATATTCAGCAAAGGCTTTTTGCTCGGCTTGATTGCGGGAGGTTTTTCCGTAACCCTCTAACACTTTGTATTCGTTAAATTCGAGAAATTTATTTACGCTCTCAGCAAAGCCTTCCATGGTAAAGCTATTGCGCCTTTCAATGATGCCTTCAATATAATCAAAAAAAGCGGTAATGGTTCGCTCTAACTTTTTGATTTCATCTTCAACAAGATAGTTTTTGCCAATGGTGGTATCGGATTTTAGCACTCTGCCATCAGGAGAATTTTTATAGCTCAACATGCCCATTGCGGGTTTATCTGCATCTGCATTTTTATAGATAATCTCTGAGGCGGTATTACCCGTTATCGCAAAATGAAATTTATCCTGCACATGGGCGTAAAACTGTCGAGTTGTTGCTGATTTTGGGTCATAATCAATACTACATTCTGCAAAAATATCCGTAATCTGTTGGTATATTCTGCGTTCACTGGCACGAATAGAGCGGACTCTTTCGAGCAATTCTTTAAAATAATCCTTGCCAAAATAACGACCATTTTTAAGCCGTTCATCGTCCATAGCAAAGCCTTTGATAATGTACTCTTTTAGGAGTTTTGTTGCCCAGATTCTAAACTGGGTCGCCTGCGTGGAATTAACTCTATAGCCTACGGAAATGACTGCATCAAGATTGTAATATTGGGTTCGGTAAATTTTGCCATCTTCGGCAGTATGTGCATATTTTGCACATACTGAATTCTCCTCTAATTCCTTATCGTTAAATATGTTCTTTAAATGCTTGCTAACGACTGAACGATCAACATTAAACAACTCTGCCATACGCTTTTGCGTCAGCCATAGTGTCTCATTATTAAGCAACACCTCAACTTTAATCTCACTGTTTGGCGTACTATAAAGCAGAAATTCAGTTACTTCATCTTTGACGGTTAGCTTTTTATTATCCACGGATTTTAACCTTGGCCAAATTTTCAATAATGCGCTGATTTAAAACCGCCTCTTCTTTTAACTGCTGCTCAAACTCTGCTTTTAGACTGGTAAAGCGTTCTCCAAAGTCAAAAGCATCTTTTTCCTCTGCCAAGCCCACATATCGCCCTGGGGTGAGAACATAATCCAGCTCTTTGACCCGTTCGATAGATGCCGCATTACAAAAACCATTAACATCCTCGTACGGGCGAACCTCGTGTTCGCCCTGTTCGCCCATCTTGTGTTCGCCCTCTTTACAACGCCAGTTATGATAAGTGCTAGCAATAGTTTGAATGTCATCTTCTGAGAGTTCACGAGTGCGGCGATTAATCAGATGCCCCATATTTCTAGCATCAATAAACAGAATTTCTCCTGTGCGGTTGCGATATTTCCCATTGCTTCGATTACGACTTAAAAACCACAACGATGCAGGGATTTGGGTATTTAAAAATAGTTTTGCAGGTAGGTTAACAATACAGTCTATCAAGCCAGCTTCAACCAAGTTTTTTCTTATCTCTCCTTCGCCCGATGTTTTAGAGGTTAACGACCCTTTTGCTAACACAAAGCCTGCTTGTCCACTTGGGGCTAAGTGATAAATAAAATGCTGAATCCATGCATAGTTGGCATTACCTGTGGGTGGTACGCCATATTGCCAACGACCATCTTTACGCATTAAATCACCGCTCCAATCACTCACATTAAACGGTGGATTGGCGATGATGTAATCTATTTTTGTATCTTTATGTGCATCATTAAGAAAAGAGCCTTCGTTATTCCACTTAACTTGCGAGCTGTCAATGCCGCGAATGGCAAGGTTCATTTTTGCCAGCCGCCAAGTAGTTTGGTTACTTTCCTGTCCGTAAATGGAAATATCGTTGATCTTGCCTTGATGCTCCAGTACAAATTTTTCTGATTGCACAAACATTCCACCTGAACCACAGCATGGATCAAGCACTCGTCCTTTAAATGGCTCTAGCATATCCACTAATAATTCAACAACACTTCTTGGGGTGTAGAACTGCCCACCCTTTTTACCTTCTGCTAAAGCAAATTCACCAAGAAAATATTCAAACACATGACCTAACACATCCGCACTACGAGACTTGGCGTCACCCAGTGCAATGTTACTAATGAGATCAATTAATTCACCTAAACTGGTTGGATCAAGATTCTGTCTGGCATAGACTTTAGGCAATACACCTTTCAATGAGCTATTCTCCTTTTCAATCGCATCCATTGCCCCATCAACCGTTTTGCCGATAGTAGGTTGTTTGGCGTTAGCTTGTAGTTGAGTCCAACGAGCATCTTGCGGTACAAAAAATACATTCTCTGCTTTGTACTCGTCTTTGTCCTCAGGGTCGGCTCCTTCGTACGCGCCATCACCTGCTAGTAATGTTGCATACATCTCCTCAAAGGCATCAGAAATATATTTGAGAAAAATCAAACCCAAGACAACATGCTTGTATTCGGCGGCATCAATATTTTTTCGAAGCTTGTCCGCCGATTTCCAAAGTTGTTTTTCCAGTGATTCTTCTTGTACTTCTTTCTTTTTTGCCATTGTGTCTCAGTTTGTTTCGTTTGCTATTGGCAGGTGAAAATTTTGGGTTACTAACTAATTGTTAACGGCGGTATCGGTTTGTTGAATAAGATGCTGTTTAAAAAAATCCGCAATCGAAGGTGATATTTTAAATTTCTGCTGCAGTTATTTATCCTCCATAAAATCTGTTTTAATGATCGTTTAAAGAACATTTTGGACTGCTTAAATTTTCTGGATCTCTGGCGATAAACTAATACTGAACAGCTATAAACGCAAGCCAGGACAGTTGAAGAAAGAATATTTGTTGAGGTTTATACGTAATATTACTAATAGTTTTGACTGAGTTTAGGGGGGATACTCATACCGCTTTGTTCTTCCTGATTTACCCCGGTGCTAATTTAAAAGGACTATTATTTTAATCTGTTAATTTAATCCCGGAAGTTTGAGCGGCTCAGCTGATAGCTTGTGCTCGATCTGACAGTAAGGATGTCATTGGTGTAAAATTGCGAATAATATCTGTAACTAGCAATTATCTACATAAAAATTGTATTATACGCAATATAATTGCGAAAAACAAGTTATACACCATTCAATCCGCAAGACACTATCACCATATTTCTGTTATGATTATAAAAATGTCTAAATTGTCTGGTTTTGAAAAATCACTAATCTGTCCAGCTGCTGATTAAGTAATCCGGAAAATGAAAAAATAAACCGCTGAATTATTTTCAGCACTAAGGTTGAATCTTGTGAGAAGAAAATCCATGAATGATGATTCGATAAATCTGCATAGGATTGAAACTGCATCTCAGGATGAATTGAGGGCTCTGCAGTTGAAGAGACTAAAATGGTCACTTAATCATGCTTACAATAATGTTGCGCATTACCGGAGGGTTTTTGATGAAGCAGGAGTTCATCCGGATGATTTAAAAACAATAGCTGATCTGGCAAAATTTCCATTCACCTGCAAAAGCGATTTACGAAAAAATTATCCTTTCGGAATGTTCGCTGTTCCAAGAAAGAAGGTCTCACGTATTCATGCCTCGAGTGGCACAACGGGTCAGCCGACTGTAGTCGGATACACTAAGAATGATGTGGATATGTGGTCCGGACTTATGGCACGTTCAATCTGGGCCGCAGGAGGGCGCCCCGGTGACATTGTGCATGTGGCTTACGGTTATGGTTTGTTTACCGGTGGGTTAGGCGCGCATTACGGAGCAGAAAAACTGGGTTGCACCGTGATTCCTGTTTCCGGAGGAATGACTGAAAGACAGGTTCTGTTGATACAGGATTTTAAACCGGACATTATCATGGTCACGCCATCTTATCTTCTGGCAATTGCGGATGAATTTGAAAAACAGGGTATAGACAGCAATAAGTGCTCACTCAAAATAGGCATGTTTGGGGCAGAACCCTGGACAAATGAGATGCGCAAAGAAATTGAAGAAAAGTTCAACATCGATGCGGTTGATCTTTACGGACTTTCGGAAATCATCGGCCCCGGAGTTTCCGGAGAATGTTTCCGTGAAAAAGACGGGCTGTACATTTGGGAAGATCATTTCTATCCGGAAATAATTAATCCTGAATCAGGTGAAGTACTTCCTGATGGAGAAAAAGGTGAGTTGGTTTTTACTTCACTGACTAAGGAAGCTTTTCCAATAATCCGTTACCGTACGCGGGATTTGACCAGGCTTTTCACCGGAGGAAACCGTACGATGCGTAAAATGGAGAAAATTACCGGACGTACAGACGATATGATGATCATTCGCGGAATTAATGTCTTTCCTACTCAAATAGAGGAAATCCTTTTGAGGGATGGACGGCTTTCGCCAAATTTTCAGATTGAACTTACACGTGAAGCAAGACTGGATGAAATGACTGTACTGGTGGAAGCAAGGTCAAATGAGCTGTCTGACGTTCTCAGGAAAGATATTAGTAAAAACCTGAAACACCAGATTAAAAATCGTATTGGCGTGACAGCGAAGATCAATCTGCTGGCAACAGGCGGTGTTGAAAGATCAGTGGGTAAGGCCAGGCGAATTGTGGATAAACGTATCACTGAAACTGCTTGAAAATTTGTAAAATATTTTTTACTTTTCTTAGCTGACGGCTTTGTTGTTGTAGGGCAGCAACAATCGATTACTGACGCTGAATCACTTTAAAAACACAGGAATGATGAATACAAAATTGCGGCCGATGATGGGTAATGAGGCTATTGCACAGGGAGCATGGGAAGCCGGCGTGCGAGTAGCTTCTGCGTATCCCGGAACTCCAAGTACTGAAATTTTGGAGAATATTGCCAAGTATCCGGAAACTGATATTTTTGCACAATGGGCGACCAATGAAAAAGTTGCTCTTGATGTGGCCAGCGGCGCTTCATTTTCCGGAGTTCGTTCCTTTGTGGCAATGAAACATGTTGGCTTGAACGTAGCTTCCGACACATTGATGTCACAAACATATATTGGTATCAACGGTGGAATGGTGATTGCCGTTTGTGACGACCCTGGAATACACAGTTCACAAAATGAGCAGGATACCCGCATGTACAGTCGTCTGGCCATGGTTCCAACTCTTGAACCAAGTGATGCACAGGAAGCGCTGGATTTTGTAAAATTGGGTTATGAATTAAGTGAAGAGTTTGACACTCCGGTTATTTTACGCAGTACAACCCGACTTTCTCACACCCGCAGTCTGGTACAACCTGGAAAACGGCTCACGCCAAAACCGCTGGGATTTTTGGAAGATCCAACGAAAAATGTGATGATTCCCGGACACTCCAGGCTACGTCATCCTAAATTGCTGGAGAGAGAAAGCAAACTTAAAGCATATTTTGACAGCTCAGATATTATCCGCTGGGACAAAGGAAACTCTGATTACGGGGTTATCACGCTTGGTCCTTCTTTCACCTATGTCAAAGAGGTACTTCCGGATGCTTCTGTGTTGAAACTGGGTGCATCTTATCCTCTTCCGGAACAGCGGATCCGCGAGTTCTGTAACTCTGTAAAACGCGTATTTGTAGTAGAGGAACTGGAACCTGTTGTTGAAAATGAAATGCGCGGGATGGGTTTGGAAGTAGAGGGTAAAAAATATTTTTCCAGACTTGGAGAGTTTTCTCCGGAAACAGTTCGTGCAGGATTTGAAAACGCAGGAATTTTGCAAAACAGAAAAAAGAAAGTTTCAGTGCAAATCAAACCTGTCGTTAGACCGCCTGTCCTGTGCGCCGGTTGTTCACACATGAGCACATTTTTGGTCATGAATTCTGTTGATGCCAGAGTCGCCGGTGACATTGGTTGTTATACCTTAGCCGCAGTTGAACCACTGAGTGCGATTGACACAACAGTAGCCATGGGTTCCAGTATTGCCAATGCCGCCGGGATGGCAAAAGCCGGAACCGAAACTAAACCGATTGTGGCGACGATTGGAGATTCCACTTTTTTGCACTCCGGAATCCCACCCCTGATAGATGCGGTTTATAACAATGTGGACATCACAGTTTTACTGCTCGACAATAAAATTGTCGCTATGACAGGAGGACAAAATCATCCTGGTACAGGAATTACACTCCGCGGTGAAAAAACTCACAAAGTTGTATATGAAGAAATGGTGCGGGCAACAGGAGTGAAGTGGGTTAAAACGGTGGACTCATATGACATAGGCGCGATGTTACGCACCATTCGGGAAGCGATTGCTTTTAAAGGTGTAGCCGTGGTTATTTCTGACAGGCCGTGCGTTTTGGATCCTGTCCGTTTGAGAGGTGAACCGCTGGAAGTCAATGCGCTTGCCTGTACCGGTTGTCAATCCTGCATGAATTTGGGCTGTCCGGCGCTTTCCTGGAGTGATGAATTGTTTGAAGGTCACCACAAAGTAAAAATTTCTGCCAGCGGTTGTATCGGTTGCTCCATGTGTGCGCAGGTCTGTCCAACTGACTGCATTAAACCCGCTGCGAAAATAGCTTTATGAATCAGCTTAAATCAAAATCAAAAACGGCACCGGTCCCGACTGCAGCAGTTAATACTTCTGCCGATCAGACCGAACGACCAACAAATGTACTTGTCGTCGGAGTAGGCGGGCAGGGGGTTATTTTGGTCTCAAAAGTACTCGCGCAACTTTGCCTCTCCAAAGGTCTTCAAGTAAAACAAAGTGAAATTCACGGCATGGCAAAACGCGGTGGTACAGTTTTCAGTCACATTCGTTTTGGTCCGCAAGTCTGGTCACCGACAATTCCTGCTGGAGAAGTAGATGTACTGGTAGCATTGGAATGGGCTGAAGGTTTACGCTGGCTGGAATATTTAAATCCGGAGAGCGGCACTTTTGTTTCGGACACACAGCATATTGTTCCGCCTTTTGCCTGCAGAAATCGTTTACGCGGCGCAGAGGATACTTACGCAAGAGAAACTCCTGCGCAAATTATCGATAAAGTTCCCAACGGTTTTGCCCTGGATGCCGCGGGAATGGCCAAAGAATTAGGTAATGAAAGAACTTCTAATACAATTTTATTAGGTATTCTTTCCACTACTTTGGATTTTGAAGTGAAAGATTGGGAGGAAACTATAGCTTTGTTTGTTCCGCCCAAAACTATCGATTTAAACCGAGAGGCTTTTCACATTGGACGACAATGGATTGAAAATGCAAATCACCCAGCAGAGTTTGCACCGCAAACCGAGTTTCCCGTTCAGCAATACCTGCCCGAAGAAAGCGGTCTAGTAGACTGGGAATTCACTGCGGAATGGTGCAAGGGTTGTGATATTTGTGTGAAAATGTGTCCGGAACGTTGTCTCAGGTTGACTGCTGATCAAAAAGTCGAAATGACTGATATTCATGACTGCACAGGCTGCCGTATTTGTGAATGGTTATGTCCGGACTTTGCGATTGATATCCGGAAACCAATATTTCAATAATGATCAAACTGTAAATATTTCGAGGAAAATGAATTTACATTATAATTTACAAGGTAACCACGCCTGCGCAATGGGTGCAATTGCCGCCGGATGCCGTTTTTTTGCAGGCTATCCGATTACGCCGTCGTCAGAAATCGCCGAACGCATGTCTCTGGAACTGCCAAAACATGAAGGCGTTTTTATTCAGATGGAAGATGAAATTGCTTCAATGGGTGCAGTGATCGGGGCATCAATGGGGGGTGTAAAATCAATGACTGCGACCAGCGGTCCTGGATTTTCACTAAAGCAGGAAAATATCGGTTATGCTACCGGTGCTGAAATTCCGTGTGTGATTGCTAATGTGATGCGCGGAGGTCCAAGTACCGGAATGCCGACACGTCCGGCTCAGTCAGATTTAATGCAGGCACGTTGGGGAAGTCACGGAGGACACCCGTTGATTGTACTTACTCCGGAATCAGTTAAAGAAATTTTTGACGAAACAGTACGTGCTTTCCACCTTTCAGAAAAATTCCGTACTCCGGTGATAGTTTTGTACGACGAAGTTCTGGGGCATCTAGTGGAAACTTTACCATCGGCGGATGCGGATAAAAATGAAACACCAGCAAGAAAATGGGCAAAAGAATCAACTGAGACATTCCTGCCATACGCGGCAACCGAAGATTTTGTGCCACCGATGCCTCGTCCCGGGGACGGTTACCGCACTCATACTACAGGTTTGACTCATGCAGAAGACGGATTCCCAACGCAGGATCCGGAAACTGTTGAGAAAGCAATGGATCGTCTGTTGAAAAAATTTGAATACAATCAAAGTGAAATTGAATCGTACGAAACCCTGCATTGCGACGATGCGGAAATTTTGGTGATGACTGTAGGAATCAGCGCACGCGCCGCAAAACATGCTGTTAAAACAGCACGTCAGCAAGGTATTAAAGCCGGACTATTTAGACCAATAACGCTATGGCCTTTTCCGGAGAAAGCTTTTCAAAAATATGCAGCAAAAGCAAAAACGGTGGTTGTTCCGGAAATGAATACTGGTCAATTACGTCTGGAAGTTGAAAGGCTTTGTACTAAAAAAACAACAATAAAATCCATTAACCGCATAGACGGTGAAGCCATTACTCCTGAGGAAATATTAAAGCTTCTTCATGTCGTTAATAAATAGCTGCTGCTTGCTGAGCAGTGTTTAGTTATGGCGTTTGTGTGATAGAAAATCCGTGGTCTAAAGTTTCAACAATCAGTTTTAATCAGTGAACATCCGTGGCTTAAAGTTTCAACAATCCGTTTTTAATCAGTGAAAATACGTGGTCTAAAGTTTTAACAATCAGTTTTTAATCAGTGTAAATCCGTGGCTTAAAGTTTCAACAATCAGATTTTAATCAGTGTAAATCCGTGGTCTAAAGTTTTAACAATCAGTTTTTAATCAGTGTAAATCCGTGGCAGATAAGCCTTAACGAATCCGTTTTTAATCAGTGAACATCCGTGGCCCAAAGTTTTAACAATCCGTTTTTAATCAGTGTAAATCCGTGGCAGATAAGCCTTAACGAATCCGTTTTTAATCAGTGAACATCCGTGGCCCAAAGTTTTAACAATCCGTTTTTAATCAGTGTAAATCCGTGGCAGCTAAGCCTTAACAAATCCGTTTTTAATCAGTGTAAATCCGTGGCTTAAAGTTTTAACAATCAGTTTTAATCAGTGTAAATCCGTGGCTAAAAATAATATGAGCAAAAATATACCTTCAGAATTCAATATTCGCGACTATCTGCGTATAGAGTTAATGCCGCATTTTTTGTGTCCGGGATGTGGTCACGGCATTGCACTCCGTGCTTTGCTACAGGCAGTGCATGAGCTTGAAATATCGAAAGACAAATTAGCAATTGTCTCCGGAATCGGCTGTTCCGGCAGGGTCGGAGCATACATTGACGCTAACACATTTCATGTAACTCACGGACGTCCACTAGCCTATGCAACCGGATTAGCACTTGCGCGTCCTGATCTGGAAGTGGTTGTCATAAGTGGTGACGGCGACAGTTTGGCCATCGGGGGGAATCACCTGATTCATGCCTGTCGTCGAAACTTAAAGTTAACATGTTTGATGCTCAATAACGAAGTATACGGAATGACCGGTGGTCAGGCTTCTCCGACTACATCCGAAACTCGTTACACTACTACTTCACCAAAAGGTAGTATAGAACCGGTCTTTGATGCTTGTAAACTTGCAGAAGCAGCCGGAGCAGGTTTTGTAGGTCGTGAGGTTACTATTCAAATGCCTTCACTTAAAAAACTAATCAAACAGGGACTGCAATACGAGGGTTTCTCTTTTCTGGAAGTAATTTCTGACTGCACGGAAATTTTCGGTCGTAAGAACCAACTCGGCACTTCACCGGAAATGATTCTCAATCAGAAAAGTTCGATGCGTCCTGAATCATACGGAAATGTTGTGGATGAGCCTTTCCGCCCCAACTTCATGAAAACAGGTGTCTTAGCTCAGAATGAACGTCCGGAATATGGAGCAACTTACCGTAAACATGTAGCCAGACAGCTTAAATCAGCAGGTAAATCATGAAAGAAATACAAATCCGTTTGAGTGGAACCGGAGGACAGGGATTGCAGTTGAGCGCCAAAATGATGGCGGAAGCATTGATTCAGGAAGGTCGGCAAATTGCTCAATCACAAAGTTATGAACCTACCTCCAGGGGCGGTTTAAGCCGTGCGGATTTAGTTATCGGCGAAGAAATTCCGGATTACCCTCTGGTGACAAACTTGAATGCTTTACTCATTCTGGATCAGTTGGCCGCAGATGCATCAACTCATCTGCTCCAGTCCGGAGCTATTGTAATTACAGATTCAACCAGGGTTAAATCTCCTCCCGTCGGTGACTTCTCGGTTTATCCTCTGCCTCTTACAGAAACTGCGCTGAAACTCGGAAGTCCGAGAATTGCCAATATTATTGCTCTGGGAGTTCTAGTGACTTTGATAGAAATTTGCGAGCCTTCTTCACTGGAAGAAGCAGTGCGAAAAAATGCTCCAAAAGCTTTCCTTGATTTGAACATTGAAGCTCTGAAAACAGGGCAAAAAATGGCGGCCTGACTAAAATAAAATACTGATGCATATGCTTTAAAATAGCTTGAGTACACTATTCCTCTTTGCGTAAAGAATAATTTTACAAAAAGTAAAATATCACGTTGACAAACTTCTTTTTGTCTAGTATTTTTAAACAGGTATTCCAGTACAAGATTATGTTTAACTATTATTTTAAGAGTCAGTGATGGGTAAAATGCTGATGTTGGGCAATGAAGCGATTGCTCTTGGTCTGTTGGAACAAAACTGCAGGATGATCTGCGCCTATCCAGGAACGCCAAGTTCCGAAATTTTATCAAGCGTCTTACAGCAACAAAAACGCTTGGGAATTGATCTGCACGCTGAGTGGTCAGTTAACGAAAAAGTAGCTTTCGAAGTTGCACTCGGAGGCTCTTGGAGTGGCTTACGCTCGGCGGCGATCATGAAACAAGTCGGACTTAACGTGGCATCAGACGCGTTTTTCAGTGCGGCATATCAGGGGGTTAAAGGCGGTTTTCTCATTATACCCGCAGACGATCCCGGTCCTTCCTCTTCACAAACAGAACAGGATTCCCGCTTAATGGCCTTAACAGCCAAGGTGCCTGTTTTCGACCCTTCAACTCCGCAGGAAGCACGTGAATTTGTCAAACATGCTTTGGAACTTTCTGAACGTCATCAGGTTCCTGTGATGTTGCGTCCAACCCGCCAAATCTGTCATGCAGTTCAGGACATAGATTTTGATGAGGAATTTTCAAACGAGATTCCGCAGGTCAAATTTGATAAGGATCCACATCGCTGGGCAGCGACTCCGCGTGACCGTTACCGTCTGCACGTTGAACTGAACAAGAAACTTAAACTGATTGAAGCTGAGTTTAGCTCATCTCCCTGCAATAAAGTTGAATCCGGATCCGCGAAAGTCGGTGTGATTGCTTCCGGAATGGTTTACAACGTGGCGCGGCAAATTCTCCGGGATCTGAATTTTGACGCACCTCTGCTGAAAATCGGTACGCCTTTTCCTCTTCCGCAAAAAATGGTGAGTGATTTTATCGCGGACTGTGAGCAGGTGGTTGTTTTTGAAGAAACAGACTACTGCATTGAACTGCAGATTCCGGATCGCCGCAATGTTAGAGGACGATTGGACAGCACCATTCCCTCAGCAGGAGAATTGACTCCGGATGTAGTTGGAAAAGTTTTGTCCGGACTGCAGGGTGACGCAAATAAAACGACGAAGATTTTTTCTGCAGATGCAGGATTAGCGGCTGCTGTTGCAGAACAACAAACTCCTCCGCGTCCGCCAAGACTTTGCCCCGGTTGCTCGCATCGTTCCGCTTTTTACGCAATGAAACGGGAATTCGGAAAACGCACATTATATCCGGGAGACATCGGCTGTTACACTTTGGGAGCAAATTTAGATGCAGTTGATACCTGCGTTGATATGGGCAGCGGAGCTGATATTGCGTCCGGATTTTATCATGCACATAAAATTGGCCGTGCCGGAGGTGCCGGGGGGAAAGACCGTCCGATCATGGTTACCATCGGTGATTCAACTTTTTTACATTCCGGACTGCAGCCTCTGATGAACGCAGTTCACACAGACGCACGTTTTGTTTTGCTAATTCTTGACAATCGAACCACAGCGATGACCGGCTTTCAACCGACTCCTGCGAATCCTGAGAAATCAAACTTAAATCCGGAACGTTCAGTTTCAATTCCGAATTTGGTGCGTGCCTGCGGAGTTGAGTTTGTCAGAGAGTTAGATCCTTATCTGCAGGATGATTTCCGCAATGTTTTAAGGGAAGCACATGAACATTGCCGGAGTCCGGAAGGCCGAGTTGCGGTGGTGATTGCGGAACGTTCGTGCAGTTTACATGAACCTGAAACAGTAGAAAAACGTGCAGTGCTAATTACGGATGAATGTGACGGCTGCCGATACTGCCTGATAGCATTTGAGTGTCCGGCACTGGTTTTGAGTACAGACGGCAGCCGAGTTGATTTGAATGAGGATTTGTGCGTGGATTGCGGACAGTGCATTGATTCATGTCATAAAGGATTTATTATTCCGCATCCGGAAATGGAGTGGGTTTAATGTTTTCAATGCAAAAAAAATGGACCTAAAAATTATCTTGTGTGGAATCGGCGGTCAGGGGGTTGTTTTTTTGAATCGACTACTGGCTCGTGCTGCGATGGATGCAGGGTTTCCCGTGATGTCACTTGAGTCACACGGTATGAGCCGCCGCGGAGGTTCTGTCGTTTTGAACTTGCGGCTTGGAAGTCACGAGTCACCGCTTGTTACTCAGGGCGGTGCAGATCTGCTTTTAGCTTTGGATGAGCAGGAAGGTCTGCGTAATTTGTCTTATCTTAAATCGGGGGGTACGGTTTTAGTCAATTCTGAAAATGAATTTCCACAGACTGTGCTCATTGAATTGCAGCGTTTGCAGATAAAAACCCAAATTATAAATGCAACTGAACTGGCCAGAAATCTTGGAAAAGTAAATGCGGCAAATGTTATTCTGGCTGGTGCAGCTGCTGCTCTTCCGGCAGTCTCACTGAGCAAAGAAGATTTGCAGAATACCGCCGCAGCGATGTCGCCAAAAGCTGCAGATTTGAATTGCCGTGCAGTTGAACTTGGATACAACGTTTTTTAGTTTTAGTACCTTTTTCGGGTTACGCGGCGTTAACCCGACCTGCGGGTGAATGAACCTTGAATTTTGAACCTTTTACTTGAAAAAACCTTGAACGATGAAAGCTTTTGAGCATTATGCTCCGGATTCTGTTGAGGAATTACTGGAGTTGCTGAAATCAAAACCGAATGCGAAACTGATCGCAGGAGGAACAGATTTGTTGTTGCAGATGAAAGAGGGAACGGCACAGCCTGAAACTGTGGTCAGCCTGAAGAATGTAGAAGAGTTAGGTGGATTCAGCGTCAGCAAAAACGGTTATCGGCTTGGCACAGGTATGACTTTAAGGCGGATAACACGTTCAAACGAACTGACACAAAACTTTCCCGGACTCATTTATGCTGCAGGAGTGGTAGCTTCTGAACAAATCCGCTCACTTGCAACCTTAGGTGGGAATATCTGTAACGCTTCTCCGAGCGCTGATATGGTCCCGCCTTTGATTGCTTTAGATGCGGTGGTACAGCTTGTCAGCAGTCAAAGTCAACGCGAGCTTCCTCTGTCTGAATTTTTCAAAGGACCGGGAGAGAGTGTTTTGAAGGGTGGAGAAATTCTGCATTCCATTTTCCTTCCACAACCGTCCGGCAGCATGATTTACAGTAAACACGCACCTCGCAAATATATGGATTTAGCGGTAGTTGGAGTCGCAGTGAGATTAGCAAAAAAGAACGGAAAGATCAACGAAGCCCGTGTTGCTTTGGGTGCAGTCGGACCTGTACCTTTTCGTGCAGAAAAAACGGAAGCTCTGCTAGCAGGACAAACCCTGACTACTGAGCTGATGCGTGAAGCAGGTGAAATGGCGGCCGGCGAGTGTGTACCAATTGACGACATTCGCGGTTCAGCTTGGTATCGAAAACGGATGGTGAAAGTTCATGTCCGTAGAAACTTGGAGGCATTGAGATGAAAAAAATAATTTCGTTCACTATAAACGGTGCAAAGCAGGAACTTTACCTGGATACACGTAAAACTTTACTCAAGATGCTGCGTGAGGATTTGGAATTAATGGGAGTGCATTTGGGCTGCGGCGGTGGGGACTGCGGTGCCTGCACTGTGCTTTTAAATGGGGAACCGGTGACCTCATGTCTCGTATTGGCCGTGGATTGTGAAGGTGCGGAAATCACCACGGTTGAAGGTGTACAGCAGAACGGTGAACTGCATCCTCTACAGCAAAGCATGATTGAAAAAGGCGGGATTCAATGCGGCTTTTGTACTCCCGGAATGGTGATGAACAGCTTGGCTTTGTTGCGGGAAAATCCTCAGCCGACTGAGACCGAAGTCCGTCAGGCACTTTCCGGAAATCTTTGTCGTTGTACCGGATACGCCAAAATCGTGGAGGCTGTGCTGGATGTAGGAAATGCTATGACAAATTCAAAGGAGGCGGGATGAAAAAATTTTCTGTAGTCGGCAAACGAATCCCGAAAACGGATGCACCGGACAAAGTGACAGGCCGCGCGACTTACGGACAGGACTTTAAACTGCCGGGAATGCTGCATGGCGCGATTCGGTATTCGGATCATGCACACGCCCGTATTCTCAGCATTGACACCTCAAAAGCAGAAGCACTTGAAGGTGTTAAATGTGTTGTCACCGCGGCGGATGTTCCGGAAACGCGCTTTGGTTTTTACAAAGACAACATGCCGCTAAAAAAAGATGTAGTACGAAGTCACCGGGACGAAATAGCCGGAGTGGTTGCCTCAAACGAAATGATTGCGAGGCAAGCGGTAAAACTGATTGAAATTGTATATGAAATTATGCCAGCTGTGTTCACTGTTGCGGACGCAATGGCTGAAAACGCACCGTTGATTCATCCGAAAAATGAAAGTAATCACCTGATTACAAATACTTACAGTCACGGTGATCTTGAACAGGGCGAAGCGGAATCGGATGTGGTGGTGGAAGTGAGCTGTAAACTGCCTTATGTCAATCATGCGAGTATGGAAACCTGCGTTATTGTGGCGCAGTTTGACCATCACGAAAACCTGACGCTTTGGAGCACAACGCAAATTCCGTTTTTGCTGCAAAAAGATTTAGGGCAGGCTTTAGGAATGTCTCCAAAAGACATACGCATTATTCAGCCGACCATCGGTGGTGCATTTGGACGTGAACTAGACATTTATCCGTATCATCCGATTGCGGCCGTTATGGCTAAAAAAGCACAGACAGCAGTGCGTCTTTGTTTTTCTCGTGAGGAAGAATTCAGGGCAGGACCACAGCGTCAACCTGTTGAAGTCAGCATCCGTGCCGGTGCTAAAAACAACGGCGATTTGACCTTCCGTGATGTGAGCATGACACTGGACGTGGGAGCCTATGTTTCATGGGGTTCAACCACGCCGATGGTGATGATGGAAACGACCGCATCCTTCTATCGTGTTCCGCATGTGCGCTTCAAAGCGGATTGTGTTTATACCAATAATTTGATCACCGGCGCGATGCGTGGTTACGGCAACCCGCAGTCCTCATTTTTCGTGGAAAGCGCGATGGATATGCTGGCCGAAAAGTTGGGAATGGATCCAATTCAGTTCCGTATTCACAACTCCAATCAACCCAATACGACCACCGAACAGGGCTTAAAAATAACGAGTTGCGGACTGGAAGATTGTCTAAAGGCACTTGCGCAAAGGGCGGAAAAGAAACTAGAGCAGCCAGAGAAAACACATTTGAAACGCGGACGTGGTGTAGGCGGTACGCTTAATGTGGGCGGTGGTGCGCGGATTTACCGCAGTGACGGATGCGGAGCAACTGTCAAAGTTGATGATTTCGGACATGTTTCGCTGATTACCGGTTCCACAGAAATCGGCCAGGGTTCCGAAACAGTGCTGGCCCAAATGGTTGCGGAAATCTTAGGTGTCGAGGTCGGTGATGTACGTGTCATCAACAGTGATACTGATGTGAAAATGTGGGACGTCGGGGTGCACGCCAGCCGCACAACTTTCATTGCCGGAAATGCCGCCTGCCTTGCCGCAAAAGAAGCACTCAGCCAAATCTTTGAAACTGCATCCGAAATGCTCGGGCCTCCTCCGGATTTGCTAAAAGCGGAAAACGGACAAATCATTGCGCCTGACGGAAACTCAGTGAGTTTGAGTAAAGTGGTCAGGAGTCGGCATTTCCGCTCAGACGGAAAAATGGTGCATGGACAGGCTTTTTATGATCCTCCTACTGAACTTGTGGACAAGGAAAGTTATCACGGTAACATTTCTCCGGCCTATGGATTTGGAATGCAAATGGCGGATGTTGAAGTCGATACCGAAACCGGACAAGTAAAAGTGCTAAAACTCGTTTGTGCAAAAGACATAGGACTGGCCATCAATCCCATGGCGGTAGAAGGTCAAATTGAGGGTGGCGCGCAAATGGGTTTGGGCTATGCCTTGAGTGAGGAAGTCGTGGTCAAAGAGGGCAAAGTGATGAATCCGAATTTTGTCGATTACCGTCTTTTCACTTCTGCAGACATGCCGGAAATTGAAAATATATTGATTGAAAGCAATGATCCGGAAGGACCGTTCGGTGCAAAAGGTGTCGGCGAAATGGGGAGCAGCTGCGTCGCGGCAGCGGTCACTAACGCTATTTACGATGCTGTTGGAGTACGACTGACACAAGCTCCGATGACACCGGAACGGGTTTTAGCTGCTCTGGATGCTTTAGAAAAAGCCACGGATTAACACGGAAAACACGGATACAAAACCATTAAAAAAATAGCCACGGATTAACACGGAAAACACGGATACAAAACCATTAAAAAAATAGCCACGGATTAACACGGAAAACGTGGATAAAAACGCATTAAGGAAAAAGCCACGGATTAACACTGAAAACGCGGATAAAAAGCATTAAGGAAAAAGCCACGGATTAACAAGGAAAACGCGGATAAAAAGCATTAAGGAAAAAGCCACGGATTAACACTGAAAACGCGGATAAAAAAGCATTAAGGAAAAAGCCGCGGATTAACACGGAAAACGCGGATAAAAAAGCATTAAAAAAATAGCCACGGATTAGCACGGAAATCATAACAAAACCCTTCGCGCTGGATGCCTACTGCTTCTGCTTCCACTTACAATAATCTTTAAATTTGAAAAAAATGGATTACAAAAAATATATCAACAAAACTTACGAACCATTCACAATTGAAGTAGAAAAAGGACGCTTACGCGCTTTTGCCGGAGCAATTGGTGAGAACGACCCAATTTACAGCGATGAATCTTCCGCAAAAGCTGCGGGTTATGCTTCGATTCCGGCGCCACTGACTTTCGCGTTTTCAATCACAATGGATGCCGGACAGTCATTTAATGCCCTGGAGGATATGGGTATTCAGAAAACTAAAGCAGTACACGGTGAACAGGGATTTAAATATTATAAACCGATCTGCGCCGGTGATGTAGTGACGGGTCAGCAAAAAATAACTGATATCTATGAAAAAAAAGGTGGAGCACTTTTATTCATTGTGATGGAAATAAGTTTAAGTAATCAACGTAATGAACTGGTTTGTGAGCTGCAGTCCACGATTGTGGTACGGAACGGATGATTATTGATGCTCCAGCAAAAAAGTCAAAATGACCCGGTTTTAAGAATTATTGCTAAGCATCATTATTTGGAAATACTTTTAGTCAGGATTGCTGCAGGATAAAATGGGCGAAAATAGTGACCGAAGGTCATAAAAAACCTGTTTATCCTGTCAGTCGTTCTAATCTTTTTTTCATACGATTTGAGGAATGTATACAATGTCGAAAAATATTAATTTTGAAAATTTGAAGATTGGCGATTCCATTCCGGAATTGGTCAAGACACCGATCACACGCACACAACTGGCTTTGTTTGCCGGTGCGTCCGGAGATCACAATCCAATCCACCTTGACGATGCGGAAGCACAGGCCGGAGGACTTTCCGGGGTAATTGCGCACGGTATGCTGAACATGGCTTTTTTAGCTCAAGTCCTGACAGAGTGGTTGCCGCAAACCGCTGTCCGTAGTTTTAAGTCGCGTTTTGCGGCAATGGCATATCCTGGTGACATTATCACCTGCAAAGGTGTTGTTTGCGTAAAAATCAATGAAAGCGGAGAAAATCTGCTGGATTTGGATTTGCTTGCGGAAAATCAAAATGGCGAGGTTTTGTTAAAAGGTAGTGCAACTGTTGTCCTGGATTAGACAAACTGTTGAAATTCAGTTTAATCTGTAATCATCTCAAAAACAAATAATGAGCTTGAAAATCGGTATTGATGTAGGCGGAACTTTTACGGACTTATTTTATGTCCGCAAGGGGCAGCCCCCGATTATTCACAAAGTCCTTTCGACTCCGGATGATCCATCGGTGGCAGTGGTGCGTGGTCTGGAGGAACTGGCTAAAATCGGTGATAGCCCGTTGCCTGTACAAGAGTTTTTTGCTTCGATTGATACTATTGTTCACGGCACAACAGTTAGCACAAACACCACTTTGACACGTGCCGGGGCCAAGTCCGGACTGATTACCACGCAGGGAGTAAGGGACGCTCTGGAAATGCGGCGAGGAATTCGCGAGGAGCAATACAATAACCGTTACACGAATGTAGAACCGTTGGTGCCGCGTTATTTACGGATTGGTGTGGAAGGACGTCTGGATCGCAACGGACAGGAAATCACACCGCTGAATTTGGAGGAAGTAAGGCAGGCGGTTAAGCTTTTCAAAAAGGAAGGAGTGGAAGCAGTTTCGATTTGTTTTATGAATGCCTTTGCTAATCCGGAACACGAGCAGCAGGCCGCAGAACTTGTCCGCCATGAAATGCCGTCTGCGTATTTGAGTGTATCCACTGATTTATTGCCCTCGATCCGTTTTTATGAACGCGTCAGTACAACCGTACTAAATTCTTATGTGGGGCCAAAACTCGAACATTATTTGAATCAACTGAAAGAGCGTCTGCAGGATGCCGGATTCGCCGGAAAGTCAGGTGCTGACGGTTTGCTGCTGATCATGCAGTCCAACGGAGGTGTGATGACTCCGGAACTGGCACGGAAAAACGCAGCTCAAACTTTACTCTCCGGACCATCTTCCGGACCTGGAGCAGGTTTGGTTTATGCCAAAGTTCATGGTCAAAACAAATGTATTGTGGTCGACATGGGCGGAACCAGTTTTGAAGCGGCATTGGTGGTGGAAAATCCGATTGTTAGCAATTCCGGAAAAATTGACCGCCATCACATTGCCCTGCCGATGCTTGACATTCACACCATTGGCGCCGGTGGTGGTTCGATCGGCTGGATTGACGAAGGCGGATTATTACGCATGGGGCCCCAAAGTGCGGGTGCAGATCCAGGTCCAGCTTGTTACCAGAAGGGCGGGCGTTTACCGACAACTACAGACGCAAATCTGATTCTCGGCTTTCTGAATCCTGATTTTTTTGCAGGAGGGAAAATCCATCTGGATATGGATGCAGCCAGACAAGCTGTGGAGGAACACATCGCCAAACCTTTGGGCATGAGCATCGAACGCGCGGCAGCCGGAATGTACCGCATCGCCTGCACGAACATGGCGCAGGGCGTGCGTGAAATTTCAATTCGGCGTGGTTTTGATCCACGTGAATTTCCACTGGTTGTAGCTGGCGGCGCGGGGCCGATTCATTCCTGTATGATTTGCGATGAACTCGAAATTCCGTTTCAAATTATTCCACGTGAATCATCTATTTTATGTGCGGTCGGTATGTTGATGAGTGACATCAAACACGATTTTATCCGTACTTTTGTTTCACGTTTGGAACAAGTAGACTGGGCAAAACTTGAAAGTCTGGTCCTAGAAATGGAAAACGAGGGAAGTAGTTTATTGAGTCAGGAAAGAATTCCTGAAGCAGATCAGCAAAGTATCATCAAATTCGACTGCCGCTACCTCAGGCAATATCATGAGGTTTCTTTTAACGTACCCCGCGAAGCATTTCGTAAACGTGATATGGAACTCATAATCAAGGAGTTTCATGCGGAACACAACCGACTGTACGGCTACACTCTGGAAGAAAACGGAACGTCCGCTGCGAAAGGCGCGGGCATAGAAATCATCAATGTCCGCGTGCAGGCAGTCGGACAAACTGAAAAACCGCAACCGCAAGAAGAAACCGCAGGAGATGCAGATCCGTCAGCAGCATTAAAAGGCAAGCGTCGAGTTTATGTTTTTGAATCTGAAGTTCTTGAGTCGGATGATTGCTTTCAGGAAATCCCCGTTTATGACGGACACCGTTTACGTTCCGGACACCGTATTTCAGGACCTGCCATGATTGAGCAAATTACCACTGCAATCTTTGTCAGTAAAACTTTTGACTGTGTTTGCGATCCTTGCGGTTCTTTGGCGCTTTTCCGTAAAGGACATGAAAATTTGGTTCCTGCTCTCTCAAATTAAGGTTCTGACAGCAACTGAAAAAACTGGCTAAAAACCAACGATCCAGTCAAAAAAACTAGGTAAATAAAATGAGTCAAATCGATCCCATCCTGCTTTCAGTCTACGCCAATACGTTCAAGTCGATTACTGATGAAATGAGTATTGTCGTTGAAAAATCGACACGCTCGCCGATTTTGTGCGAAGCGAAAGATTTTGTTACAGGACTTTATGATGCACAGGGTAACATGCTGGAACAAACAGAGAATTTACCAATTCTTGCATTTTCGCTGGCTCCAGTTTGCCGTTATTTGCTGGAGTATTTTGGTGATGAAATTTATGAAGGCGATGTTATATTTCACAACGATGTTTTCAGTTACGGTAATCAAAATAATGATGTGGCTGTTTTTCGTCCGATTTTTTTTGAAGGTGTTCTGACGGCTTGGACTGCTGTTAAGGGACATCAGGCAGACATCGGTGGTAATGTGCAGGGTGGTTACAATCCGAATGCGACTGAAGTTTGGCAGGAAGCTTTGCGGATTCCTCCGGTAAAAGTTTATGAAAAAGGGAAATTACGTCAGGATGTCTGGGATTTAATTTTTGCCAATATTCGTTTGGAAATCGTGCAGCATGACATGAAAGCGCAGATGGGTGCCTGCAAAGTTGGGGAGCGGCGGGTGCTGGAACTGCTTAAAAAATATGGAAGAGAAAGTTACCAAGTGCACAAATTCGCTTTGTTTGAAGCAACTCAAAAAATGATGGAAGCTGAAATTTCACAAATTCCGAACGGTAGCTATTCCGGAGAAGGTATGGTTTATTTTGACGGCCACCACGAAGGAAGTGAGTTCACCATCCGTGTCAAAATTACGGTGGAAGACAAGAGAATCAGCTTTGATTATTCCGAAACTGACGCACAAACCAACGGCTTCGTAAATGGGACCTACACTTCCAGCGCATCCGCGACATTGCTGACCTTTCTACAAATGGTCAATCCGGACATTCCGCACAACGAAGGTATGGTGCGTCCAATTAGCATCAGCATTCCGGAAGGAAATTTACTTAATGCCTCATATCCGAAAGCAACAACATTCGGCAATCACCTTTGTCCTCCGAATGCTGACGCGATCATCCGTGCTTTGTCTGAAGTGATTCCGGAACGCGTGACTGCAGGCTGGAATAATTTATTGTGTTCGTTGACAACCGGAACCGATGCGGAAAAAAACGAGCATTATGTGGACATCGGTTTCATGGGACTCAAAGGCGGTTCCGGAGCCATGCGTGGTACCGATGGTTATGACCATATCGGCATGATTGACGCTTCCGGAGGATTGCTCGATCAGGA
>Ga0209449_1000604_pt1 | contig 24145 bp, 41 predicted proteins | sample SaaInlV_100m_DNA_5_FD_184671 | JGI IMG/M metagenome (GOLD analysis project Ga0209449, IMG submission 184671) | Marine microbial communities from expanding oxygen minimum zones in the Saanich Inlet - Saanich Inlet SI073_LV_200m_DNA (SPAdes) (version 2) | ecosystem: Environmental > Aquatic >...
TGGATCACTTAATGTGTCTATGAAAGGATTTCAAGAGATAGCAAACAAAATAGAGCTAAAATATATTGAGCCTAATGATAATTGGTTAAGTGCTAAAGCGAGTAAAGAAGATAGCGACTTGATTGCGATGGATGGACAATCTAACGTGAAAACTTTAGACATTAAAGGGGTTACTAATTCTCTACAAGCGAATAAACTAGCCGAGATAACATTAAATTCTATGAGATATACTGAAGATACTGAGGGCAACAGAATTAAACAAGCACCACTAGCTATAAGCTTTGCAACTACTGTTAAGAATGCTGAGTTAGAAGTCGGAGATGTAATATCTTTAGACCACAACCTACTAGATAGGACTAGAAAGTTTATCTTACTATCAGTAGAAACAGGACAGGGTGGAGATATTCAAATATCAGCTAGGGAGTATTGCGAAACACACTATAAAAATAGTGCAGGGGTCTATCTAATTTAGATATAATATATACAGCTAGAGAGAAACTACAACAAAACTTTCATTTTCTCCTTACACACAAAAGATTTTTAACATATTCTCTAGCTACCATAACAAGGGGTTTCTTCTCCTCCCTTGTTTCATTTAGTAACACTACAAACACTCCTTATTTTATCTGATAATCAAATTAAGAAGACTTTAAGTCAAGTAATACGATAATACTTTTACAACAAAAGGAGAACAAGATGGAAGCAATAATCAGAGCGATTGAATACCTAGATAACAAACTTTACGAATTTAGTGATTGGATACTGTAATGGACAGAGTAGAACAAGACCTAAATAATTATATGAAAAGAAATGAAGAGATAGAGAGAAGTTTTGAAACTTTAATTGAAAGTCACGAATTGTCTTTTAATGCTATAACTGAAGAGATAAACTACCTGATGGATTTAGCAAAAGACTATGATGGTTTTGATTTTACTGAAGAACTATCAGAATACATAAAAGGAGAGATATTATGCTAATCATTACAAATAAGAAAACAGGATTAGCTAAAACAGTCAGCACAGCAGGTTGGTCAATTCAAGACTACAATAAGACTTACGATAAATATTCTAAGTCAGGGTACTCTATTCAAATATCACAGTCTTTTGATGGGCTAGGTTCTTTAGAGGGACTATCTTTTGAAGAGCAAATAGTAGAAATAGAAAAATACAAAGAGGAGATGATTTAATGGCAAATACAATATATAAAAAAATAGGACTATTAAGAAATAAGATAGATGGGATTAAAAAAGACAGTAAAAATCCTTTTTTTAAATCAAACTATGCGGATATAAATAGCATTGAGAAGTTAGTAGAACCAATAGAATTTGAAGTTGGACTAACTCACACTATAAGCTCTATGGTTACAGAAAGCGGTAGTCAATGGCTTACACTTACTGTTGCAGATGTAGACACAGGAGAAACATTAACATCTACATTGCAAGTAATATTAACAAAGAATGATATGCAACAACTTATAGCTGGCCACACTTACGGGAGAAGAGGGCTATTGGTTAGCTTTTATAGTTTAGAGGCTTTAGATGATGATGGTGAGTCAGTAATGAATAGACCACGATCTCAGCAACAACCATACCAAAACAATGGAGGTTTACCGTTCTAATGTTAGTAGAAATGAAAACAGCATTGCAGACAGCAGGAGATATTGAGTCGGTATTAGATTGGAAAGTATCAGAGATACAAGGAAAGAATTTACCAATGAGTTGTTTATCTGATTATATCATTATGGGCTTAACAGGTTTTGATGATGATATTGAAAAGCTAGATAATTATATTGAGCAATTAAAACAAGCAAAGGAGGAATTGAAAGATAAAAAAGATAAAGCAAGCATTGAGTGTAGCAAATACCTATCTAAAAATGGTATAGATAAGCTAGAAGCAACTTTAAATGGTTTTAGCAGTATTACTACGACTAAACCAAAAGAGGGCTATATGAAGCAGACTAGAAGCTTTGAATGTAGTTTAACACCAGCAGAACAAAAAGACCTATTAGTTAATGATGGATATGCTGAGTGGCAAACTCACGATATTAAAGTAGAAGACACAGCTTCAAAGATTAAAGTAAACAAAAGGAGAGTATAATGACACACTCCCAATTAAAAGAATTATTTATAATAAAGGCAAGATAATGGAAAATAAACAATACGATAAAACAAACACAATAGCAATATTTAGAAATGACAAAGGTGACAATCAAAAAAGACCTGACTACACGGGAACAGTAAATGTAAACGGAAAAGAATATAAAGTATCAATGTGGCTAAAAACTTCACAAAAAGGGACTCAATTCTTGGCAGGACAGATACAAGAGCCATATAATGCGAACCAGCAACAACAACAACAAGCACCTCAACAGCAACAGTCTGGGCAGGAAGAGATACCATTTTAATAGATGGATAAGATGAAAGAAATTGAAAACGCAAAGCTACTCCAAGAGGAGTGGCTGAAGAAGAACAAAGTTAAACAGTACAAGCAAGAAGACGTAGCTGTTAAGCCTTATTCAGGAGAGCTAGAGCCAATACCTGTTCAGCTTAAAAAGAAAGCATATGGTGGCTATGATGGTGTTGAGATAATACAAGATATAGGAATAAAAGATTATGGTTGATTTAAACTAGAACTTTAAAATGACAAAAACGCAGTAGTTTACTATAAGGTAAATGAGCTTAATTAGAAAGGAACGGCCTTTACTTATTTATTTATTAAACAATATACAGGAATGAGTCAGCCAAAAGTTCTAATTTAAGTCAATCAAAGGATAAGAAAGTGTACGAGAAGAAAATATATAAAGATAGAGAATGTAAGGGGTGTGGAGAAACTTTTAAGCCTAGAGCTAAAAATCACTACACTTGTACTGCAAAATGCTATTCAAAGCATTGGAAAAATGATAAATCTGATAAACAAAGAGCTAAAGTTGCTCAACTAAGAGCAATAGCTAAAGGACAAAGAAGACGAATTATTATCGAGGGTGGAACTGACAAAAGATTATGGTGTAAAGAAATAGCACCTAGGCTTGAAATGGTTAATCTTAGAGCTAAATATGAAAAGCTTAATATGAGCTATGGGCTAGCACTTAAAGATACAGAGGTTACAAGTGTTGCAGGTATTCGCTTTACTAAGCCTATATGGACTGCATATACAACTTTAAATGAAATGATAATTGTAACCAATGATTATCAAGGGTATTGGTACGAGAATGGACACCATCCTACTAAGCTAGCTTACGGGAAGATGAGAAGATTAATTTATAATGAAGCTAGAAAGCAAGGAATAACTTTAACAGAAACTAATACAAGTTTAAGCTAGGTAGATATATAATACTTTTGCACTTTTGTAGTGCGAATTGTATTTTTAAAGTAATGTTTACAGTCCGTTTTTCTACCTTTCTGGGCTGTAGATATTTTAGATAATTTTAGTGAGCGTCCTAGTTCGGTAATGTCTGACCTCTTGGTTGGGCGTTCACTAAGGTTATTTATTTAATGTGAAATCGAATTAGGACGCCTTTTCATATAAACCTAAAATTTAATGTTCCGAAAGAAAATATGAGCATAGTTAGAAACTCAATAAAAGAAAGTTTTACTCAAATCCCGAACCATATTGTAACAGCGAATGTGTCTAATGGAGCTTTTAGAGTGTTAGTTTATCTTTATACTAAGCCGAGTAGTTGGTATGTAAGAAACAAAGACATTATGGAAAGACTAAACATTGGGAATAAAAACACTTTAGCTAAATATTGGCACGAGCTATTAGACAATGGATTAATAGAAAGAACGAGAACTAATGGGAATAGTTATGAGTATGTATTAAAAACAGTAGGTACAATAAGTGGTACTACAGTAGGTACAATTAATGTACCCACAGTAGGTACAATAAGTGGTACACATAGTAATACTAAGAATAATACTAAAAATAACACTAAAGCAAACCCGTACATCAACTTTATAAAAGAACTAAAAAGTAGAGTTGATATACCTAGCAAAGTAACAACTACTAAAGATGGAAAAGAATTATTTAAAAACATAGAAGACATTGAAACACTAATGAGTAAATATGTAGCACACCAAAAAGAAAAGAAAGAATTTGCAGTTAGAATTACTCCCTTTATGGAAGATTATAAGATAATGCCTATAGAAAAGAATGGAGGTTGGAAATAATGAACTTAAACAACCATGATAGAAGTATAGAGTCTACAGTAATAGCATCATTACTCTTAAATGAGTCATACTTGTACGAGGAAGCATTTATAATAGATGAAGTGTACTTTGTATTGCCTTTTCATAAAATGCTTGTAAAGAGGATTAGAGAGGGTATCGAAAAGGGAGAGTCTTTATCACTATTAAACATAAAGTTAGATGCTTATATTAGAGATGTTAAATTTGAATATGAGAAAGAATGGATTAACATAATTGCAAGTATGCCTTTATCAATGAAAATAGCACACCAATATTATGAAGACATAAAAGTAAAACACAAAATAAGGAAGATTAGATAATGACTAAAGAGGAATTAATACAAGCCTTTGAAGATAAAATCAAAGAGTACCAACAAGACATTGTAGAGCTGTCAGAAGATAAAAAACTAGAAACCTTAGCAGATGTAAGGGCTAGAGTTAAATCGAAGCCACAAGCAATTAAATACAAGACAGGACATAGAGTTATTGATTATAAAATGGGTGGATTTAGTGAGGGTTCTTTTATAAATGTTGCTGGAGTAAACTTTTCAGGTAAAACAACTTTAGTATTAGACATCATTCAGAATATCTCAAACCATAATAGAGCAGTTTTCTTTAGCTTTGAAATGTACGAGAACTTATTAATCAGCAACAAGCTAGTAGATAGCTCAATAGATAACAACCTAGTTATTGTTCAAGATAAGTATGATTTACTTCAAATTGAAGCGATAATTAGAAATGAAGCTGAAAAGGGTGTTAAATTCTTTGCTATTGACTCAATGATGAAGATTAAAACGAATGTAAAGCAACAAGATTATCAAAAAGTATCAACAATATCTTCTACTTTAGCTAGATTAACTCAGGAACTAGGAATAATAATCTTACTAATCAATCAAATGGCTCTAACTGATATTAGAGAAAAGAGATTAGAGTTTAAAGGTTCAGGGGATGTATCATACGACAGTGATGTTAGTTTGTTTATTACAGTAGATGATGATGAGAATAGAACCCTACATTGTAAAAAAGATAGAATTAATGAGAGAACTTGGACTGAAGATATTACTGATAGAAAGTTTAAAGACCAACAGCCTGTGGTAGTGGAGTATCGAACAGAAGTCGATATGCCTCTTTTATAATATGACTAATTCTGAAATAAGCAAGCAAGTGGGTAGAACTGAAACATGGTTAGCAAATATTAAGCTACATAGACCAAAAAGATACAAATATTTATTGAGTTTTAATAAAAATAAGTTACAATCAATAATGAAAGTAATAAACAAATTAAAGGAGAAAGAGTGCAAGTAGAATTATTATTTAATAGTCCACTATGGGTAGCGAGTAAAGCAATTAGAAAATGCTGGGCTAGTGAAGATAAATCAGATCATGGTGGAGAGAAAGATAAGGAGCTTATTCACAGAATAGGGAATAAGAATAAACACAAATCAACGCTTGAACACCTAGTTTATAGTTTTGATATAGATGGTATTAGTAGAGCTTGTCTACAAGAGCTAGCAAGACACAGAATAGCATCTTATAGTGTTAAGAGCAGTAGATATACACTTAAGGAGGTTAAGAACTTAGGTAGTGATGTTAATACTGTGTTACCTTACTTTGTTAGTACAGGTAATAAAACTATAGATGAAACTAACCACTCAGCTATGATTGAGTTGAGAGAGGCTTTAAAAGAGGGCATATCTAATGATGAGGCTAAGTATTTAATACCTGAAGCATATAAGACATCCTTAGTAATGACTATTAATGCTAGAAGTTTACAGAACTTCCTAGAGTTAAGAAGTAGTAAGCACGCACTATGGGAAATAAGAGATTTAGCCAAGAATATATATGAAGCTATACCTGAAGAACATAAGTATTTATTCGAGGAGTGTATGAATGAACAATCTATATAGAGGTGACTGCTTAGAAGTTATGGATAGACTAATAGAAGATGGAGTTAAAGTGGACTCAATCATAACAGACCCACCTTATGGTACTACTGCTTGTAAATGGGATAGCGTTATTCCATTCGATGAGATGTGGTTAAGACTCAATAAGTTGATTAAACCTAATGGTGCGATAGTATTGTTTGGTAGTGAGCCTTTTAGTTCAGCATTAAGAATGAGTAATATTAAGAACTATAAGTATGATTGGGTTTGGAACAAAAGACTTGCTGGAAATGTGTTTCTCGCAAAAAGCCAACCAATGAAGATACACGAAAATATATTAGTTTTTAACTCATCAAAAGAAAGTTTCTACCCCATAAAAACAGATTTAGAAAAAGTAAGAAACTACAAAGACAAGTATGGTGGTGGAGAAAGTTTCGGTAAAAAAGGAACTGGAGACAAGGTGCATACTACAAAAGGTAAAAATCCTAAAAGCATCATAGATATATCTAATGCGAACAGAAAAGGAAACACGCACCCAACACAAAAACCAGTAGCATTAATGGAATACTTAATTAAAACATATACAAATGAGGGTAAATTAGTTTTAGACTTCACAATGGGTAGTGGAACAACAGGTGTAGCTTGTAAGAATTTAGGTCGTGACTTTATAGGTATAGAGATGGATGATAAGTATTTTGATATAGCTAAGGAAAGAATAAATGAACAATAATATTGAACCACCACACTATACAGAATTAAAGATAAGTCCTCTTGAATACATAGAGGCAAATAATGGAGAGTTTAGTTGGTCTATCTCTAATGTAATTAAGTATGTTAGTAGGCACAAGAGAAAGAACGGATTAGAAGATTTATTGAAAGCCAAATGGTATTTAGAGAATGAAATTAAAAAATGGGAGAACAAAAATGAAAGCAGTAATACAAACAAGTTACGATAAAAAGAAATATGTAGTAACTTTTGAAGATGGAAGACAAGTAGAATGTAAAGATGTATTTGAAGCAATGGAAGTAAAGAATGGCAAAAAAGAAAAATAAAAACATAGAGTACGATTGTACTTTATGTAATAGAGTTACTATGAATGATGACAAAGCATATTGCACATTAAGAATGATAGATGCTAGATTACCTACACCTGCAAGTGGAGTAGCAAAAGTAATAGACTGTAATTGGTACAGAGAAAGAAAAATACAAAAATAAAAACAAGATGCCTTGAACAAGGTTTACTAAAAAATACAATTAACAATGCAGTAGTCTATTAGAAGATAGATGAGCTTAAATTAAAGAAAAGGAAAACCCTTATGAAATAATAAATAATACTAGGTATGTTGTAACCTAGTAGACCTTGTTCAGGGTATTAAAGAAAGAGAAGAGATGAAAAGTAGAAGTTTAAATAGAAAATGTATGCAATGCAAAGAAGATTTCAAAGCAAAGCAAGTAACAAGTAGATTTTGTGGTAGAAAGTGTAGCACTAAGTTTTTAAGTAGACCTTGCGACCAATGTGGAAAGAAGTTAAAAGGTAGAACGACACTAAGACAAATATACTGCAATAGAAAATGTAGAAATGATTATTTTAATAGCTAAGGAAGAGAATGAAATTACAGTTCAATATAAATCCCGTACCAGCTTCAAGACCTAGAGTTACTAGATGGAGTACATTTTATCCAAAGAAATATACACAGTTTAGAGAAGACATGGGAGTATTGCTAAGTGAGCACACACAATGCCCATTTAAAGAGCTTATAGAGTGCCATATAGAGCTTTTAATAGAAATGCCTAAGTCTTGGCCGAAGAAGAAAAAAGAGAGCTTAGAGGGTAAGTATTGCAATAACAATTCTGACTTAGATAACTATGCTAAAGCTATACTAGATGCTATGAATACGATAGTTTATGATGATGATAAACAGATAGTTAAGTTAAGTATTAGTAAAAGATGGGGAAAAGATGGTAAAATAGTTGTAGAGCTAAACGAAATAACGAAATAATTACAAAGGAGTTTACGAATGGAAGAAGAAAAAAAGAAACCACATTTATTTCAAAAGGGTAATCCTGGAAGACCTAAGGGTGCTAAAGGAAAAAAGAAACTATTAACAGTTGAAGAGATATTGTTAAAGCACGATGTTAATCCAATAGAAGAGTTGATTAATATAGCAAGAGATAAAGAAGCAGACTTACCACTTAAGAAGGATTGCTGGAAAGAGGTATCTAAGTACACATTCAGTCAAAAGAAAGCCGTAGAGGGTTCAATAGAAGTAGATTTACAACCTAGTGGGTTTATAGTTGCAAGAGCTTAGTCTTTTAAAGCACCAAGAAGAGTTCTTATTCTCAGAAGAGAACACTATCTTAGTTGGTGGATTTGGTTCAGGTAAATCAGATGCAGGAATGATTAAAACTATTATGAAAAAAATGCAGTATCCTGAATATAAATGCTGTTACTATCTACCTAACTATTCATTAGTAAGAGATATTGCTTTTGATAAATTCACTACATTCTTACAAGATAAAGGCTTTACATACACACTTAACAAGTCAGACAAAGAGTTACACATTAAAGGCTACAGTTCTATTATCTTTAGAACTATGAGTGAGCCTGAGTCTATTATTGGGTATGAAACTTGTTATTCACTTATAGATGAAGCAGATATTCTACCTACTGAGAAGATGAGAACAGCTTACGATAAGATATTAGGTCGTAACAGAGCTATTGAGGGTGCCAATGTAGATATGGTATCAACTCCTGAGGGGTTTGGGTTTCTATACGAGAAAACTAATAGCGGACACTTTAAAGTAATCAATGCAAAGACTACAGATAATAAATTTATACCACAGAGCTACATAGCTAGTTTAAAAGAACAATACAGTCCTGAGCTATTAGAGGCTTATTTAAATGGTAAGTTTGTAAACTTAACACAAGGGTCAGTATATGAATACTTTGACCGAAAAGAACATAATACAAAAGAGGTACTAAATGATTATGAAGAAATCCACATTGGCCAAGATTTTAATATTGGCGGTTGTTGTTCAGTCGTATTTAGTTTACGAGCTGATAAAACTCATATAGTAGATGAATTTAGTTCACACGATACGCAAGACATAGTATTTAATATTAATAAGAGATACCCTAATAGACATATTGTTATCTACCCTGATGCTTCAGGTTATGCAGGCAAGACTAATGCTAGCTTATCAGATATAGACATACTTAGAAATGCTGGGTTCAAGATTAATGCACCTAGAAAGAATGGTAGAGTTAAAGACAGAGTCAATACGGTTAATAACTTACTTAGCAAGAATAAACTGCTTATAAACACTACTAAATGCCCTGAAACTACTAAAGCATTAGAACAACAAGCATATGACAAGAATGGCGAGCCTGAGAAGTTTAATGGAGCTTCAACAGTGGATGATTGGAATGATGCCCTTGGGTATTTCTTAGTAAGACAATTCCATAAACCTAAGAATGTTGATTTACGAATGAGAATTGGCTAAAATATAAGAGATATTAAAACAAAGGATAAATATGAGCTTATTAGCTAAAGACCATAACGGCAAAGAAATACAAGGGTTTGCCCCTACTAGGATTGTAACGGCTTCAAGTATTGATGTATCAGATGCAGTTGCTATTAGAGTTTTTGAACCTACTCAATACCAGATTAATGGTGCTGGTACTATTGGTACTATGACAGGGGTTACAGTTGTAAATGTTGGGGTTTCAAGCTTTAATTTTACAGAGTCTGTAACTTTCGAAGTAATGGATTAGAAATGTTTGATTTATCTTGTAGCTTTGGGGTTACAAAAGTATTTCAAACTTGGTGGGCTTTATTTTTTGAGCCTAATTATATAGACAGCGATTACATTCTAGGAGAATAATATGGCATCAGTAACAACAAGAAGTGGCAAGGGGTCAGCTCTAACTCACTCAGAGATGGATAGCAACCTTAACAATTTAAACACAGACAAATTAGAGTCTACAGACTTTAAGACTATTAATGGCGAGAGTATTGTTGGTAGTGGGGACATTGTACTAATACAAGACATAGAGCCGTATGGGGTTACTTGGAATCAAGATAACGATACATATGCAAGAGTTGGTGGAAGTGACTTTACTCACATCCAAAGAAAGATGAGAAGAGTAACGCTACTGGCAAATGGTACAGTAAACTACTACTTAGGTGCTAATGACAGTACTAAGAAAGCAAATGGTACAGACGCAGTACTTACGGGTGCAGATGGTAATGTAATGGTAGAGATACCAAAGTTCTACCATAAGTATACGTACAGTAATGGGACACATAATCATATGATTAACTTAGAGCCATTTGAAGGTGCTAGTGTACATCCAGCGTTCGTTAAGAATGGTGTAGAAGTAAGTAATAGATACATTGGTGCTTATGGTGCATCTGTAAGTGGAAGTACACTTATTTCAGCAAGTGGGATATATCCTGCTGGTTCAATGACTAGAGGTTCGTTTAGAACTAAAGCTGCTGCAATTGGTTCAGGTTGGGCATTGCAAGATTGGAATTTAATTAGTGCAGTTCAATTGCTAATGCTAGTTGAATTTGGAACTTTTAATAGTCAAGCTGCAATCGGTCAAGGAAGAACTCAATTATCAGGTGGAGCTTGGTCAAATGGTTCGTATATTGGAATTAATGGTAGAAGTGATACTTCTGGTAATGCTACTGGAAATCATGAATATTCAGGTGATGCAGATGATGCAGCTGCTGATTTAGCTTTCATGTCTTATAGAGGAATTGAAGACTTCTTTGGAAATATTTGGAACTGGGTAGATGGTATTAATATTCAAGATAATGTGCCATTTATTAATAATAATCCATCAACTTTTGCAGATGATGTATTTAGTGGGGACTATGTGAATGCTGGAATTACTATGGCAAATGCTAATGGTTGGCAAAATACTTTAGAGCAAGTTGGGACTGGATTCTTCCCTGCTTCGGTTGGTGCGGGTTCAAGTACTAAAATTACAGATTACTATTATCAAGCTGCAGGAAATAGGGTCGTGGCGCTCGGTGGTCATGCGTATAATGGTTCGCCTGCTGGTGCTTTCTATCTGACTGCGTCTAATTCTTCGGGTCATTCGTCTACGAATTTCGGCTCGGTCTTGTCATTTTAGTATGGCAAGGTTAGTTTAATATGACAAAGGGCAGTTTATTAGTCGTGAAACTCAGTAGTAATGCGAATAATGGTTCGAATACTGGTACTTTCTATCTGAATACGAATAATTCTTCAGGTAATTCGAATACGAATATCGACTCAGAATCTTGTATAAAAATAAAGAATATAAACTGTCCTTACCAACATGGTAAAATACACTACTATACTCCATTACATATTGGTACTTTAGGGGAAGATTTGGGAGCGACAAGACTGTGAAAAGATATGGCAATCTATTTCATAATATATATAATTTAGAAAATATTAAACTAGCCCACCAAAATGCAAGAAAAGGCAAAACATTTTACAAAGAAGTTAAAATGGTTGATGCAGATATAGAAAAATATGCTTTAAAAATTCAAGCAATGCTAAGAGATAAAACATTTAAAAATAGCGACTATACTGTCTTTAATAAAGTAGACAAAGGTAAGGTTAGAGAGATCTATAAACTACCTTACTTCCCAGACAGAATAATACATCATTGTATTATGCAAGTCTTAGAACCTGTATGGCATAAAGTATTAATTAAAGATACTTTCCAGTCTATAAAAGGTAGAGGAATACATAAAGCTAAAAGTAGAGTAGAGCCAACTATCAGAAAAGAGAAATTAAAATACTCTTTAAAGATAGATATTAAAAAGTTTTATCCTAGTATTGACAATGAGATATTAAAACAAATAGTTCGTAAAAAGATTAAATGTAGTGATACTTTGTGGTTATTAGATGAAATTATTGACTCAACTAAAGGTGTACCAATTGGTAACTATATGAGTCAATATTTTGGAAATCTTTATTTGGGGTATTTTGACCATTGGATGAAAGAAGTTAAAAGAGTAAAGTACTATTACAGATATTGTGATGATGTTGTTATTCTTAGTAGTGATAAGAAATATTTACACTATCTTCTTGAAGAGATGAGAATGTATTTAAGAACTAATTTAAAACTAACTATTAAAGAAAATTATCAAATATCTCCTATAAAAATAAGAGGTGTTGATTTTTTGGGCTTTAGATTCTTTTTTAAATATACTTTACTTAGAAAGAAGATAGTAAAAGGCTTTAAAAGAGGTATAGCATTGATATTAAAATTCTATGCTATACTTAAAATAGAAAAAGTACAAGGAGTAGTGATGAGCTACTATGGTTGGATTAAGCACAGTAGTGGGCTTCATCTTTGGAGCAAATATGTAACTTATGAAGTTAAGAAAATATTTGTACAATTAAAAATAAAAAACAAGATACTAGGAGTATAAAATGTTAGTAAAATCAGATACAAGACCAGAGGCAACAGAGTTGCTACAAGGTAAGAAACTAATCAATTTTGACATTAAAGAAGTTGAAATTAAAGATGAAAATAGTGAAGATATTAGAGTTGGGTTTGAATATCTACAAGCAAAAGTAGAATTAAATACTACAAGAAGTGATATTATAGAAGCAATTATAGCGACTAAATATTCAGCTGGTGCAGAAATTGCATTAACTAATGACAAAGATACTAAACAAGATGAGTATAAAGCATATCAAGAGTTTAGAGCTACTGCTAAAGAATTAGCAGAATAGAGAATAACTATTAAATTCATAGGTGTCATTTTAAATGGCACTTATTGAGTTTATAAACTTAAAACAAAACAATAGGAAATAAAATGGGATTATTAGGAGTAACAAATGATTAATATAGCATTCGTATTATTAAAAGAGATACTGCTGTCTATGGTAGCTAAGGTTGCATTTAAAGCAGTAGCAGAGAGGTTTGCTACAAGGCTTGTAGTATATGGACTAGAGAAGCTAGAAAGCTACTCAACTAACTATGTTGTTAAAGACACAGTTAATGATATTAAAAATCAGCTGAAAGGCAAAGGTTTAAAAGTAATAGATGGATAATGACCTGACAGATCTAAAAGTTTCAATAGCCCACTTAGTGGAAGCAACTAAAGTGAATACGCAAAACATTGGTACTTTAACTAAAGATGTCAAAGAGTTGGCAAAAGACCTAAAAGAAACTTTATGTGCTAAACACGAATGCGACAGCTTGAAGCAAGATATGACTTATATGAAAGAGAAGCAAGCTAAACTTGACGGCAGACTATCTGTTATTGAGGGTGTTCCTACTGCACTAATGAAAAGATTTGTTTTAGTATTAGTTGGTGCTTCAGCTTTATATATAGCCTCACAAATAGGAATGGCTAAGTAATGGAGCTAGATACTATAACTACATTGTTAAAAGATGAGGAGGGGTTTGAGTCTAAACCCTATCTTGATACTCTAAATATTCCTACATTCGGTTATGGTTTCACTTATATTACTAAAGCAGAAGCTAATTTAATTCTATTTGAAAGAGTAAGAGATATACAATTTGACCTTATCAGAAACTACTATTGGTTCAGGTATTTATCACCAGCAAGAAAAAATGTTATAATCAGCATGGTATATCAGCTAGGCTTAGTTGGTTTTGATAAGTTTAAAAAAGCAATTAAGGCAATAGAGGCTGAGAATTGGGAAGAAGCTGGGGCTGAGATGAAAGACAGCAAGGCTTACACTCAAACTCCTAATAGATGGGAAAGACAAATTAAAATGTTTATAAAAGGATAACAATGAACGAAATTAAAAGACAAAACAAGTTTCAACTTAGATATGAGATGTATAATGATAATTATGCACCACAAGTAGTAAATAAGCTAGGGCAAATCTATACAAGCTTTGCAGAGCTTAAATTAGATGTTCAGCTACACACTAATACAAACATATACAAGCAAGTAGTAAATACTATTAGTAATGTTTACAGCTATGGAGTTGAAAGAGAAGTTGAAGATGATGTTAAAGAATTATACTCAACACTTAGAGTTGATAAGACTATGGCTCAAGCAAACAGATACTTAAATGCCTTTAATGATGTTATCCTGCAAGTTGGTTGGGACTCAGCTAAAGAGCAACCTAAACTAATGATTAGACAACCTCACAAGACTGAAGTTGATTATGTAGATGGTGAAGTAGAAGCTGTTAGATACTTTGTTAAGAGAATTGACAATAAAGTAGAGCAATGGGCTTATTGGTCAAAAGAAAATCATTACTACATTGAAAGAACTGAAGGTGAAGATAGAATAGTACCTGTTGAAGATAATCCGGAAATGATTAATCCTTTTGGCATCTTACCTTTTGTATTTATGCATAATGGCTGGAGAGATGAGAATTTCTTTGATACATACACAGGAGATGATTTAGTTCACGGTACATTAGATTTATCAGTACATAGAACATTCCTTAATCATATTATCAAGTCACAATCATTTAAACAGCTAGTAGGTAGTGGAGATAGAATTGATAGTGTTAATGGTCAAATGCTAGACCCTTTATCTATTTTAACTTTATCAGGTGACAATACAGAGATTTCTGTTCTTGATATGCAGTCTAACTATGACCAACTACATACAGTAATTAAAGACCTAGGTAATGAATTAGCAGTTAATTATGGTGTATCTCCTAGCCAATTTAGAATGACTAGTAGTGTATCTTCAGGTTTTGCCTTACAAATGGAAAACATTAAATTAGATAAGTTTACGCAAGAGCAACAACAAGACTTCAGAGTATACGAAAAAGAACTATTCAATCTATTAGTTGTTATTGGTGAATATTACAGTAAGCCTTTAAGTGGTGAATTTGCTATTGACTTTAAAGAACCTACATACCCTACTGACCAATCTACTCAAATATCATTAGATAAAGACAGAATTGATTTAGGATTAACTTCACCAGCTGAGATATTACAAAAGGACAATCCAGACTTAGAAGATTTAGATGCTAAGTTAAAAGTAGAAGCTAACTTATCAGCTAGGAATAATTTATACAATAAGGTTAATACTGCAGGAGCTATTAGTTCTGAAGACACGAGAGCTAAATTAGGTCTATAAGATGACTCTAAACGAAGTCTATAATAAACAGCAGGATACGGCTCAACAGCTGTATACTAGCTTTGATAGTCGCTTTGATGCTGTATTTGCCAATATAATTAGTTTAGCTACTGCAAGACTAAGTGGGCTTAATGCTAATGATGTACTTGAATATGAATTAGTATGGCAGGAGATATTATCTGAAGCAGGCTACTATGAATTAGTGTCTGAATATGTAGATATATCCTTTGATGATGTATATGATAATACATTAAAGGCTTTTAGTACAGTAGGATTAGCTACTGCATTTACTGAGTCTGATTTAACTAAGATAAACATACTTAAATCTATGCACAAAGAGTTCTTTTTAAAGATAGGTGATGACATAGGTTTGACAGTTAAGAAGCAATTATACAACTATGCTATTAGTGATGCTAGTGTTAGTCAGATGGCACTTAATATCTCTAAGGATATAAAAGATACAGGATTGGCTAAATACTCTAAGACTTATGCTAGAACTGCTATTACTAATTATCAACAAGAAGTGATTAATGTAAGAAGTGCTGATGAAGATGGTGTTTGGGTATATGTAGGTGTATCAGATGGCAAAACAAGACCATTCTGTTCAAAACTATTAAGAGCTAACAAATACTACACAACAGCTGAAAAGAACAAGTATGAAAGAGATGAAGACAGAGAATTTAACTGTAGACATAGATTTTATCTAGTTAGTAAAGATTGGGCTGAAGATGAAAATTACGAAAAAGCCTAACTTTGGCAAATACAAAAAGGCTGTTGATAATCTAAAGCAAGGATTAGGGACGGCTACAAATGAAACTATTACTGAGATACAGAAAAGAACTCAGTCAGGTAAAGACTATAAAGGGTCTTCTTTTACTAAGTATAGCGATGACTATAAAGAGTATAAATCAAAACATTATGGGTCTAGTAGAGTAAATTTAACTCAAACAGGCAATATGCTTCACAGTATCACATCTAAGAAGATAAAGAATGGGATTAGATTATATTTTGGTTCATCTAGTGAGAATAAAAAAGCTTACCATAATCAAGTAACTAATAAGAGAAAGTTCTTTGGATTATCTACAAAGCAAAAAGATAGACTATTAGAGATAGTGAAAAACTACTACAAGAAGCAAACAAAGTAAGACTTATTCACTTACTTATTCACTTGTATTGACTTTTATGTGAATAACTTGCTACAATTTAATACTTTTACAAAAAAGGAGTATACTCAAATGTCTGAAGAGATTAAAACTGAAATAACACAACCTGCAACACCAGCAGTAGAAACAAAGGTGGTAGAGATAGAACAGTCTAAGATTGATACACTAATCAATGATGCGTATAAACGAGGTGCTAAGAATGGCAACAAAGAATTAAACGAAGCATTAGGTGAGTTAAGACAGTCGAACGAGCAACTACAATCTCAAATGAAACAACAACAAGATGATTTACAATTTGAAAAGATTGTCAATGAATATGATGTTGATAAACCAAAATACTTTAAGCTAGAGCTTCAAGAAGCACAACAGCAAGAAGATTTTAATATGAACGAATGGATAGATGGACTTAAACAAAAAGAAGCACATTTATTCAAAGGTGGTAATAAACCTCAACCATTAAGAGTGGATAGTGCTAACAACAATCCACAAGCTCCTGACTTTAATTCTAAAGTTAAAGGTGCTAAGACAATGGCTGAAATCTATGCCCTACAAAAAGAAATATAAATATAATATAAGGAATTTACAATGGCAGTAAATACAAAAGCAATTTTATCGGACTCAGTAGTTGATTTAATGAGTCAAGCAGTAATCGTTTCAGGTTCAGCTTACAACAAAATCGATGCGTTCACAACAATCAGAGAAGACAATATGGCGAACTCAATCGCGTTCACAGTATTCTCAAGACTTTCTCCAGCAACAACTGAATTAACAGATGGTACTGAAGCAACTTCATCAACAATGACAGATACTAAAAAGACTCTTACTTTAGGTGAGTACGGTTCAGTTATTACTTCTACTTCTTTAGCAAATGTTGCTACAGCTGGTAAAGCAGATTTAGCATCAGCTGAATTAGTTGGTATGAACTTAGGTGAAACTACTGATAAATTAGGTCTTAATGCTGTTGAAGCTGGAACTAACACTATTTCTGCTGGTACTACTGGTACTTTAGCTAAAGGTGACCTTAGAAGTGCTTATCAAGCATTATCTACAGCTGGTATCTCTAAATTTGAAGATGGAAGATTTGTAGCGTTTGTTAACCCTGCACAAGTTTCTGACATCAAAGATGCTTACCAAACAATCGTTCAAAACACTAACGCTGGTGATGCTTTAAATGGTATCGTTGGAGCTTTAGAGGGATTCACTATCGTTGAAGATGCAAATGTTACTGCTGGTACTGTTGCTTGTTTCGGTAAGAATGCACTTGGTAAAGCTGTTGGCATGAACCCAGAGTTAAGAATTACTGATGGTACTGACAACTTAGGAAGAACTGTTAATATTGGTTGGTATGGTATCATTAAATATGGTATTATTGATGAGAATGCTGTAAGAGTAATTACAGGAGCATAGTATGAGTAAGGCAGTAGAACCAAAGGCAGTAGCTAAGAAAACTACTGCTAAATCATATAAGCTAGTGGGTCTTTCAAAAGGCTCACACTTACTTAATGGCGTTGAATACAAATGGGAAGCTGGCGAAGACCTTAAGCTACCTAAAAAAGTATTTGATGTTATGAAGTTACTTAATTCTTTAGAGGTTAAGTAATGGCACATCTAACACTAACTAATGCTGAAATAATTTCAGTTTTGCCACCTTTAACAGCTGACCTAATCGGTAAGGCTGATGGTGGGTCTACTACTACATTAGAGAATAAACAATTTAAAGCCTTGGACGAAGAGTCTACTGAGGGTGCTTATATTTGTTTTCTAAGTGGTGACAATGCAGGAATAGATAGAATTATTACAGGCTATGCTTCAGCTAATGTAGGAACATTTACATTCGATACTTTAGATAGTACGGTTGACAATACATCTGTATTTGCAATATTATTCTTATCTTATATTCCTGCTTCTGATAGAGCAAGTGAAATAATCGAGAATGACCTTAGAAAAAAAGGTTATGACATAGAGAATTTCTTAACTCCTGCACATTTAAGAGAGTTACATTTAAATAGAACTATTGCACATATTTGTCAAGCTAAAATGCAAGATGCAGATAATGAAGACACTTACTACATTAATTACCTAGAGTTTATGAAAAGATACGAGGAAGAGTTTAATACTCTAGTAGCTGATTATGATACTGATGGTGATGGGGTAATAGAAGATGATGAGGATTCTCAATCATTAGGGCAAGTGGTACTTAACAAATGATACCATACTTAAAGGGTCTGGGGTTCAGATATACTGAGAAAGACACTCTTAATGGCAATGAGTTTAGATTAGTAGAAGAGTCTGTAGCGATAAGTGAAGAATTAACTACACTTGGGAATACAGTAACTGAGTCTACAAAAGTTTATGAATTATTTTTACCCACTAGAGGCTATTCTGTAGCTAAAATAGAGGGTATTATAAGTGGTTCAAATGACAATGGTGATATAATCGTTTCTGCTACAGCTGATGTTGAAAAGCAAGAACGAGGTTATCTAATTACATTAATATTTATCATAGGAGATTAATATGGCAATTAAAGGATATTCAGGAAGTTGTACTGTTGGCGGTACTGCTGTTGGTGAAGCTAAAGCTTGGTCTTTAGACGTATCACAAGAAACAGTAGATACTACTAACTTTGGTTCAGCTGGTTGGAAAGAGTCAGAAGCAACTTTAAAAAGCTGGTCTGGTTCAATTACAGTTCTGTTTGATGGTGGAGCTGACTCAGGTCAAGCTAACTTAATCGCAGGAGTTACAAGTGGTTCATCTGTTGCAGTTGAATTATTAACATCAGCAAGTGGTGCTGGTACTTCTGAGAAGTTTAGTGGAAGTGTTTTAGTTACAAGTATGCCTATTACTAATGATGTAAATGGAATTATTGAAGTTTCATTTTCATTCGAGGGCACAGGTGCTTTAACTCAATCGGCTTTAGCTTAATTTATAGAGTCCTCTTTAGAGGGCTTTATTAAGTTAAGGGGATAATATGACTGATTTACTACTACAAGAGATACTTAAATCTCAGGACTCGCTACAAACTATTGAATTCAAACTAAAAGAGAAAGAGTTTACATTTTACTATAATTATTTAACACTATTAGAAAAAGCCAGAATTGAGCAGATGTGTGTTAAGACGGTAACATCTATGCACGACAATGGAACTAAGACAGTTAGCTATGAAAAACAAGAACACTTATACCCTGTTCACATAATATTGGAGAAAGCTCTTGATAAAAATGGGAAGAGAATGTTCTCGCACACAAACTCACAGCATTTTGATATAATTAGCAAGTTACCTGCACAGTTAGCAACTTACATTGCTACTGTTATGAATACAGATGTAATGAATAACCTAGAAAAGGATAATGATGACGAATAATGAAGACTTAGTAATTGATGTTACAGTCAATGGTAAAAAAGCTAAGGTAGAATTAGGCAAAGTAGAGAAAGCAACTGAAGCCGTAGGCTCAACAACTAAAGCTACATCTTCAAGAATGAAAGCGGGTTGGTTAGCTGTTGGTGGTGGTATAACAAGTGCTGTGGCAATTATGGGAGTCGCTATAAGCAAAGCTGGAGACTTAACTAAAGCTACATTCGGAATGTCTGATGGTATGAAGTCTTATATACAAGCAACATCTAATGCTACAGGAATGACGCAAGAAATGATTGCGGGATTTGTTCAGTCAGGTAAAACTGCTGGTTTATCTTCAGGAGAAATTAAAAAGCTAACAGAACAATCTATCGCATTGGGGAGAGCTTATCCTCACGAGAGCGCTGAAACTTTAAATGACAATCTTATTATGCTAAACAAGACAGGCGAAGCACAAGGCTTTATTGTTGATGTGTTAGAGCAGAAATATGGAAAGATAGACTTAACATCTATTTCTTTAGCTGATAAATTAAGAGCAGTAGAAGAGGCAACTAAGGGTGTTAATGAGAAGTTTCAAGATACAGCAGGGGCAAAGCTAGACCAAACGCTTACTAGGTCAAATAATGCTTTGGTTATACTAGGGGCAACAGCTTTAGATGCTATTAATAAATGGGGCTGGATTGATGCTGTAAATACTGGGCTAAGTAAGATTATCAGAAGTATGAAAACAATGACTGCTTTAGATATGAAAGAGCTTACTATAGAAATACAAGAACAGTCAGAAGCAGTTAAAAAGCTTAGGGCTGAGGAAGCAGAAGCACCATTAAAATCTTGGAATCCTTTAGAAAGAACTAAAGGGCAAATAAGAGCATCAAGAAGATTAGCAGAACAAAACTTACTTCAATTAGAAAAAAGAAAAGCAATGCTAACAGAAGAAGTAGCTGTCGAGGATGCAAAAACATCCAAAATAATTGCTAATAAAGAAAAAGAATTAAGGGCAACTGAAGAGGCAGAAAAGAATAAGCAAGAAGCATTAAAGCAGTCGGAAGCATTTCACGATAGCACTATTAATAGTATGGCTGACTCTATTACTAAATTTGTAATGACAGGGAAGCTAGCTTTTGAAGACTTTGCTAAAGGTGTGATTGCACAGCTGGTTAAAATAAGAGTACAGCAGGCCTTAGTAGGAGCATTTACAGGTACAAATATAGGCTCGTTCTTTGGTCTTCATACAGGAACATCTGAAGTAAAGCATACAGGTGGTTTTATAGGTATGCCTAGTCACCACGACGGTTCAATTAGAAGTGATGAAAGAATTGCTAAACTACAAGTTGGTGAAGCAGTTGTAAATAGAGCAGGAGCAACTAAAAATCAAGAAGCAATTAAAGCTATGAATGCAGGGCAGTCTGTTGGTGGAGATAGCGGGAGTGTTACTACTGCTGAGATTAATTTTAATGTTACGGCTATTGATAGTGCATCATTTAATAATTATCTAGTAGGGAATAAAAACACTATTGAGGGAATTATTAACAGAAGTTTACAGACCAATGGAAGTGTAAGAAAAACAATTAAGCAGGTAGTGTAATGAATGATTTAAGCTCTATACTGCTTGATAAACACAGTCACTATGAGATAGAGGAATATGTTAAGAGTGGTCAGGCTTTAACTTTTGATAGTGGAAAAGAGCAACGAATAGTAGGTGGTTCTATTCCCTCTTTTGAAATATCCCTTACATATAATAATATATCTTTAGCTAAGTTTGAATTTCTTAAGAAGGCTTATGAGAGTAATTATGCCAACACTTTCAAATGTCTATTTAATAATGACATAGACAAAAGAAGTCAGTTAATGACTAATGAGGCTGAAGTATATATATTTAAAGACTTTGAGTTCTCAGCGATTGCTGGCAAGTTAAATGTCTTGTCAGGGAAGATAACACTATTAAGTAGTGTATTCTTTAACTTCACAGAGTATCAAAGCTTGTTTGCTGAGTCTAGTACATATACTCCGACAGCTTCTACTAATCAAGACTTTATGAGTGTTTTAGATGATGCCCAGCCTTATCAAGTTATATATAAATATTTTAATCAGTCAATAGCGAGTAATATTGGGGTATCAGGTAGACACATTAAAGATAAAGGACTAAAGAAAGCTTGGGGCTTATCTTGGGTGCTAGGTGAGTCTGATTTTCTAAAGCTACTTACATTCTATAGAAAAAAGTCTGGATTGATGGGCGAATTTGGTATGCCTTCATTTGGGTTTGCTCTACCGTACATAGAAGAGAGCTATTTAGAAAACCAAGATGATTATATTTTGTTTGATGGAAGCCTAGAGGGAGCAACAAATGCTAGATTTTCACAAGATAGTTTCCAATACAGTAAGAGAATAGATGGGCTATACCAATGTACGGCAGACTTTATGGAGGTTAATTAATGAGTAAAACGATAACTAACAATGCAAGAAACAATGATGCAATAGCAATACTTCACTTGTTTGAATTTGATATGTATAATCTTGATGGAACTTTCAAAGAAACATTGAGATTTACAGACCACGACATATTCGTAAATGACGGGGGAGTAGAATACACTCCACTAGCTATTACTTTTGATAAACTTTCAGAGGATGGCTCAATGCAGTCAGACTCAATAAATGTTTCAATAGATAATGTAAGTGGGGCTTTAACTTCTGAAGCTTTTGCAAGCGAGTGGAGAAACAACAGATGCAAAATAACAAGAGTTGTATATACACCTCCTAGTGATACAATAGATGCTGAAGCTTACGAGTATGGCTATGGTGACAATTTAGACACTTACCCTAAGCTAGATATATCTTCAATCAGTAAAGACAGTTATACGCTATTTGAGGGGATTATTGATACTTTTAATGCTACAGAGCAGTCGTTAAGTGCCACACTAACTTCACTATTTACAAATTGGAGCAAGCCATATCCAAGCAGAACTTATAATCAGAATGAGTTTACTTCAGTAGTAGATGCTATTACAGAAACAGTTTATTGGGGTAGATTAAAAGATGTCTAAGCATAATTGCTTTAGTTACTCTTACGAGCGATTAAAGTCTGTTTATGGAGATAGAATACCTAGTGAATGGAGATGTTATAGCGAGGCTGATTTTCAGCACTTCAGCATAAACGCAAGTAAGTATTTAGCCCGAAAAATACACTACAGCTATTTTGAGAGCTTTTGTGATGCTGTGCCTTTTGCACGGGAAAACGATATAATATTAACTAAAGATAGTATAGGAATTGCTATTAATCAATACAAGTATATGACACTAAAACTAAGAAGTGGAAAGCCTTGCTTAGTTGATATAGAAAAAAAGGATAAAATAATGAGAGTACGAGATGAGTAAAGCAGTAAAAGCAGTTGCAGGAATAGCACTTGTTGTAGCTAGTGGTGGATTAGCAGGTGCAGGAATATTTGGGACTACATTCGGGCTAGGTCTAACAGGAACTGCTCTAACTTTGGCGACAGGTGCTTTTACATTAATCGGGGCTTCACTTGCAGGTTCGGCACTAGCCCCTGAAGTGCCTGATATGGATGGGACAGATGCTTATGCAGGTCAAAAATTACAAACTAAAAAGGACAATGTGTCGGCAGTACCTATTATATTTGGTGAAAATAGAGTAGGTTCTAATATTATATTCCAAACTGCTAATAATTACGGGGGAAGCTCAAATAATAAGCACTATTGGGCAATTCAAGTATTGTCAGAGGGAGAGCTAGAAAACTTTATTGCTTTATATGCAGGGGAAGATGAAATGTCCTACAAGGGAAATTTTGCTTTTACTACTACTTATGCCCATTGCAGGGTATACCCTACTTCAGGCGACTCAGGAACGGCATTAACAGCTACAGAATTTGCCAAGAATGAAGCAGGCGACATTATTAATGGACAAAATGCAGATTTAGCAAATGATAATTTTATTATTCCACCAAATGTGGCTTTTATTGCCGTACACCAAGAATATGATGCTACAGATAATAAGCATACACAACTAGACGCAATAACAGCAACAGTAAAAGGTCAAAAAATAAACGACATTAAAGATGATGTTGTAAATAATAATATTTACTACTTTCCTAGTGGTACTTATTCCTCTAGTAGCTCTAGCGAGTCTAATTTATTTGATGGCAATATCTCAACTACAGGATACAGAGTTGCAGGAGATAATCTATCATTAGATATGGACAACAGAATTCAATTCAATTCTACATCTCCTAGCAATCAGACTTTAATAATAAGTGCTGAGATTTACATTAAGACAGATATTGGATTGGGAATATTTGCCAAGGATGCCGATGGAACATCTTTTGGCGACCCCGTAGTTGTGTCAGCAGGATATGAGGGCTGGATAACTTTAGACAATAGTGATGCCCTAGATTGGTATTCAGAGGAAGAGCTGTCGGACTATTGGGATATTATATTTACGGGGAGTGGAACAGGGTCAG
>Ga0209449_1000637_pt1 | contig 22940 bp, 36 predicted proteins | sample SaaInlV_100m_DNA_5_FD_184671 | JGI IMG/M metagenome (GOLD analysis project Ga0209449, IMG submission 184671) | Marine microbial communities from expanding oxygen minimum zones in the Saanich Inlet - Saanich Inlet SI073_LV_200m_DNA (SPAdes) (version 2) | ecosystem: Environmental > Aquatic >...
AGAGAGCCCAACTAAGGACCCTCTAAAGTTACTACCGAATTAGTCGATAGTAATAGTAGCTAACGCTAGTGACTCAGGACGTAATACTTTACGACCCCATACCAATAGACCTCTTACGATGTCTCGGAATGAAGTAGTAGAACGTACTGTTTCAACAGTCGATAAAGACTGTGCACAAGACATTGCTGACATATGACCAGCTAGTACCGTAGGCAGGCTTGAACCTGAGAACGAACCAGTACCTGTTACAGTAGGCATATTGTTAGACTTATACATCTTGAAGCCACGTAGTGAACCTGAAGCAACTAGACCGTTACGTAGACCACCATCACCTTGGTTGTAGTCAACTGACATCAACTTAGATGAAGTTTGTGCTAACTCCTCATAGAACTGAGGTGCAGCTACAACCCAACGATTCTCTTCTGGTACGTTGTTGTCGTCTAATTGACGAGCAAGACGTGCTAGAACATTCAACGGGTCTACTTCACCTGAAGCGTGACCAGTATCGATAGGTGCTGATGCAGTACCATACGTATTAGTTGTCGCGCCAGTTACAGCCGCTTGTAATACGTTAGAGTCGAAAGAGTCTTTCAACTTGTACGCTGCGTTATCAGACGCAATCTGTTGCCAGTTTACGTGTGAGAAGCGTGCTTCTAAGTCATCTACTTCGAACTGGAAGTACTTAGCTTGGTCTACTTGAAGAACTAATTCTTCGTCAGTAAGGTTCGTGCTAGAGAGAGTTGCATCACGAGTGTAACTGTTTACACTGATTTGCGGCTCTTTGATGATGTTAACTGTATCACCGAACTGAGCGATTTCACCCATATAGTCAGTGTTACAGATTGCTTCAGCTACTGCTGATTTACGGAAAGCAACTTGTACTTTCTTTGAAAAAACTTCTGGCAGCCAAGACGAGTTTGTTTGTCCCGAGACGGCTGGGTCGAAGTTCATTGATGCGCCTGTTTCGAAGCCCATAATATTTCTCCTGTTTAGATATCAAGCAACCTATTGCTAGGGTACTATCAATCATTACTTAATTAAACTAACCTTCTCTGATTCTTCCAGTTTGGAAAGCAGCATCAATCTCAGACTGATAGTGCTCGTACTGGTCAACAGAAAGGTTAGCGATTTCTGAGGTTGTCCACATCTTCTCTTGAGGCGAGTGGTCTTCGACTTTCGTCTTGACTGATACTGCATCTGCAGCTGAGCCTCTCGTATCTTTATCTGGACTGGTTTTTTTCGACACAGCTTTAACTGTACTAGGTGTAACGCCAACGTCCTGTTTGTATAGGTCAATAGCTCTAGAAGCTAATGTAGCATCTCCGTTGTTTTCATAAATCCAAGACTGAATTGCTTCTGGCTGGACTCTTGCCCAATCGTGAAACTCTTCAGACTCTCTTATGTTAACAAAGTCAGGATGCAGATTAAGAAGTTCTTGTTCTGCTGCCCTACGGTTCGCTACGTTCTCTTTTTCTGATAACTGTTTAACTTGTGTCTGTAAGTCAGACAGTTGCTCTTCAGCTCTCATATGTGCTACTGTTTCTACTACATCATAAACATCGGGATAGTCCTCTCTAAAAGTAGCCAGTTCTTCTGGGGTTTTAGGTGCGGTATAGGTAGGACGAGAAGATAACATTTCTGCTTTTAAAGATTGCTCTTTAGACTTCCAGTCTCCTAGTTTTCTATCGTAATGTTTCTTCAAATCATCGTAACGCTTTTTGAAGTCTACCTTCTTGAATTTCTCATTAGGCTCTTCTTTATAAGTGTCGCTTACTTGGGTTGCCTCTTTATCTTCAGTATCTGTAGTGACCTTTTCTTCTTCTAAGATTGTTGTCTCACCATTAGATATAACTGCTTCATTGCGAGGGGCTAAGTAAGCTAAGGAATCATCAGCACTGGTAAGACCTCTCTTAGCGTCTTTGTTACTGTTGTCCCATTTCTTATTTGCGTTATAAGGGTTTGCTTGTGGTTGTTGGATTTCCTCCGTTCTTGCTGTTGCTGTTGTCATATAGACCTCCATTAAGTGCCCAGTGTTTCTGGGGTGGCTTTCGGGGTTGTAATAATCCAAGGTGCTCTTACAAAGTAAGGGGTAGCCTTGGGGCTGTCGCTACAAAGTCAGTCTAGTCTCGTCAGTTTGACTGGGTGTTTGTAGTTAGTTTATAAAATTTGTTGTTATCTGTATTGGTTAGGGTACTCATCCTCAGGATAGATAGCCTCGTTACCTCTGTCTAACAATGCTTTATGTTCTGGAGACATATCATCTACCTCTGCATTGTATTCTGGTAAGCTATCTACGTACTCTTGTTCCTTAGCCTGTATAGCTTCTTCTTTCATACGTGCTCTATGCTCAGCAGGCTTTCCTTCATAATCCTCAGGTGTGATTGAACGGCTGGGTGTATTAGCAGCGTCTGCAATACCTTGTAAGAAAGAACCCAAGCCTTTCTCTTTGTTCTCTGTAGGCTGTACTTGTTCTTGCTGTACTGGTACACCGCCACCTTCATAACCAGGGCGGCTGAAGAAACCTCCCTTAGCGAAGCCAGTATCATCCATCTGTTGGTACTCTTGCTTCATAGAAGATTCGTCGTAGTCCCCTTCAGCTTTGTCCATCATCTTACGTAGCTTGTCTACACCTAACTGCTTAACTGCTTTAGCTGTAAATACAAACTCACCATCTGATAATCTAGCAGGGATAGAATCACTAGTCTCTGTGCCTGGTCCTTCTACAGCACCTTCAGATGTAAATTCTGAACTCATAGTACTACTCACTTTATTCAGTATGTCTTCGAGTTCTGGGTAGTCAGACATTGCCTGTGCAAGGACCTCAGTATCTTCTGGTGATAAACCTATTTCTGATTCTTCTTCCATCATAGGCATCTCCATAGGTACGTCATCGTTAAAGTCTAACGGTACTTCAGGTGCTAACATAGAACCTTCTGCATCATAAACTGAACCACCTTCTGCATATCCTCTTGCATATCCGCTTTGTGTTGGACTATACATATATTCTTCCTCTACTTGTTGTGTGGGTATTTGCTCTTTTGTTACTCTGTTTGCAATACCTTTTTGAAATTCTGGGTAAGTTGATTCCATCTTCCATAATCTAGAAGTTCCGTCTAACATACCACCTTGTGCAAATCCTATTCTTTTATACATTGGTATGTTTCCTAGTTTTTGTTTGTCTGCTGCTGCGTTAGCTGTGAATGATGGATTATTAGCTTTAAGGATTAAACACGCACTGTGATCTCCTGCGTTACATTTATCACTTAAGCCTTGGAAGCGGTGTGCTTTTGATTTCTCTGCACCTACGCCTCTTGTAATATGTGTGTACTTACCTGAAAGCTTCTGTCCCATTATGGAGTCTTTATCTTTACTCCAAGCAGTCTTGGTAGCTAACTTGGCAAAGGCGGAGTCTTCATCAGAAGCACCATAAGGTACATAACCTCTAGCGTATTCTGTCCACGTCTTAGTTACTTTACCATCTGTAGTTTCTTGCATCTCTCTTTCAAACTCTGTAAGATACTTATCTGGAATTTCACCTTCGGTTGCGCGCTTAGCCATTACTTAAGTACGTTATTACGTAGTAGCAGCATCTGCTTGACTAAACTCACTTTCCCCTGGCATCGGTACATTTCCTGTTCCGATTGTGCCATCGCCATTGCCTGTAACACCTTCACCTGCTCCACCTCCAGGTATTCCTCCACCTTCACCCATAGGGGATTGTTGAGCATTTGCTCCAGGTGGTGATTGCTGATTTTGAAGTCCGATAATTTCTGCATAGATTGCTGCCTCTTCAGGTGAGTTGATTATTTCTTCAGGGTCGAAGTCAAGACTGTAAGCCAACTCTTGAATGATTTTAGATACTTTAACAAACGGAGCAACAGCTGGATTCTGAACTGACTGAAGGAAAGTAGTAAGTCTCTGAGACCTAACTTCCTTTTGCATAAGAGAACTAGTTCCCGTAGCTTTAATTTCCAAATCACCAACAACATTTAACTCTCCTTCGTAGAACTGCATATTCCATTGATAGAAAGATACAGCTAATGGTTTCAATAAGAAGTCGTCAAGGTTCTTAACAACTGTTTTAATGTTCAGTGAAGCCGCACCCATCAACATAGACATACCAGATGCTGTTCTTGTCATACCTTGAACACCAGTATTACCGTGTGAATATGATGGGATTCCAGTGGACTCGTCAGCAATCTGTCTGAATCTATCAAACATTTGCATATTCTCTGGTGCAGTATTTGGAAACTTCAATCCATAAATTGACTGACCAGGCATACCTGCTTGTCTCTTGAATATCTTACCTGGGTAGATATCCATTGACTGTCCCGCTACTAAAGCAGCTTCGTCTACATCGAATACTAACGAACCAGCAAGTGCTAAGTTATCAATAGCCATTCTTGCGTGTCCGTTCATAATCTGTTGAGAGTCTTCCATATTCTCTGGAACACCTACACCCCAGAAAGAGTATGGGTTCTTCTCGTACGGTACCGCATTATAAGGTAATCTACTTGGCTTGAAAGGGTTACCTACTAAACGGATAATCTTTCCCTGACATACCCAAGCGTTTACTTGAATCTCTTCTAAGTCATCAACAGAGTCATCAATCTCAAGACCCGCATCTCTAGCGTACTCAGCATCCATAACGCCCCAGTACTCTAACACTTCAAATCTTTCTGTGTCTGTAAAGCTAGATGAATTGTTATCTAACTTAATCTCATCTTCAAACGAACGCTTCTGATAGTTGTAGCCTTGTTTGATACATTCTGATATCTTCTGCTTATCAAAGTAAGGACGTTTCATTAACGCTCTTAGTTGTGACTTATTATACTTATGTCTATGTACAGCCCACTCAGCTTCATCCATAGATGTTGAGTTAGGGTCAGGATAGAAATCCCAAGCACTAACAAACTCAAGCCTAGGTACTCTTACATCTTCAGGTGTATATTCTCTACCACCTTGTTCTGATGTAGTCCATTTATGAACTGTCTTGTTGAAGTTGAAAGGACCTTTGATAATACCTGTACCTAACAGTACAGATTCAAAGATAGCGTTACGTATTTCTGTTGCACCATTAGACTCTTCAATCTGGTCGTGAATTAACTTCTCCATTCTACGGGCAGCTATCTGTGCAGGTTTAATCTGTGGATTCTCAGGTGCGCGAGATGGACCTTCTGTAACAACTGTCTCACCTTCTTTGTTCTGATACTCTTCTTCTAGAGAACCTAAGAACTTGTCTGTATCTGATTGAACTGCACCAGGTGCTAACGTATTACCGTCACCCGCAAAGCCAACGTCATAAGGATTAAAATTACCTACGTTGTCTTCAGTTACACCTTCTTCAGCAGATGCGTAGTCTAAGTTACCTTCAAGGTCAGGAGCTGCATCTAAAGGACCGCCAGTCTTTTCTTGTAGTGGATTTAGATGTGCGTACTCTGCAATACCATCAGGTACTATAGTCTCTTGAATCTGGATAGGTAAATTAGAGCCTGAGAATACTACGTCTATTAATTGACCGTAAGCAGCTAGTACTTTAGTCTTGGTAACCTTAATGAATACCTTAGACTTCTCGTTCTCTTTGAACTTGATATTCTTATTATAGACACCACGGTAGTTGTGGTAAGCTTCTAACCAGCGCTTCTCATCGTCACGCCTTCCACGCTCTGCTGATTCAAATCTTTCTTCGACTAACCTCGCTAGGTTAGATATAAATACTGCGTTTAAACCATCTTCTGAAGGAGTCTCTGGTTGTACGAGCTCATCCGCAGATACAAATGGCGTTTGAGATTCATTAATGTTTAAAGGTATTTCTTTCTTAGCCATTTATAATAAGAGATAGTTAAACTTGTATATACTATTATACACCTGTTTACGGGTTTTGTCAACCCCTAAAGTGTAAATAGTTTGAAATTAGTTTAGATGGGTATGAGGACTAACAGTAAAAGCCTATCAGATGGGGATTTGTTATATACTTCGTGGAGTGTTCTATAATCAAAGATAACGAACTCTCCCTCTTTAAAGTCTCTACGTTCTCCATCGGCAATGATATAAGATGTATCTTCTACCTGTAATCCTAACATACACGTAACAAAACTATTGTCGTGAGTATGTGGTTTAATATGTCCACCTACTTTAAGGAGAGAGAATGCATAAGCCTCTACGTTAGCTATACTCTCACATAGTTTAATAGTCTGTGTAGCTATACCTTTATTCTTAGTCGCATACTGACCTGTAGTGTCACTAACTATAACGTCTTCATCTTCAGGCTTAAGGGGAGACCAGTACCAGTCATTACTTCTACCGTCTGTTATCTTAGGCATCGTATCTATGATTGAAAGACCTTCATCTCTTATAACTTTCCAGTTATCCTTTAGAGGCTGTAGGTGTTCCGCGAAATCCACGTACTCATAGAAAGGTTTAGTAACCAAAGATTTCATCCGCTACTGCCTGTGTATCAAGGTTTCTCTTGAACTCAAACATCTCGTTAAACGTTGTGGAGCGCGGTCTAGACATAATCAAGTAACGTAGAGCATCGTATGCGTGGTCTGCAGCTTTAGTGTCTACGTCCTCAGGTCTTGTCTTATCAACAGGGATTGTTTGTAGTTCTCGTATAAGAGATGGACAGTTGCTGAAGATTTGCATCTTAGGTCTGCCATCTACCTTATTCTGTTTAAGTCTTTCGTGTATCTGTACTTTACCAGCTAGTCTATTCTTATCTGCTGGTCTTAGTTTATGTCCTGCTCTAACAAGTATCTCACCAATGGTAGGTCCTGTATAGCCAGTTCTGTTCCAAGCCGCTGTGTCTAACACGCCAGGAATAGAGTACGCGTCACCTTCTTCGTACGCTGTCATTCTTTCCGCTAGGTCTTCACCAGTTAATCCTTTTTGATATAACTCTCTATAGATAATTAATGTATCATCACTAGGGTCTACTGCTGCCCATACAACTGCTGACTCTGCTGCATAACCGTAGTCAACACCTTTAAGTCTAGACCAGTTAGGTGGTATATCAAATGGAGGTATAACGTGTATAGATGTATCAAACTCTACAAAGGCTGCACCTTCGTTTACATCCCAGTTACCCTCTAGTAATTGCTTACGTTGTACAGGAGGTAGAGATGCTAACATCTTCTTATAGTCTGTACCTGATAGATAAGGGTTGTCATCTAACAAAGCAGGAATAAACTTCCTGCTTACGTCATCCTTACCAATGAATGATTCGTTAGCAGGTGAAGGTTCAATGTATCTTTTCTTTACCCAATGAGCACCAGCACCACCAGGGTTAGCTGTGCATCTCATATACGTTTGTATCTCTGGGTCTGTAGTTCTAAGTCTAGAAGCTAAGTAGTTCCAAGCAAACTCTGTAGGTAGATGTGTTATCTCATCAAACCCTATCCAACTATATGCTTGTCCTTGATATCTATATACGTCTGCATCTTTCTCAAGAAACGAGAACTGTACAGAAGCTCCCGATGGAAACTTCCAAGTCCTATCTACTTCTTTGAACTTAGCTCCTTTGAATGCTTTAGGATATAGTTCTCTTGACTTATCAATTAGCTCTCGTAGTTCAGGCATAGAACGTCTAAGTATAAGAGCTCTGTGTTGTGGTCTGTGTGCGTAACGTAAAGGGTCTACTAACATAGCGTATGACTTACCACCACCTGCTGCACCACCGTACAGTACATCTTTCTCTGGTGCTGCTAAGAACTCTGTCTGTGGACCAGGGTTAGGTTTAAATGCTACTGTTGCGTTCTCTTGTCCTATTGACGTAGCAATATCTTCGTCACTAACAACACTAGATATTGCGTTACCATCTTCAGCGTTTCTTATCTTAACAGAAGCAGCACTCTTCTTACGACCTGCTCTAGCTCTACTCTCTTTTAATTTTTTGTCAGCTCCCTTTGCTCTAGAGAACTTACGAGGGGCTCCTTTCTTAAAGCCTCTCTTCTTACGAGGAGTACCATCTAACTTACACAGTACCATATTATCTTTAACATCTAAAACATCTATGTCTAACTCAGGAAATAATTCCTTACAGTCCTGTATAGTAATCTTAGGGATGTCTTTAGTTGTTATTCCTTTAGCCATCTTTAGCCACCATCTTATGTAAACCTTGTGCAGATACCTTTCTACCTGTAGTAGCTTCTAACCAACCAGCAGCATCTCTATATGAGAACGCGCCTTGTCTAACGTAAGACTTAGCTTCTTCTAAAGCTTCTAGTTGTTGAGTTATAGGTGTAACGTATCCAGGAGCTTCATCTACTGTTTTATATCCAAACGGTACGGTAGAGCCTTTAAGCTTTACTCTTAGTTCACCAGTGTTAGTTAATAGACTCATATTATTCTACTATCTCAGCAGTCTCTGCATCTATAGTCATCTCTTCTTTAGCAGGTATAATAAAGATACCACCAGATACGTTATGTTCTACGTTCATCTTTTGTTCTTTAACAACACCCACTCTGTCTAACAAAGTCTGAGCAGCTTGTAACTTCTGATTAACCTGTGGTATAGGCATATCACTGGTCATAATGTCTACTATTTTGTTAGCTGCTCTAGGAGCGTTCTTAGCTAACGTATGTGTAGCTATCTCTATTAGTTCACTAGATAAAGATTGTAGTAAGAAAGTAGAGGGAGCTGATGAATCATAACCAGCTACTGTCATAGCTTGTCTAACATCTCCAGTCTTAGAATCATACATAGCATCTAAGAAAGATTGTTGCTTCTCTGTGTACTTTCTTTTCTTTTCTAACATAGTCTGTGGTATGGACATAGTAGTTCCTAGTTGTCTAACAAAACAAACAACAGCTTAAAGACTGTTGGTATAGATATCTATATGAATATCTTAGAAACTCTTAAAGAATTAATATAAATAATAAAGAAATATAAACTCCTAAGAACTCTTGAAGATATTCTATATGAATATTATACACACGTTTAGAGGTTTTGTCAAGGGGTAAAGTGTAAATAGTTTGAAAATAAATAGACAGTGCTTTAGTAGTAGTACTTATAATGAATATCATAATGAGGGGCGAGACTGTCATAATGTACTTATACTGGTTGACAAGGATATATGGTGTAAAATGTATAACAGTGCTATAAATATACTAGGGGGGCGGGGGTGTCCCTGCGTACCCGTGCGTATACCTTAATGATAGTCATTCTCATTCGTATAAACTATATCATAATATAATAATACAATGATACACACATTATGTAAATGAGAATCATTCGCATTAACATCAACTGTATTAGAATATCATAATAAAACTGTATAAGAATATCATAATAAATAGGTGGTGGTTTACAGTAAATGATAATCATTCTCATTCGCATATAATAGTATTATAATCCAATAATATAATAATATAATGATATTCTAATGCTTTACTACATAAGCATATAACGATATTATAATATAACTATACAATAATATGCAAATAGTTGAAAAATAACTTGACAAAGTTTAAAAAGTATGTTACGCGTATGCGTTCCTATTCTTTTATAGGGGATAATCTAAAAACTACATTAGAATATTATAATAACGTGATAGTTGAAAAATAGTTTGACATTGGTTTAATAATCTGTTAAGGTGTGCACCATATCAATAAACAAAGGGTTTTTTGGTATACGTTGCAATTTTGCAACAATTTGTAGTAAAAATACTACACTTTGTTATTAGCGTTAATTAACAGTTAATTAGCAAAGATTATAAAAAAGGTAACTATTATGACTAACACAAAAATAAAGAAAATCACGAAAAACACTACACCGAATAACATTAACAAAAGTAAAAAGATATCAGATTTTAAAAACTTGATTAACCTTGCGAATGCAACGGATAAAGAATTAAAAGAATTATCAATCACCAAAGGCAAAGTTTGTGATAATATCGTTAATTACTACATAGGTTTAAACATTGGCGAATTTGAAAATAAATTCAAAACTGACGCCATAGAAAATGATATTGCTATACGTTTAAAAGGCTTTAAACCATCACCAATCGCAAAACCAATCATTGGTACTGCCAAAACGGTGATATCGAATTGCAAAAAGTTTATAAAACTAGGTAACGTTATCAATAAAACTACTACTTATAAAGCAATACGCAAGGCAACCGCGTCAAAACCAACTTTGACAGAAAATCGAATTAATCTGAATAAAAAATTAGCTTTACTATCTGACGATATTATCGCTAAACTACTTGAAACCTTAAAATAACCTTTTAACAAAAAGCCATTAATCGCCTTAACGGGTGATTTTTGGCGTCCGTTATAAAGTAATTTTTACTAATTAGCTGTTAATTAACTGTTAATTAGTAAACGTTATATATAAGATTTAAGCCATTATTATTGAATAACCTATACATAGTATAGATTTTATATAATAGTTGCTTAAATCGAATATATGAGCGTTTAATAGGTCATTACTTAGCCGTTAATTAACAGTTAATTAGTGAAAAATAATAATAAAACTTAGAGGATATAAAATGATTAATACAAACTATGATTTTGATAATAATAATCAAGATGATTTAATGATTAATGGTAACGATAACGATTTTCTGATATCGGATTTTGTAACAGAATTTGATAATATGAATGAGTTTGATGTAATGGATTTTGATAATAATGAGGTGTTTACTAATGAATATAAATAACGTGATGGATTTATATGTTTACTTAGCATTTAGCGGGGTAATCTTTTGTGTTGTGATGTTTGGGTGGGTGTTAATCTCACTTAAGAAGTGGAATAGAATGACGAGAGATAACCACTAATGAGAAAATTAAACAAGAAACAAAAGAATATGATTGATATATTTATTAAAAACAATCAATCAGGTGGAATGTTTTTAAGTGCAAGTGTTATTGATAGTGATGGTGCAATTGAAAATGTTAATCGTTATGATACGTGTTGGTCTGATATTGAAAGATATTATACCGATAACTTTAATAAAGGAGAATTATGCTAAAAACTAAAGATATAAAATTTAACGGGGGTTTGCTGAGTGCAGGTAGCAACGCTAAGATAATCAAAGATAACGGTGATGAATATATCGTTGCGGGATTATCTCTCGCACCTGCTGATACAGTAGAGGGTGTAAACGTATGTGCTATGGCAGAATGTGCGGACTGTAAGAACGATTGTCTATATACAACGGGGCGAGGGGCGATGTCTAACGTACAACAAGCAAGAAAACGCAAGACAGAATTTTATCGAGATGACAAAGAGGGTTTTATGCGTGTAGTTGAGGGTGATATCTCTGCGTTCAAGCGTAAGTGTGAACTGTTAGGGGTGAAACCCGCTATTAGATTGAACGTACTGTCGGACATTAACTATATGAAAACGATTAAGAAGTTTCCCGATGTGCAATTCTATGATTACACTAAGAATGTTAAGTGGGCGTTTAAAGAAGTCCCCGATAACTATCACCTTACGTTTAGTTATAGTGGTGCTGATGTATATAAACCGTTAGTACGTAAGGTTATAAAAGAAACATCTCATAACGTAGCTGTGGTATTTCGTAATGAATTACCCGATACATTTATGGGGCGTAGAGTTATTGATGGGGACATTAATGACTTTAGATTTGATGATGATAAAGGTGTTATCGTTGGATTGAAAGCAAAGGGTAAGGCGCGAAAGAGTACGTCTAACTTTGTTGTTAAGTAAGACCGTTACTGTCTGCAATAATGTAGATGGGACATTATAAAATAAAATATAGGTATAAATAAAATGACAAACTTTTTTAATAAAATCTTCAACCGTACTACGGCAACTACAACTACAACTACTGATTTGTTTACTCGTATTAGTGTACATCACAATAAGAATACGCGTAAGGTAAATCAAACCACCACTGTAGCACTGAGAGGTAACAAGAAAGAAGCCATTGCTGAGATACTACGTAAGGGTATTCCAATGACAGCGAGAGAGTTAGCACATACTGCAGGCTTCAAGCTGTCGTATGTAGCATCAGCGTTTCAGTACGACAAGAAAAACCTACCTACTACACGTCTGTTTAAAGAAGCAGGTAGTCGCAAATGTATGTTCTCAGGCAACGTAGCTAAGCTATACACTGTGAAATAAACGCGTTTATTCTAGGAGAATACTATGACTACAAATAGATTAACGAGGGGATTACTATGATTGCATACAAGTTAGTACGTAAACTTAAGAGTGGAAAACTAACACCACTCTTTATAAACAAGACACAAGGTATTGAACTTAATACGTGGTATAAGTCAGAGTGCCACCCAACCAAAGGCTTTAAGGTTAGGCAAGGTTGGCACTGTACCTCAACACCTAACGCACCACACCTAACGAATAAGGGTAGAGTGTGGCTCAAGGTAGAGATTGAGGACGTAACAGAACACCAACGACCACAGTCACAAGGTGGGGTGTGGTACACAGCAGATAAGATTAGATTTTTGGAGGCACTATAATGAATAACGATTACGATGACGATGTAGAAGTAAGTGATTGCTGTGGTGCTGAGATAATCTATACAGACATATGTAGTGACTGTAAAGAGCATTGTGGTGTGCAAGAGTGGGACGATGACGAAGAAACACCTGAGCAGATGAACGAGAGTTTACGTGCGTTAGGATTTTAATAGGAGATATATGATGAAAACATTAAGTGAACAAGTAGATTTATTAGAGGTAAATAATAGGAACACTATTTATCAGATGAAGAAGTGGAGAGAACACGCAGAGAGTCTTGAGTTGCGGTTAGATAACCTAATAGAAGAGAGAGATGAAACACTCGTAAATAGGGATATCGCAGAGGACGCAGTACTTGAATTGGCAGCTGAAAGAGATATGTTAGCAGAGGAGAATGCTTCATTTGCTAACTACCTAGAGTACCACGGATACTCACAGTGTGAGGTAGATAATATTGCACAAGGTTGGCACGGTTCAGTGAGTGACAGGTTAGAGGACGCTGAGGAACTAAAAGCTGAGGTTAAAGACCTTAAGTTTAGACTAAATACAATTGCAAACTACACAGTAATGGAGAATTAAGATGAACACTAAACGAATTGAAACAGGTGGAGGTAACTACTTAATACAAGTAGATGATAACTCACGAGTATTAATTATTGGTGAGGGTTTAGTTACTGTTTGGGAGAGCGAAGAAGATTTCTACGCTAACCTCGATGGTGCTACCAACCAACCACTAGACACATTTGAATATTAAAGGAGAATAAAATGACAGAACAGCAAGAGAATACATTATCAGACCTACATTATCTAGTAGCTAATAAAAACTATTGGACGGATAGATGGTATAAAGATGATACATCCTTTGAGATGTGGAGAGCAATTGATGAAGCGATTGAATTAATTAATGAGTTAAAGGAGAAATAAGATGACTAAATATCACGTATATAGTTCAATGTTAGGCGGATATCTTGCAATGGATTTCACAACAAAGGAAGAAGCACAAGAATACATCGAGGATTATCACTGTAAGATTGAGAAAACTCAAATGAAAGTATTAACACAGGAGAAATAATATGTATGAAGAAACAACACAAGAACAAATAGATAGACTATACCGTAAAATCTCTAGTCTTATAGAGGAGAGAGATATGTTGGCTGATGAGAATAAGAACTTCAGTGAGTACCTAAGTAATGACTGGTGCTACAGTCAAAGACAAATTGAGGAGGTTGCTAGGACAGGACACTCACCAACACCACAGGAGGATTTAGATGAAAGTATCTAGAATAATTAAACTGTTACAAGAAACATACGAACCCGATGATGAACTAATGATTGATTGGATAGACAAGTACCAAGCAGAAGTTGATACCGAGGAGCAGTGGAATTGGGCTGTCGGTATGATGGAGGGCAGTAGCGAGGGAATGATTGATATGTATTATGTACAGGATATGGTAAGTGAAGCGATTGCTGATTTAGAAGCAGAACAAAGGAGTAGATAATGAAAGATAAGATTAAAGAGATTAATATACCAATCAGTGAGTTTGATGTTGAGATGTTGAAGAACGTAGCCTATGACAACGACCATTTCTATTGGGAGTTTGAGGTTGTTGGTAGTGGTGAACTCATACGAGTAAACTTTATGAGTGTCGAAGAAGCAGAACAAAGGAGTAGATGATGAATAATGATACCAACGTAAGGGGTACACACAGAAGTACGCCACAATCGAATCCTCGTAAGGCTGAGGATGATATACGGATGGATAACCTCAAGGATATGTTTCATACCACTACTATTATGGACAGTATGAATAGGATTATGAAATTAGTAGAGAAAGGTGAGCGACTTAAGAGAGGTAGTTATGAATGAGAAGACGTTTGTACTAACAGATGGTAGTCGTTGGACTCTCAAAGAGATGATGGCACACACTGGGTTAGAGAAAGGTATGTTATATACTAGAACACAGCGAGGTATCAATGAGAAGGAGGAGTTGTTTGCACCAAGACAGAAGGTATCCGATAGACCTACTAAGGTATACACACTCACTGATGGCAGTGAATGGACAGCGAATAGTTTAGCTAAACATTTGAACTGTAAGAAAGCCACAGCACAGTCAAGGTTCTATTCTAAGTTTCCATTAGACCCTGAACGTGTGCTTAAGCCAGTGGTAGGCAGTAACTACGAAACAGATTGTGTTAATAATAAGGTAATAAGTGGACGTGTTAAAGGTCGTATGTATTATGATGCTGAAGGACATTGGAAATTATTTAATAGGTGTACGTAATGAAGACATATAAGTTTAATAAGGTAGATATGATTGAGTGTAAGATGACTACATTAATTGAGGTCAGTGCCAGCAGTTTAACAGTAGCTAAGTCATTGATACTTAACGGAAAAGGTGAGCAAGTGGGACTGATGTTCACTGATGCAGATATATTAGAAGAAGGGGAGGTTAAGTATGTCAAAGATAGGTGATTATATTATCGGTATGGAAGAAGAAGGTAAACTTGTGTATCGTAATGATAGAAAAGAGTACGTACCTGTGGGGTTATCACCTCGGAGTGATGTAATTAAGTATAGAAAACAACGTAAAAAACAACGGAGAAAATAAGATGAATAACTTTAAACAAGTAGAAGAAAGAATGTTATGGACAACAGATGGTACGTTCCTAGACAGACGTGCACCTAAGCACAAGGCTATTGTTGATGTAGATACAGATGAGATTATCTCAGTGGTAGGTATGGGTTATAACTTAGTACAGAACTCAGAGATAATCCCTCAGTATGAACGAGCTATCGCTAGGTCTAACCTAAACACAGATGGTATGGAACGTAAGATAGATTACTCACACGATGGTGCGAGGACAGTGGTATCGTATCGTTTCCCTGCTCATAGGATTGCTGTTAAAGAGGGTGACGAGATGGACTTAATGATAACGGTTCTTAATAGTTATGATGGTTCGTGGAAGTTTATGTCTATGGTAGGTGCGTTCAGATTACTATGTACTAACGGACAAATCATTGGTGATAGCTTCTCATCGTACTACGGTAAGCATACCAAGAGTTTAGATGTGGACTATGCCATCAACAAGTTAGAGGATTCTCTTGAAGTTTATCTACACAATGCTGAACTATGGAAGCAGTATCCTACAAGTAAGATAACGATAGGACAAGCTAACACTGTACTGTTAGCATTGGCTAAGGATAACATTAAACTGATGGAAGAATTAAATTCTACATATCAGAAGTATGTATTCGAAATGGGACACAACCTATGGGCTCTGTTTAATACACTAACGGATTGGTCTACTCATTCTAAAGTTACGAACGTGTCTAACAAACCCAGTATCGTAGTGAGTAGAGAGGATAGGGTACGTAAGGTACTGCCTATGTTGAATGAGTTACTGTTAGCTGCTTAATTATTTATTTAATATAAACACTTGACACATAGTTTTTTATCTGCTATACTGATAATCTTTAAGAGTTGTTTAGAAAACTTCTAGTTAAGTTGTTATAAAAAATTAAATATAAGATAGCTCTTAATTAACTCATTAAGAATTTTATACCAAATTATTATACATAGACTTAGTGTTAGGTGTATAATAGAATAAGCGAAAGCAAAGAGTGGTACTAATACAATGTTAGTATCTAAAATAAAATATAAGAAAGGAGTATGCAAATGATTGCAACAGGAAAAGCACAATGGGCAAAGGTATTGCCACATCAGTTAGTAACGGACGATAAATATAAAGACTTTAACTACTGGTCACTTGACTTAGTGGTTACGGACGCTGAGAAGAAACGTCTTAAGGGATTGAACCTACGTCCGTATCATAAGGACGATGGTGAGACAGAGACTAACATCTATAAGTTCTTACGTAAGGAAGTTACAGCTAAGGGTAAAGAGAACGGTGCCCCAACAGTTGTTGATAGCGATAAGAACCCGTGGAACAATGGTGAGTTAGGTAACGACAGTGTTGTTAACGTTAGTTTCTATACATATGACCACCCTAAGACTAAGAAGTTTGGTTTAGGTAAGGGACTCAACGCTATCCAAGTAGTTGAGCACGTGCCGTTTGCAGGTGCAGGTGGTGTGAGTGAGTTCGATGCTACTGAGGGTGCTGTAACCGCAGAGTTTTAGAGTAACCTTAGGGTAATAAAACATTAAGGGCATCTTCGGATGTCCTTTCTACCTCTAACGAACGGAGATATCTATGGACAAGTTAGACCACAACCAATCCAATTGGAAAGCTCAACACCTACCGTGTGATGCTTGCGGTTCATCTGATGCAGTATGTGTCAATGAAGATGAATCGTGGCATTGCTTTAGTTGTCACACACACGGACAGAATTACGACAACGAATACTCAGGAGAATATATGACAGAAAGTAAACCATCAGCAATAAGAACAGAGGGTGTAGCTGGTGCACTCGTAGACAGAAAGATAACGGCTGAGACAGCTAAGAAGTATGGGGTTACTATACGTATGAACAACGATGGTAGCATTAAGAACCACCTATATCCTTACTACAAAGATGGTGAACAGGTAGCACAAAAGATACGTGACGTACAAGATAAGGACTTCCGTATCGAGGGTACGGTTAGAGATGCTGAGTTGTTTGGTATGGACACAGTACAAAAGAAAGGTAAGTACATTACTATTACTGAGGGTGAGTGTGATGCGATGGCAGCATACGAATTGATGGGTAGTAAGTGGGCTGTTGTTAGTGTCATCAACGGTGCGTCCTCTGCACCTAAGGATGTTAAAAGAAACCTTGAGTTCTTTAATGAGTTTGAAACAATCGTTATTTGTTTTGATGCTGATAAGGCAGGTAGAGATGCCGCTAAGAAAGTAGCTGAGTTATTCCCACCGTCTAAGGCTAAGATTATGACGATGCCTGAGGATTATAAAGACGCTAATGAAATGCTCAAGGTAAACAAGAAGCAATCCTTTATGGAGTCTTGGTGGAACGCTAAGCTATTTGCACCTGATGGTATCGTTAGAGGTGATGATATGTGGGGTGTTGTTACTGAAGAAGTTAATCAATCGTTTGTTGAGTACCCTTGGCAAGGATTGAATGAGCTTACCTATGGCATACGTACACACGAGTTGGTTACTATCACAGCAGGCAGTGGTATGGGTAAGTCACAAATCATTAGAGAGTTAGTGTTCTACCTAATGAACTTAGAGGACAGTGGTAACGTAGGTCTTCTTATGTTAGAAGAATCTATTAAACGTACTGGCTTAAGCTTGATGTCACTATCGGCTAACCAACTGTTACATTTACCTGACGTACATATAGATAAGGAAGAGTTAAAGAAACACTATGATGCTACGCTAGGTACGGGTAAGGTATTCTTATATGATAGCTTCGGGTCTAACAGTGTAGATAACATCATTGCTAGGGTCAGGTATATGGCTAAGGGTTTAGATTGTAAGTACATATTCCTTGACCACATCTCTTTGCTAGTGTCTGACCAACAGAACGGTGATGAACGTAAGGCACTGGATGAGATATCTACTAAGCTACGTACGTTAGTACAAGAGACAGGCATTGCATTGTTTATGGTTAGTCATCTACGTAGACCAGGAGGTACAGCACACGAGGAAGGGGGTATGACCTCACTGTCACAGCTTAGAGGGTCAGCAGGTATCGGACAACTATCTGATATGGTGATTGGTCTTGAGCGTAACGGACAGGACGATGACCCTGTAATACGTAACACAACTACTGTTAGGGTACTCAAGAATAGATTCTCTGGTCTCACTGGTCCTGCTTGTTACCTGCACTATGATAAAGATACTGGTAGAATGAATGAAGTTGATAATCCTAATGAAGCAGGAGACACCGATGAGTTCTAAATTAGTATTTGATATTGAAGCTGATGGGCTTGACCCCACCCAGATATGGGTGGTGTGTGCTAAGAAGATAGGCAGTGAGTTTGACCCATTCGTATTCAAAGATAAAGATACCTTTCAGAAGTACGTTGATAGTGTTGATGAGGTAATAGGGCACAACATCATTGGCTATGACGTACCAGTACTTGAACGCCTATGGGGTATAGACTTCAGTGGTAAGAAGATTACTGATACGTTAGTTATGTCTAGACTATCTGAACCTTCTAAGTTAGGAGGTCACGGGCTTAAGAAGTGGGGTGAATATCTCCACTGTGATAAGGGTGACTACGATGACTGGTCTAGGCTAACACCAGAGATGATATCGTACTGTAAACAGGACGTTAGAGTTACTGAGTTAATATACAAGACGGTACTCAAAGACCTTGAAGGATTCAGTGCTGTATGTGTTGAGTTAGAACATAAGGTAGCTACAATCATTAATCAACAGCAGCTTAACGGTTGGTTGATTGATGAACGTGAAGCTAACGTACTACACGCTGAGTTGTGTGAACGTAAGCAAGGCTTAGTAGATAAGGTACTAGAAACATTCAAGCCCTTACCTGTGTTCATTAAACTTAATGTACTTAAGCACCCTATGAAAGCTAATGGTCAACCATCTATGGCATATGCTAAACAGATGGCAAGAGGTGCACACTTCAACGACAAGAGGGAGTGGGGATGTATCGAGTACCCTGAGTTTAACCTAGCGTCTAGACAACAGATAGTTAGATACCTTGAACACTTTGGTTGGACACCTACTAAGTTTACTGATAAGGGTAACGCGATGGTAGATGAGTCAGTGCTTAAGGGTATCACTGACATACCTGAGTGTGTGATGATAGCTGAGTACTTCTTAATCTCTAAGAGAGAAGCTATGCTTAGAAATATCTTAGGTAAGGTAAGTGATGACACACGCATACACGGTTACGTTAATACTAATGGTGCAATCACTGGACGTATGACACACTCTGACCCTAATATGGCACAGATACCCGCATCTAAACACGATGATAAGGGTGAGCTTATATGGGGTATAGAGGGTGGCTACGGTGCAGACTTTAGAAACATCTTCAAAGCAGAGGAAGGTTATGTTATTGTAGGTTGTGACGCGAGTGGTCTTGAGTTAAGAATGCTTGCACATTATATGAATGATGAGGGGTACACAAATGAAATATTACACGGAGATATACACACAGCAAATCAAGTGGCTGCAGGACTTCAATCAAGAAATCAGGCAAAGACTTTCATCTACGCATTCTTGTATGGTGCAGGGGATGCAAAGGTCGGGAGTATCGTTAACGGAGGGGCAAAGGATGGTAAACGACTTAAGACAAAGTTCCTTAATAATACGCCACCACTTAGAGATTTACGAGAACGAGTTGGAAAGGCTGCTAAAAGAGGGTATGTCAAAGGACTTGATGGCAGAAAAATCTGGATTCGGTCTGAACACGCAGCACTTAACTCTCTCTTGCAAGGGGCGGGAGCAATCGTGATGAAGAAAGCGTTGACAATCTTAGATGACTGTGCTACAATAGCTGGACTTGATTATAAATTTGTGGGTAATATCCACGATGAGTACCAAACAGAGGTACTTAAGGAACACGCTGATGCATTTGGTGTTCTTGCTGTTGAAGCTATACGTGAGGCAGGTCAAGCGTTTGAAATGAGATGTCCTCTTGATGGGGAATATAAAGTAGCATTAACTTGGGCAGGGACACACTAATGGCAAAGAATAAAACAGTAGATACTTTAGTAGAGGATGTTGAAAAACTATTCACTAACATAAGTAAAGGTAAAGAACTTAAGATGCCTAAGGCTAAGGTAGCTAAGTTGATGGCAGGACTTGAAGAAGTTCTACACCAATGGGCGACACCTAGAGGTCAGAGTTCTGGCTTAAGAATGTCTAACGTAGGTAGACCTAACAGACAGCTATGGTATGACGTTAACACTGATGCTACAGCAGAAGAGATGGGACCTGATGTTATGTTTAGGTTCTTATATGGTCACGTTGTTGAAGAGTTCTTACTATTCTTTGTTGACTTAGCAGGTCATAAGGTTGAGATGCAACAAGCAGAGGTAGATGTATGTGGTCTTAAGGGACACATTGACTCAGTGATTGATGGTGTTGTTATTGATATCAAGACCGCTAGTGATTACTCATTCAAGAAGTTTAAGGAAGGTAAGCTCTCAGAGAATGACCCCTTCGGTTACCTTGCACAGCTCGCGGGCTATGAACACGGTCTTAAGAGAGAGGGTGGTGGCTTCTTCGTAGCTAACAAATCAACAGGTGAGTTATGTTTATTCAGACCTGATGACTTAGAGATGCCTAACATCGAGACACGCATCACTAAGGTACGTGAAGAACTTAAGCAAGACAAAGCACCCGAAGAAAGATGCCACCCTATCATAGACATTGGTAAGGCAGGCAACCAAGGACTGCATAACTCTTGCAAGTGGTGCAGTCATAAGGTAGCGTGTAACCCTGACGCTAGGGTATTTAGATATTCTACTGGTGACTTATTCTTTACACACGTAGAGAAGAGACCTCGCTCAGACATTGAAGAAGTAACTAAGGAGTACTACAAATGAACGGAAGAAAAGCTAAAGCAATAAGAAGACAAGCTAAAGAAGATATGGTTGAGTGGTTACAATCTTTACTTGAAGGTGAAGAGAGAGACAAGGTAACCTTTAGTACTGTGTTAGACCTAGCCCCTGAGCAAACACACGTTATGAACTTTGGTGTGGTTAGACTATCTATATATTCATTCCAATGGTTTGTTAAGATGATTAAACAAGGCAAGGACTGGCGAGCTATAGGTGTCTGAGGACATACTACTTAAGTTATCTTTAGATGTCAAGACAGGCATTATGGAGATGTCTATGGTAGATAATACACGAGAAGGAAGCACAGCTAACAGAGTACTTTATCCGTTAGCTATGGGTATCAGTGTTGTGTTAGAGAAAGCACCCAGCTTATTGTATGATGCAGGTACTGAGTTGTATGATACTGATGATACTTATATAGTTATGGATAGTGATACAAAACATTAACAACGGAGAAAGAATATGAATGACGCAATCAACCCTAACCACTACAAGCAAGGCAACATACAGGTCATAGACTTTATCTTAGACCAGAAGCTAACGTACGTAGAAGGTAACGTAATCAAATACGTTAGTCGTTATAAGTTTAAGAACGGTCTAGAAGATTTAAAGAAAGCACAGTGGTACTTAAATAAACTAATGCTAGAACTAACCAAGGAAGATTGATGGACGATATATTAATAGTAAATATTGTATGGCTTCTAGTAGGTGCATTAGCTGTATGGTACGCAGATAAGAGAGCGTACAATGAAGGTATAGCGGATGCCATCATAATGCATAGGACAGGGCAACTAACGTACTCTACCTATGAGGATGGGGATGGCACACCTATGATTGATATGGAGATTAAACCTAATGAAGAATAACATACACGTAAAGAAAAGAGATGGTACACTAGAGCTGCTGGATTATGATAAGATTCATATGATGTTAGCTCAATGTGCTGAGGGACTTAAGGTATCTGTATCTGATGTAGCACTTAATGCACACCTAAAGATTGCTAATAAGATGTCATCAGTTGCTATACAACAGACACTTATTAAGAGTGCAAGTGAGAAGCTAACACCTGAGCATCCTGACTACGGTGTACTAGCGGGTAGATTGTTAGTAACCAATATGAGGAAGGAAGTATATGGTAGCTTTGAGCCTATCAACTTCTTAGACTACATCAAGAAGAATGTTAAGTCCCGCTTGTATAGTCCTGAGATACTAGAGAAGTACAGTGAAGAAGAGATTGCATACCTAGGTAGCTACTTAGATTATGATAATGATTTAGAACGAGTACACTCAAGTGTTACACAGCTAGAGAGTAAGTATCTGATTAAGGATGTTAAGACTGACACTCCCTTAGAGATGATTCAAGAGACGTTTATGATTATCCCTATGGTTATCTTTGCTGACGAAGGAGATGCTAAGTTAAGCTATGTGTTGGACTTCTATAAAGCACTGAAGAATGATGAGATTAGTTTACCTACTCCAGTCATTAGTGGTGTACGTACTAGACTTAAGATGTTCTCTAGTTGTTGTAAGATTAAGATGGGTGACACCAGTGAATCTATCCTGTCTACTGAGTATGCACTGTCTCTTATGACAGCACAGCGAGCAGGTATTGGTATTGATATGGGTCTAGTCAGGGGTATCTTAGCACCAGTCAAGAACAATACTGTTAAACATACAGGTGCATTACCACTACTTAAAACAGTAGAGGCTGCAAGTAAACAGTTCACACAGAATGCGTTACGTAGTGGTGCTACTGTAGTTAACTATCCTATTTTTAATTGGGAGATTATGGATGTCTTGGAATACAAAAACAATCAAGGTAGTAATACTACTAGGGCTAGGTTTATTGATTACGCTATCGGCATCCCTTCAATCTTTATTGAGCGTGTCCTTAGCAAAGGAGAGTGGACTTTATTCTCCTCAGAGGACGTGCCAAAACTATTTGAATCCTATGGACAAGCAGACTTTGACGAGGTGTATAAACATTATGA
>Ga0209449_1000644_pt1 | contig 22705 bp, 14 predicted proteins | sample SaaInlV_100m_DNA_5_FD_184671 | JGI IMG/M metagenome (GOLD analysis project Ga0209449, IMG submission 184671) | Marine microbial communities from expanding oxygen minimum zones in the Saanich Inlet - Saanich Inlet SI073_LV_200m_DNA (SPAdes) (version 2) | ecosystem: Environmental > Aquatic >...
TTTTGTTCCCCAGTGACCGGTTTGGAGAAACCTGAAAGTATTCTTTGGAAAATAAATTACGTTAACATGAGAGTATATGGTCTTATACGAAACAGTGATTAACATCAGCATCAACCACTTGTAAAAACTCTTCTAAGGATTTAACTAGCGGTGCTGGTTGGTAACTGTGCCATTTCATGTCAGAACGTTGCCAAAAAACTTTCCAGACACTCTTAGATTTCACATAGGTCGTCTTTGCAATCGGTATTTCTACGCTAACCTTAGGGTCACGCCAATTGGGACGGATTTCAATGATCGTAATACTCTGGTCATCGAGCCTATAACCGATATCGACTTCATTTCTGATATGTTCTGGCGGTCTACGTTTGTTTAAAAACTTTTCTAACTTCCGTTCACACCGTTTTATTTCAAATTCACTTAACGCCATTTCAAAACACTACGATTCTGGGGTATTTCTTCACCATAGACTCCCAGAAACCATGATTCCAATCCATAAATACCACTATTTTCCAGTCTTCAGGAACTGTATTGACAACAGCTTCTACAATCTTGCCACCACAACTTTCCTCTGAAGACGTTATTGCGTAAAAGTCTATGACCTTACCAGGAACATCAACCAGCAATTCAACACCCACGATATTATCCTCACCTATTTTGACTACAGGCTGTTTCTTACCATTATCACTAAGGACGTTTGAAGCCATAATTCTTTCTTTGTAAATCTTCACATAATTTAGTTGATCAATGGAAGATAACCCCTCAGAAATTAACATGTAAACTGGATGTGGCTTTCTAACATTAGAAGCTTTTGAAATTTTATCGTTATTCATTTTGTATCAATTAATCGTCTAAGTGCCCATAATAAATTTCAACAAGACCATCATGGAAACACCACCCCATATTAACCGTTTCAATGACCATTCTTCGGCAATGATGTTTGAATTTAACCTCCAGTCCATTATCTACAATGTAGTTGATTGCTCGCTCATACACACCTCCGGAAAGAAGTCATTCAAAACTTCCTAACTTGCCCAATAAGCTCATATCATATATTTCAGGAATTATAATGTACTACCCTGTTGTGGCGATTGCTATAAATGCTCAAATTACTTGTAATCATAAATCAAAGACTTTGCCCCATTGTCTCAGACAATGCTTCTATCACCATTTTCTATGTTTAACTCAACGACACTTTGATGGATCATGATGAGCCGCCAACCCCTTTAAACACTCAATTTGTTTAAGCAAAATTTCTTCAATTTCGTTTTGTTCGCGCTGTAAGGCTTTCCAATATCCTTCATCGAGTACAATGCTTTCAGACCATTCTTTGGCGAGCTTGTTTCCTTTGGAACCGTTGAGTTTAGCTGGCAGAGGTTTGATGTTTTTAGTGTTGTAAACGACTTCTTTCTGAAATTTTTGTGGCAGTGAATGAAAATCCTTGAGACGTCGGTTGTTGATTATTTCGTGTATTGGGTATACGTGATCCGCTTCTATCGCGTCGCCCGGTTTTATTATTACCACTTGACCTGTTTTAGGATTGCGATACTCTCCAATACCTTTCGCGTATTCCCTTACATCCGGCGTTGTTCTTTGGAAGCTCAGTTGTGAATGAAATAAAGATTTTGCGTCGCCGCCACCGAGATAGACTCGACCGGTTCTAATCGACTCTTCCATACGACTTTTCAGCAAACGCCGTAGTTCTCGATCCATCGGTTTAACCGCATCAAACACGTCTTTGGCGGACTTTAACCTAGCGTTAAACTCTCTGTTACTTAAGCCCGATAATTTCGCCCAATGTGCCTCGTCCGCAGCCGCTGCGATCCGTCTTAATTGACTTTTGGTAATTTTTCCAGACTCAAAAGCATCCGCGATGAGACGAAGTTCACTATCAGGCAATGCTTCTCCCAAACCGGTATTATTTAGGAAGCTTTTTTTAGCACTTTTCTCGAGCCCTTCAGTTACTGATTCGAGCTGCCTAAATGCTTTGGTTCTAGCCGCCTTATCACCACTGGCTTGTGCTTTACGCAACGCCGTTTCCACTTCCTCAAAATGCTTTTTAAGCGTTGGATTATTCGCTAAGTCTGCTTTATAGATTTTACGCAGGTCGTCGCAGTTGCTACAGGCGGACAGTTTTAGACGACCACCAACGTCGGTAAGACAAAGTAGATGCCCTTTTAACTTTGTACTCGACAGTAATTTGCCTTCGAGTCCGACGACCAGTTTGCCATCAATGTTGCGCACATTTGGCGCCATAGAAGTGATGAGCCGCTGAATATCGCGATCATCAAATCCAGCTTTGCGCAGTTGCGCAATTGCGTCGTCCAGATCCGCTTCCATCATTTTGGTGAAACGCCTAAACACACTCAAAATCGCATCACGTTTGCTCCCTCGTAGCACTTCACCGCCGAGCGTTTGTCCGGCTTTTTTAAGCGCACGTTTATCCAAAAGTTTGCCTATGCCAGCTGGCGCCATCGGCAGCAGCCCCATTGATCCTTCAAAGGCCACAGCCTTAAGTACGCAGTCCTGGTAATCCGAAGTTAGATGAGCGCCCTGGTAGTCGGTTGCACCAGGGCACATAGATGGGCCATCGGAAGATTTAGTCGCAGTGCTCGCAAGCGAGAAGACATCGCCACATTGTTCAATCGAATGAGCCAGTCCGCGCCCCATGTCGGCAAGGTCAAGCCCAAGAGCGGCCAGCGTAAAAGCGCGAGGGCTAAGACGTGTTGCGGCTACAGCCCGATGCGCCATGGACGATAGTCTACTAGTGGCTCCGGCTACTTTAGCAACGTTCGCGGCGCTCGCACTTGCACGGGCGAGCGCTACCGCACTTCCCATACCGAGTGTTGCCACGGTTAAGGCGGTACCGGTTGCAAATTCTACATAGGCATCATTAATATTGTTATCAATTTTGCGCATTTTCCGCCGGCATTCTGCGCCAGCTAATTGAGAGTTTGCATAGATAGAATCCAATGTATCGCGTTCTCGTGAAGTGCCACCTGACTCGAGCATTTCCTCGGTCACCGGAACGCCAACAGCAGGAGGAGCTTTTGCGATCACTTCGCGGACTTCGCGTTGATCGCAAGATTCTGGAGCATTTCCCTCTACGCAACGAAGAGCGTGGTTATATTCGTCGAGTTGTTTTGAAAGGGCTTTTCTTATTTGGCGTGCCTCTGAACGGATGCCTCGACAAATAAATTTTTTCCTGACTGCATCGCAGAATCCAGGTCCGATGTGCGGTTCGGCTTTACACTTATTCAGTTCTTTGTCATAACGATCGTTAAAGTGCTCTCCCGTTAGCCATTTGCTTGTGCCTTCGAGACCTGCTTTCATCCCTTCGAGAGCCTTTTCCATCTCTTCGTCATGGCCCCCTCGATCGATTTCCGCTTCGATAACTTCGATCTGACGCATTGCTATTTCACTTCGCTCCACAATACCCGAATAATCTACATTTTGACTACATTGGTTTTTCAAGCGTTCGCAAGTTCTTACGGCCGCCAAAGAGCCTAACTCGCTGCATATCTGTCCTCTGAGAAGTTGATTCTTAGCACTCGCAAAACCCGATGGGTTAGCGCTAGTTAACTCGCAATCCATTGATCTAAGACTGTCAAGTGCGGCCATATTTTCAAGGGTTGCGTGGATGGCATCGTCGAGAGATTTACGGGAGGCGTAATATTCCGCAGTAATTTTGGCCATGGTTTCGGGTATGCTGTCAACGACCGAGCTGCGTAATCTTGGGTCGTTGGCTAGCCTTGTTCGGCAAGCAGCACCTATGGCGGAGGGAGCAGCTCCATTTCTACCTAAAAGTTCGGGACGCCCTCTGAGAAATCGTTCCAGCCTATCGTCGTTGTCTTTATTAAAACCGTATGGGTGTTCATTTACCCTCACATTCTCGCATTTTTTATCTATTTCATCGTTGGCATCATCCAATACCATATTAACAATGAATGAAGGGCAATCTTCAGGGCGAGCCGCTAAGGCTTTTTTTGCTTGAATATTACCGCCACCTTCGCCTCCCCAATTACCGCCAAAGCGGGTATTACCATTGAGCAGGTTAAGTGAGAAACGCCCTCCTTCTCGCCCCGGCGAATGCCAACTCCCACTAGCATTTGCACTCGAAGCACTGCCAGTAATTTGTCCGCCCCCACTAAAACTTCCACTTAAGGAACCATTATGTACTTTCAATTCAAGGGTAATATTTATCATTTGATGTTCGTTGGGACGGACCACTGCAGACCACAAACCATCCCAATCTGATATTGATTGAGGATCAAGCTGCGCCCAGGATTTTGAAGCTGGTAGAAGCACCAGAAAGACGAATACCGCAATACATCCTCGCTGCACGACGTGACGATTTAATCGTCTAACTAGGTGTGTAGCGTGTCCACGATTCATTTATCAGCCCCCAAAGTTAATATTCACGGTACCGCCTTTAAAACTACCACCATCGCCGATACCCTGTAGTGTGGTATCAAGCACCCCCGGGTTAGGGATGCTTAGAGTAGTGTAGGCGGGTAACAGTTTGCCGATCATAGCAGCATTGTTTGCCGCCCAACTCAAGCAATTGTGGTTGAGTAAGCTCCAATCGGGCGCGTCGTTGGTTTCCCCATTCATATGCTCGGCGATCCTATCCCATTCTTTTGGCGTAACATCCCAGCATATTCGAGAACTCCATGGCGTGTCAGCTTCATCGGCAATCATTCCATCAAGATATGAGATTAGACCCAAGCCGAAACCAACGCTCGAACCAGAAGGAGCGGCTTCAGCTCCCCAACTCGAGCCGTTACTCGCGCCTGGAGAGGAGCTGGACGAACCGGGTGTTCCAGGCGCAGGTACAGGAGTTGCGGTCGGAGCACTTGCTGCGCCAGGGACATTCGCGTCCGCTTGTCCACCTGAATTGGCCGTGGGGTATAGGCCGCGCTTCCACTCATTTTGTCCCACACCAAGAGACTTGAATGCATGTCCGCTGTTGGTATAGATATAAAAGCGTAGCGTTTCGGTGGTTGCCACCGAAGTGGAAGGTTGTTTGGGAGGCGTTACCTCCGTGCTACAGCTATACCATTCATTTACGAAGGGACGAGTATTGTCCAAAAATGAACTAAATATTCCGGCAGTGGTTCCAAAAGCTGGTTCTCCTAGTACCCATTCGATCAAACCGTCGAGTGTTACGGTTGCTTCTGCTCGGTAGGCTTCGGGGTCAAAACCTGGTTCAAGCGATATCTCTTCGGGCGCTGGAAGCAGATATCGAAATATAGCTAAGGCATCATCGGTAAGACGCATTTGCACCGCTTCAGGTAATACTGAAAACCCTTCAATTTGATCAACTTCGTGCAAGAGATCAACACATCCATCGGAGTCCGCGTCGAGCGAAGTAATTGCCTGACTTTGCAAGGAGTACATACTGTCATGACAGCCATTGGCGGTACTGTCGATCAGTATCCGACCTGTTTCCACTAGCACAAGGATCGGTGACACCGCAACATCGTTAAGCAGTTGAGCTCCATCAGCACAGACGGCTGAAGAGTCAAGAACCTCTAAAAATGCAGAGGTATCTTTTGAGCCGGACGCGGGTACCGCTGCTATAAGTGCATCGGAAACTGGAGGAGTTAGACAAGCGTGACTTTCTAGTATAATGACTAAATTTGCTAGGTCACTACCACGATAAAGAGCGACTATGTCGGGCAATGGTTCGCTAACTTCCTGGGGCGTCTCAATCTCGGTGCTTCCCGGGCTTGAACTATTCGAACAAGCGAGGAGAGTCATTAAAAAGACAACAACTAACAGTGAACTATACTTTGCTAAAAATAATCTGAACATGGGAATGGGGCCTCTATGCAATGAGACAACTAGCCGTTTTATATTGTGTATTTATTGAGTTGTTTTACTTTCTAAATGATGCTGTTCGTATTACCTTACACGAATTGATTGTCAACACCAAAAAATGCAAAGAATTCTCGAATGAGAAACTCAGTCAGCGTAAATTGATATTCATTTTCATCTATATATGAATGGCTCCTTTGTCCATTTCAGGGTCAAACAGAAAATATTAGTAAACTTACGGATTAGACAATAAACAGAAAGATTTCAGTACCCAATGACTGGTATGGAGAACCCAGGAAATGTAAACCTGACTCTCCCAGATTATTTTTCAAAAGATTTATTAGCTCCGACTTTTCCTGATTACTATCCAGTTCTATTCCAATCACCGGTCATTTATCTGACCAAAGGTGAATGCGTACAAAGTGCCAAAAGCAGACCAATAAACCTTGAGAAAACCCAGTAATGACCTAGTCTCATTATATGAGTATCCTTTCATACCAAACGAATAAAAGAATCTTTGCGGCAATCGTCATTTATCTGCTTTGGGTTACTTACTACTCAGTGAGTAGTTATTTTGATAAGCAGGACAGTCTAATGAATGAGTTTGATAGGCAACTTGTCCATGGCGCAATGTCCACGCCACTAATATTACCAGAAGGCTTTCATCAAAAAGAAATGAGTATGGCATCGGTTTCTACCGGCGAGGATTGGAGTAATGCTATTAAACTAACTCAGTTGGCTGAAAGAAATGAGTTAGTTTATGTGTACACGCTTATCCAACAAAAAAAGAAGCTACTTTTTTCCTCGTCTAGTGTTAGCGAAGAAGAGATTCAACTGAAAAAAAGCACATCACCCTATTATTCAGTATATGATGATGCTCCACAACAACTTAACGATGCATTTGAAACGGGTAAAATACAGTTTGCTGAATACACGGATAAGTGGGGTACGTTTCGTAGTGTATTTATACCACTAGAAACGAAGGATGGGTTTCGTTATGTGACAGCTTCAGATATTGAAATTACTCATATTTCATTAATTCTGCAAGATGCTTTATTGAGTAATTTGTTAAGTTCGCTTTTAGCATTATTATTTATAATACCATTTATTTTGGCCTTTCATTGGCAGTCTTTATTTTCAAATATGCAGCTTAAATCAGCTAATAGTGAAATTGAAAAGGTTAATGCTGAATTAAAGCAGCAACAAACAGAATTAGAAGAAACTATTCTGAATCGTACAAAAGAACTGGAAACTTCCAATATTGAATTAACGACAACATTGGAGGTATTAGCCGGAAAGAACATCGACCTGCAATCCGAGGTTTCACAAAGAAAAAGGATGCAGGATCAATTAGATAAGATGGCCTTATTTGATGGGCTGACAACACTTCCAAATCGAGTGTTATTGAAAAGAGAGGCCAAAAGAATCATTGCTGAGGCAAAACGATATAACCAGCAAGCAGGTTTTATGTTTCTTGATTTAGATGGCTTTAAGGCAGTTAACGATACCTATGGACATGATACTGGTGATGTTGTCCTAGTAGAGATGTCCCTTCGCTTAAAAGATGCTGTACGTGAAATTGATATAGTCGGTCGATATGGAGGTGATGAATTTGTCATTATTTTGCCTAACTGTAATTCTGCATCAGAAATTATAGTGATTGCTGAACGAATTTTGTATTATGTCAAGCAGCCTATAGATTCTGTTGATACCCAAGAAACATTAACTGCAAGTATCGGCATATCTTTTTATCCTGATGATGCAGACAGCTTTGAATCTCTAATTTCATACGCTGATAAAGCTATGTACGAAGCTAAAATGGCTGGAAAGAACCAGTATCATATGACGAGCAATATGTAATTGTAGCAATTTTAGATGGCAGCTTCGGGTCGTGATGAGCCTATTCCAGAAATTTATGCTATGACCGCTTTGTCCATGTCAGGGACTAAGTTGAAATATTGCAGATTTTACTGAATTTACAATTAAAAAATCTTTCCAAGGCCCCAGTGACCGGTATGGAGAAACCAGAAAGCTCTTATTGCTCCCTGAAACCAATATATCATTACAGTACAGATAAGAAGCCATTCGATACTTCTTATTTTTACCCAGGCATTTAAGTACGGAGTATTCATTTAACTTGATGATCTACCCCGACGGCGATACAAGTCGTTGTTTACAATAGTAAATACCTTCAAAGTGCCATAACTTACCAATCCATATTCTCCCCCCCATTCATCACCTCAATTGAAAAAAGACAGTCGAGGTAATATTAAAATTTAACTTATCTCTGACCCCAGTGATTTCTCAGGTACTTTTTATTATGATTTCACTGTGTTAGTTTTTTTGAGCAGACTCGATTTATATCAGCGCTGGACGCCGGAGACTTGAAATTGAGCTAAACACGCTGTACTAATAGCATTTCACTGGTACTACCTTCAACGCCTATTTCAACAAGAAAATTGATCCGAAAAAACTGTAATAGAACATTTCTACTGCTTACATTCAGCAAACATATCCTAGATCAAGAACGCGAACAAAATCCATCCATATTTCTTTTTCGTGGCTATACTATTAACTAACCTCAATTACCTCCCTGACACAGATTATTCCTGCGCCGGAGGATAATAAACCAGGCATAATTTATGGATATAAAAATATTATGTACGATAAACAGAAAGATCATGGCTTGCTGGTCATCAGTGCCGGTACCGGCATCAATCTTGCTTTGGGTGTACTGTATACTTGGAGTATCTTCAAAGGTGCAATTCGGGAATCCATTCAATCCGGCGCGGTGGATGGTTTTAACTGGGACCTAACTTCGCTGAATGATCCCTATGCAGTCTGCTGTCTTGTATTCGCATGTACCATGGTGCTGGCGGGCAACATACAAGACCGCTTTGGTCCACGTATCACCGCGTTCATCGGTGGCCTGCTGGTCGGCCTCGGTTTTCTTTGGATATCGACGACTACTGCATATTGGGGCTGGATACTGGGCTTCGGTGTACTGGTCGGGGCAGGTATCGCATTTGGTTACTCAGCGGCCACTCCCGCTGCTCTGAAATGGTTTTCACCCTCCAAAACAGGTAAGATTGCTGGCATAGTGGTGTCTGGCTTTGGTCTAGCATCAGTGTATATCGCTCCACTGGCTACATGGCTACTGGCCATGTGGGGTTTACAGGATGCCATGCTGGCCTTTGGGCTCGGTTTTTTTGTACTGGTCAGCCTTTTATCCACGATGCTGTTAACACCACCTGAGGACTATACGCCCAAGGACTTCGTTGACCGCCGTCACCCTGGCGAACATAACCTTGAACGACGCGATGATTTTATTGATGTTTCCGCTTCACCCTCTGAAATAGTTAAGATGCCCAGCTTCTGGCTGACCTGGCTGCTTTATTTTATTGGCGCTGGCGCAGGACTGATGGTAATCAGCAGTATCGCTGGGCTGGCCAAAAGCAGCCTCGGCGAACAGGCTTTCCTTGCGGTGGCTATACTGGCCATAGGCAATGCAGGTGGACGCATTATAGCCGGCATCGCATCGGACCATTACGGCCGTTATGCAACCTTGACAGCACTGTTGTTTTTACAGGCGTTATTGATGTTCACCGCGGCGGCGGTGATTGGAGGGCAATCCGATAGCGCACTGATCCTGGTATTACTGACGACCTTCATCGGTTTTAACTATGGTTCCAACCTGGCGTTATTTCCCGCCATCTGCAAGGACTTGTGGGGCATCGAACATTTTGGTATGAATTACGGCATCCTGTTCACCGCCTGGGGCATAGGCGGTTTCGTTATGAGCCGCACATCCGAAGTACTGCGGGTGCAGAGTGGATCATTTACTGGCTCTTTCATTATCGCCGGCATTTTGCTGATAGCAGGCGCATCACTAACCCTGTTCCTGCATTTTCACCCGATTAAACGCAGACGCCGTAAAATCCGTAAGGAAGAGAAACAAATGATGAAAGATTCAAATCTGAAAATAGCCTGAAGTAGGGTAACCGGAATCGGGTGTTGAGAAAACTCTGTACCATCTGATTATAACGACCATGCAATACAATGCAGATTATTGTCAGCTGGTATAAACCCGGTTTCTACTCGATTCCTTAGCTACATATAAATCAATAGGATCAGATTCTATTGATTCCATGTGTTCTCTATATTTCGTTAATATGTAAACGTCTGAGCAATCCAGATATTACACCTACCATTCAGATCTGTGGATATCTGTGAAAGGAAACCTATTAGGAACAGCTCCTGTGTGTTGCCTAGAACCAATTTTCTATTCTAGTTGCAACGGCCGCTAAGTCCACAGGCTAATGGAATGGTAATCACCCAAAATCATAACCTCTCACGAATGACCGTATTAAATAGCCTCCATCTAATCAGTTGGCGAACACGAACTGCATTCTTTCTACGGGTTTACATTGTGCCGAAGTTTCTGCCGGACTTAGGATGAACCTATTTACGACCTGAATTGTAGTTTTGCTTTACTGCAGCATCATAATGCGATCGCTACTCCATATTACTGAGGTTCCAGAGTAAATGAATCAGTATCACTCTCCTTCCCTTTTGTTCTTTTTGAAGTATCATTCAAAACGATTATGTCTGAGCGATTTTTAGACGTCTGTAGAAATCTTTTTGAGGCTGCCGCTAATAATTCGGACATAGCCACCAACCCACCCAGTAAAATAAAGACTATTTAGCGAATACTCTACCACCTCAAAATGAAACTGATTATTGCAGAGAAGCCCTCACTAGGAAGAACTATCGCCGATGCTTTGGGAGGTGGCCGCAAAGGGAATGGATGCATTCACTGTGACAACTGGACCATTACCTGGGCCTTCGGACATATGTATGAACAGGCAATGCCGGATAGCTATCTTGCAGAAAACGTACCCACCACCCAGAAAGGGACTAAGGTGTGGCGACTTGAGGATCTTCCCATCATCCCAAAACGGTGGATACTGAATCCCAGAGGTGATGCTAAACAACAATTGACTATTATTGCTGGATTACTCAAGAACGCCACTGAAGTTACAAATGCCGGTGACCCAGACCGTGAAGGACAGTTATTGATTGATGAAATATTATTAGAGATGGGATGGAATGGTCCTACACAACGTGTGTGGCTGCAGGATCTCACCCAAAATGGTATACGCAGAGCCTTTAAACAGATTCGTTCCAACAAGGATTACAAAGGACTCTACGAAGCAGCTGTGAGCCGTTCCCGTTGCGACTGGTTGTTGGGCATGAATGTGACTCGTGCCTTCACACTGTGCTACCAGAAGGCGGGTGGAGACGGGGTGATCAGCGTTGGTCGTGTGCAAACTCCAACACTTAACCTGATTGTTGAACGAGACCGGCAGATTGAGAATTTTGTCCCCCTTCCTTACTACACTATCAAGACGCTGTTTGACCATGAGAATGGAATTATTACTACCCAGTGGGTCCCCTCTGAGGATGACTCCGATCCTGACGGACGCTGTTTGAAGAAATCGGTTGCCGAACAGGTCTGTGCAAAGATAAATGGACAGTCTGGAACCATCCGCAGCGCATCACGTAAGAAGAAACGTGAGAGCGCCCCCCTGCCCTTTTCTCTCTCTGCCCTGCAGACGATTGCAAACTCACGATGGGGGTATGGAGCCCAGCAAGTTCTGGATGCTGCACAGAAACTCTATGAAGAGCACAAACTAACCACCTATCCACGTACCGATTGCGGTTTCCTGGCATCTGGACAACATGCCGATGCTAATAACATCCTGAATGCGATTGGCGAAGCTAATCCTCAACTGGTGAAGCATGTTGATCCTTCCCGAAAATCGAAGGCTTTTAACGATAGCAAGGTCACTGCACACACCGGCATTATTCCCACCGCTAAGCGACCGGATGTTTCCAGACTCTCAACAATAGAGCGCAACCTGTATGGTCTCATTGCCCGTCACTATGTCGCTCAATTTCTGCCCGACCATGAGTACCAGGCTGTTGAGATAGAGATTGAGTGTTGCAAGGAGAAGTTTACCGGCAAAGGAAAAAAGACGTTAATCGTAGGTTGGAAAAGTGTTCTCCCTCCGCAAAAAAAGGAGGCCGCCGATCTACCTCTCGTCAAAAATGGGGATGCCGTTATGTGTAAATCGGCAGAGGTAAACGATAAGAAAACCAAACCGCTGAGTCGATTCACTGAGGGTACATTGATCAAGGCGATGGCCGGAATATCACGTTATGTCGAGAGTCCAAAAGTGAAAGCTGTGCTCAAGGAATCTGCCGGTATTGGCACAGAGGCGACCCGCGCCTCCATCATAGAAACTCTCAAGCAACGCAACTATATCCAGTTAAAGGGGAAGATAATTCTCTCTACCGAGCATGGTCGTCACTTTATTAACTCAGTTCCTGGTCGTGTCAAAGACCCTGCCGTGACCGCCTGGTGGGAGCAACAGATGAGTGAGATTGCTGAAGAAGGTGCCGATGCCAACATTTTTCTGGAAAAGATGACGGACTGGATGTGCAAGCTGGTGGCCTCTGCTAGCCCTGAGCAATTTCGTACAGCGGCACAGGCCAATCCAAAAAAAGAGAGAGCCGGTGGGGGCAACAATCCTCCCACCCGAAAGATGATTCAGCTTGCCAAAACCATTGCCAAAGATCGTAACCTCAAGCTACCTCGTGGTTACACCAGGTCATTTGATATTACTAAACAATTTCTGGATAAACAGTTGGGTTAATCGTTCCCCTTCAGTAGTTGCTCCAACGCCGTCTGACGCTGCGCAGTATCCTGTTGACGCACAGCCATCGCCATGGCTCGTCGAGTGCCTACAAACACAGCCAGTTTCTTTGCCCTGGTGAGACCTGTGTATATCAGATTTCGATACAGCATCTTAAAGTGCTGAGTCAGCACCGGAATGATAACGACAGAGAATTCACTGCCCTGTGATTTATGGATAGTGATGGCATAGGCCAGATCCAGCTCTACAATGTTCTCTTTTAGGTATTCCACCTCTCTGCCATCTGGCAGGAAGTTAATGACCATGGTCAGACTTTCATTGTTGATCGACTTGATATAACCGATATCCCCGTTAAACACTTCCAGGTCGTAGTTGTTACGACGGTGAATAACCCGATCCCCTACTCGAAATATTCTTTCCCCCACTTTGATCTGTGGTTTATCAGTAGAGGAAGGATTAATGGCCTGCTGAATCACACAATTCAAGTTGGCGGTGCCGAGTGCCCCACGGGTCATTGGAGACAATATCTGAATCTCAACCCCGTCTTCCTGATACTTTGGAATCCACTGCAGATAGAGCTTAACCACTACATCGACGGCAGAGAGTCCGTAGTGGAGTGATGACCACGGGTGTATCTTTTTCAACACCGATTTGAGTTCATCCACCGCTCCATAGGTCCCAGCCACCTCTTGCAGATTGACATGCAGAAACTTCTTTGGCACTTCAAACTCAGTCAGATAGGGATTAGTGACAGGCTCTTCGCTACGAAAGGCATAGGGACTTTCCTCTTCGGTGAGAGCTTCTAACTGATCTTGCTGCCATCCAAAATTCTGTTTAACCCGGGTGACAAAACGAATCTGCTCCTGTGTTGCTTCATCCGAGTCAACAAACAGGCAGTCGTCACCACGTTGCCATGCGTCTGGATCTTTAAAGGGGGACACTATTAATGGAGTTTCTCCACTGTTGATCTGGTGGGCATAACGGATAATCAGTGATTCTTTGGCCTGGCGAAACACCTGGGTCAAACGAAATAATGGGATCTCTCCCGAGTGAATACTATCTTTCAACACATTGCCTGCTCCGACCGACGGAAGCTGGTCAGGATCACCGATAAAGAGTAGCTGACAATTTTCGGGAATAGCCTTGAGTAGTGAAGCCGTCATGCTGATATCCAGCATGGAGCACTCATCCACAATCAGGAAATCCCCCTCAAGCTGAAATTCCTCATTCTTTTTAAACTCCCCTCCCTGCCACTCCAGCAGGCGATGTAGTGTTTTGGCCTCTCGTCCAATCACTTCGCCCATACGTTGTGCTGCACGGCCTGTAGGAGCTGCCAGTAATACTCGTTTTCCTATTGCCTCCAGCAGCCGTACTATGACCAGTGTTGCGGTGGTCTTTCCACAACCTGGCCCACCCGTCAGGATGGAGAACTGGTGTTGCACGACGCCTTCTACCGCACTCGCCTGTTCGAGACTGAGGTTGATATCATTGCTCTGGCAGTATTTATGAACCCATGCAGCCACGCGTTGCTTGTCAATAGCGATAGTGCAAATCATTGATCTAATCTTCGTTGCAGTACTCTCTTCGTCATAGTAGAGGCTTTTCGAGTAGTAGCAGGATTGCAGGGTCTGTTGTGCATCCGGGAGCAACCGTACTCTAAGGTGATTCTCCTGTTGCATCCATTCCAGATAACGTCCGAGCAGCTCTCCCAGCTCCATTTCCAGTAAAGTATTGGCCTCTGTTTCAATTTGCTTATACATCAAATAGCAGTGCCCCTGCTCTCGACTGGATGCCAACACATGTCGAATAGCGGCAACAATCCGTTGTCGACTATCTTTCGCCAGTCCTATTGAGAGAGCCACTTTGTCGGCAGAAAAGAAGCCGATACCATAAAAATCATGGGCGAGCCGGTAAGGGTCTTCTGTTACCATTTCAATGGCACGATCACCATAATCTTTGTAGATGCGTACAGCGAACAGGGTGGAAATTCCATGTCCCTGCAGGAACATCATCACTTCCCGAATCGCCTGATGTTCACTCCACGCCTTCTCAATACTCTTCAGTTTTTTGCTGGCAATCCCCTCTACTTCAACCAGACGGTCGATCTGCTGCTCGAATACGGTCAGTGTTTCAGCGGCGAAATGTTTAACAATTTTTTTAGCAGTCTTTGGTCCCACCCCTTTGATTAGTCCGGAGCCTAAATACATCTCCAGTGCTGCAGCGGTGGCCGGTTTCTTTTCCGTTGCCTGCTCTGCCTTGAACTGTCGGCCAAATTTTGGATGATCTGACCACTGTCCGATAAATTCCATGGTAGCTCCGGCAAACACCTTCGTCTGGTGTACGGTCACCGTTACCTGGCTCTCAGGACTATCGAATGGATTCACTCGCAGTACCGACCAACCGGTAGACTCACTATGATAGGTTACACGATTGACGATGCCGGTGACCTTCTCTTCAATCACTCTCACTTAGCCACCTCGCTCTGAGAGCTGCTGCCAGAAGCTCCATTTACGCCCATGTTCCTGATGCACCTGTTGTTGATACTGCTGGTGAGTCAGATAGGGTTCCCAGTCTGAGACTTGCGGACTGAGTTGCTGTAGCTGAATCCAGTAATCGACTGCATAATGATAGGCTTTGCTATAACTGCGCTTAAGAATATCGTTGAGCAGCGTACGATAGATCAGTGAGGCGAGTAACGGATTTTGAGCAAACTGAACTACCCATTCGGTAAGCGTTATGTAGTCGATTTTGTTCAGCAGATCTATACGCTTCATCAGGTACTGTTCTGCAGCATCGATATTGCCCAGATGTAACAGGAAGGAGGTATCACTCCCAATCAAATTATCCTGTGAGCTAGCCAGAATCTGAGCAGTCTCTCCGGTAATGACATCTTCTCGCTGTTCTTCTCCCAGGGTTTGCAGCAGCTCAGCCAATCTCTCTACGGAGCGGTTAGAACGGAATATTTCCCAGGCCATCCTTTCCTCTCCTTCTTTATCACCTAATTGGCGGTAGACCTCTCTGCGGATCGTTTGATAGTCATAGGAGCGGAAGTTGTGTTTAGACTTAAACTCAAGATTAGCACGCTCTGCCCAATCCTGAGCCCGTATTGCATCCCCATTTTCCAGATAAACTTGCGCAACATCCAGACAGCTGCTTAAAGATAACTTCCTACACAGTGTCGCCTCTTCAAACAGTCGGGCATCCTTAAGCTGCCTGGCAAGTGACTGGAGCAAGATAGTACGTTGGGTGGCACTCCAGCTATCACCTTCATCCCCTTGCTGCAATTGTTCAACCAACCAGCGTAACCACTGCTGTGGCAGGAAATCGACTGCATAACCAATGAGCTCATCTCTGACACCATACTGGTCGTCGAGCACCAATTCTAATAGCTGTTGGGCAACAAACTCTTTGTCCTCACATTTTTTGGAAAAATGAACAAAACAGTCCGTTGCATCAACCGAGAAGACCATGCCGACAGCACCACCAGAATCGTCACAGGACTCCATAATCGAGCTATCTCGCTCAAAAAAGTACCTCACGCGTTTAACACCTTCGCATGAGTCGTCAATAGACTCCTTCAGGTTAGAGAGCAACTGTGATAGCTGATAGGCGTAACCCTCAACCGAACGCCAATCATAAAACGCACCGTCGCAAAGCTCATCCAGCTGCATTTCAAATTTATCGAGATTTTCTCTTCTGGATGAGGTTATATAGTCGATTCTATCTGCTGCGGTCTGGCTATGCTCTGCTAGTCTCAGTAGCTCTTCAGCCAGCCTCTTTGCACCGAGTTTGATTAAGGTTAGTTTACTGTTCATAAGATGATAATACCTACGATCACTCGTAGAGTGTACTCCCAAAAATAAGGTCAAGCCGTCGTGTATAACCAGTCCAGCTGCTCCTTAATCTGCTTCGACACCTTACCATTTGACTGGAATTCAGCAACACCCTGACCGTAATTAAGGGCTTCGGTAAAGGCTTCAAGGCGTGTTATATGGACAGGTGATACAGGAATATCAGCGTCATTCAGCATCTGATAAACCTGTGCGGTTTTAAACGAAGTTTGACCAACACTATCTGGAGTACAAGAATTCAGTACCACTGAAAATGGCTGATGAATTTTGTCTATCTCCCTGGGCAAAGTGCATATATCTGCAAATCGAGGGGTTGTCGGAAGTATCGTAAAATCTGCTAATTTTGTTATCAGGTCAGTATCATCATTAAGGTATGGTGGGCAATCCAGTATTAATAAGTCAAAACCTTCATCTATAGCCTGCAGTTGTAATTCTGTAATGTCAGATACTTGTGCCGTGACAGCAAGTGGGTGTTTATCAGTTCGAATACTGGCCCACCCTGCTACAGTTGATGACTGATTATCCAGGTCTACTAATAATGTATCTCGACCTTCTGACTGTGCTTGAACGGCAAGATGGATAGCCAAAGTTGATTTACCTGTACCTCCTTTGTGAGAGATAACTGCTAATGTTTTCATTTTTAGTCTGGTAATTTCTGTTAATGTTGATGGATTCATGAACGAAGAAAACTGGCATTGCTGGTTTTTGACGGTGTTAACCGTTTATGGAATCCAGCGAAAAGTAATGGCCTCTTCTTTGTGCATTTAGCGGATCACAACTTGGTATTTCATACAAATATCAGGAAACGATAACGCACCACTCTCATTGGTGCTTCGACGGCAGTTCACAACCGAAAGGTGCAAAGAAAACGTTCACCCGCCACCTCTCAGCCATGTCGTTTGATCCAGGAATCCAGGTCCTGGCGCGGGATGAGATCGAGTATGCGTAGTGACTTGCCTGGTTGCCAGTGAACAAGCATACGGTAATCAATATTAACACGAATGCGATAGTGTTCCGACAGGCGTTTTATAGGTTTTGTTTGGCGCCAGATTTCTTTCTCGTGAGCAGCGAAACGTCCGACTGCGAGGATCGCCTTGGCGGTAAGGGCTGACGGAAGGGACTCGCAGGACTTCCGGAAAGTATCCGTATACTCCGGCAGGGTATGTTTTCCAGAGGGCGTTATGGTGACAGATTCTTCGTCAGCACCAACTTGTTTCGCTGGTTCGTTCTGAGTCGATAATGCCTGGCGCTTTTTGTGTTCGTCCTCCAGCATTTTTCGTAGTTGACTGCGCTGTTGTTGCTGTTCGCCAATTTCAGCTTTCAGGTTGGTCACCTGGGCACGCAATCTTTCCAGTGTCTTCTCCCTTTCCTGATGATCTGCGGTATCCAGGTCGTCCATCCTGGTGTCATCTTTGAGAGTCGGTGCACGGGCAGACTCTGACTTCTTTCCGAGTTCTTTGACTGTTTGTTCCATCGCCTGCAATGTTTGCTTCTTATCGGTGAGATCAGCACGGGCTGCCTTCAGTTTACTGGATAGCTGCTTTATCTCTTCGTTTTCAGACTCCATCTTTTCCTTCAGCAGTGTCTGATCCTCAATCCAGTCGAATAGAGACTCCGCCGGATCATTTGATGGTTCCAGATCCAGGTCGATACGGGCATCACGGATGACATCCAGCAGCATCATATTATCCATAGGGTGTCCCAGGTTGCTGGCAATCGCGGCACGTGCGAAAACAATGGCCAGCGCGGGATAGCGCGTAGCACAGTCGTAAACAAGGCGAGTCAGAGGCTCGTCCATCCCGGTCTCTTCATCCAGAATTCCCGACACCGATTGGCGGCAATCCTGCTCCAGCGGTTCGAATCGATCTGGGTTCTCCAGCAGATCAAAGCGGAACTCTATAGCATGAGGCTGAAACCACGTATGCTCCCTGCAATGATCCTTGATCCTTCGTGCCAGATCAAGATCTCCCGCCTGCAGAACACTTTCCAGCAGATCTTCGAAATGCCCATGGTCGAACTTATTATCATCGAGTCGCTTTTCTGACTCAATGAGCATTTCGAAGGCAAGCTCACGCAGACCGTAATCCAGCGTACATTGGTAGCCAGTGATGAGCTGGTTTTCGCTCAGTTGTGAGGGCTTTAGCTTTTTCAACTCATAGGCTCGCATGTTGTAGATAACCTCCGGATCGTCAACCAGCCCAGGTTTACTCTTTAGCTCGCTCCGGGTGGTACCGGCGTATTGAGAGGCATCTCGTAACAACTCCTGATCCTTGCGGTAACAACACTTTTTATACTTCTTGCCGCTGCCGCAATGGCAGGGTTCATTACGCCCGAGTTTGGGGACTGGGCGTCGCACCGTGTAGTTGCCGCCGATAGTGGAACGGTGTCTGTCATCGGGAAGGAGATCTATCAACTGAAGATCTATCCAACGGGGGATAGGGAACTGCCCAGAATTTGAGTCCTGTTCCAGAATTTGCAGTGATTGCTCAATCAGGATATTGTAATGCGGCTGCAGCGTTATATGCTGCTGCTTCCAGAGCACCTTCTTCACCGGTTGTCGATCCAGGTCGAATTTTACGGTTAATTCGGCTGCCAGACGGGCAGCGTAGAGCTTTCGTTCTTCGGGTAACTGCTCAGCGGTAGTTGCGGCCAAAAGCGGTGGAACGGCGCTCTTGTCCTGCAAAGCAAAACAGGGAGCGGAATCGAGCAACTCCTCATGAATCCCGATGCAGCGACAGAGGACTTCAGGGTCGAGCTTCACTTCATTAAATGCACAGACCTGTAATAGCCGACTTACTGCCTGGTCTTCACCATCGTCCGCGTACTTCAGTAGAAGTGGCTCGATTTGCCCAGAAGAAAGAGTGGCAAGCTTCTCTGCAAGCGCACGGATATCCACCATGCAGGCAGTTGCTGAGTGAATCGAATCCAGTAACTCTCCAGAAATTTCAGTCATTAGTGCATCCCGGGTTTAGGGGGTCCACTTCAACCTACCCATGAGTAAATGGAAAAAGATGTAGCGGTTTACATGAGGTATTACAACCTTGAAAGACTGCATGTTAAGAATGGTGATCAGCCTCTAAAGAAAGTGTCCGGTTGGACTTGACCAGCACACCTTTAACGGATTGTCTATAGATAGTTTTTCAGAATCAGTGACAGCCCTTTTTTATTTTATTAACACTCCCTCTTAACAAAAGCTTTTTCAAGTCTGAGGGGTTTCTATTAAAAATCTACATCAGGTCAACGAACCTGTCTATCACTTTTTACAGTTCATAACATAATAAAGCCAAAACGAAATATTCTTTATTTAAAAATTAATGCTGGATTTAATAAAGAATTTGAGGACCCTCCAAAAATAGACAACCAGTTTCGGTCGGTTTTTCAGAAAAAATTGACCTTTATGAGCATCATTTGTGAATGATAATGACCGCTTTCAGGAAGAACTAACTTTATCTTGTTTTATTGGCATCGATAAATTTTTATTGTATTTAGCTGGAAAAAATCTAAAGCTTTAATGGCTGCAATGTCCATGCTGAAGTCATTCAAGCCAAACAACATGAACGGCAGGTTATGACATTTTCCAGCAGTTGATGTAAATAATTCAAGGGGGGTGAGTACTTAGCTCCTCTACCCACTATATAATGTGTTGCTATTAATCGTGAAGGTATATCTACTACTAAATATTGTAGTAACAGGAGCTAAGTACCCACCCCATTAATTCAATTACAGAAAATTACTGGTAAGAAAATTACTCAGCAAAATTGTTAATGCCCCCTATCAGCCAGAATTTCCTTCTATTAAATTGCAAGGGGTCTTTAATGGTCTATATTAAATAGGCTGGATACGACCCTATAGCGGGAGTACGCGAATTTTAGAATTAATTAATTACTGCATCCCCAGAATTCTGTTTTTATCGAGCGCCCAGCGCAATAGCTTCCTGATGTGCTGGTGAGTTCAATGATCTTCGCGAAATTTTGCTGCCATTTTGGCAAGTTTATGCATGTTATTGTTGTCGCGGGCCAGTTCGTGGGCGTTCGGTTTTAGGATCAACATTAAGAGGTAATGCTTAGTGTTGTAGTACCCCCGGCAATAAGCGAGGTGTATATCACTAGTGCGATTGTATTGTGAGCAATGTCCAGGCCACTGTCCTGGTTCGACCAGATGGAGATGTGCAACTTCTTCCTGGAGTACGGATGGAAGGGAGTACGAGTCATTGTAAAGCGCATCCCGCCCAAAGCGATCAGACGGGATGCTGGTTTCTTGGTACTCTCGGAAGTCGGAGACTAAATCGGCTAACTCTTCTGGCTCCAACTGTTCAATCAGCAGTTGGCTTTTGAAGATTTGTATCACTCAGAGAAGCGCCCCAAGTCTTCCTCAGAAGCGTCGGAGAGCAATTGTACTCCTTGCTTGGTAATCTCCCTCATTCGTTCAGCCGCGGGCTTGAAACGTCCTTCAAAAAAGGTGGTTTCCTGAGCTTGTTTTAGCACAGCTACTATTGCTTCATAAGCCTCAGCGCCAATTACATAACCCTCGGGTTTATTATTGGACAGCACTCCGATTACGTGATCGGTGAAGTAGGAGCTTGGACTCTTGCGAAAATCTGTAATAGAGACAGTTTCCTCAGCCAGTATCTTTTGGGTACTCATGATTGCCTCTCGCACATAAAGTAATACATAATAGTGTACATAATAATATAGGACTTTATGAGCAATTTGTTATAACAACTAGATATATCTGTTATAATTTAATCGACTAACGAGAATTAAAAGAGCGTTTTTTGCCAATTCAAACAGACCAGAGCGATCAAGAGCACAAAATCGATGAGTCCGTAAAAACAAATCATCTGTTGTTTTGTGTGATTTAAACAAATGCCGCCCCGTTACACGAGAAAACTCATTATTGCCCAGAAGGATTTACAACGGTGTTATTATTTACATCTATACGAATTTCATCGATATCCAATCCATCAAACCTTTGAACAGCTCTATCTCCTGCATTAAGTCTAGTGCCATCTATATTTAAATCACTGCCGGATCCTGTCAGGGTCTCCAAATTCATAGTAGCTATATCTGGGGCCACATCGGTCAATTTTAATATCGCAGTCCACTCACTGAGATCAATCTGTGACCAATCTATACTGGCAATTTCACTCATATCTATACCGCCACAATCTGGATTTTTCACTGATCCATAGGGTCTTACTTGAGGCCTAACCTGATCACTAATAATTCTTGAAAGTGGAGAGTTATAACAGCAATACGTTGTCCTTTTTTCGAGGCATCCAAAGATTGTATCATCATGACAATAACTACCTATTTTGTTACACGACTTTAAATCTCTTTTCGCTGCCAGCTCATATTCACTGTCTTCGCATTCATAAACAAGTTGGATGACCATCATGGCTACCTGGTAATAGGCATAAACTGCCATCATGGTGCTGGCCGCTGAACTCATGTTTGACATGATCTCGCTTGCTCCATCTGAAGCTACGGCTGAACCAGCTGTTGTAGTCGCTGAATCACCTACCATGTCGGTAATTATTTCAGATACTGTGTCTTTTATCTTCTGCTTTAACTCATCCATAAAGACGGTGACTGGCTCAAAAAACTCAGTAACATGGCCTGATATATTTTCAATATAACTGGTAAACGGCTTCGTCACAGTGGTTAAAGAATTACCGACCGCATTATGCATGGTCTGGTAGGCTCCAACTAAGGCGTTGCCATTTTGTATGGCCATCAATGAGCTATCAAGTTTACCCATGGCCATCAGGGCAGCCACATAGTTAGCCAATGAAACCTGAGTTGGCACATCACAACAATCAACAATACCCCCTACTGCTTTTTTGCAATAGAAATCATCGCCCCCAAATACTTCGCAGGTTACATTTGCGTTAGTAGTAACAGGAGTACAATTCATGTCCTGTGTCATGAACTGTGCAGCATTTAACAAGGCCGCCGTTTCTGTAAAAGAAGCTGATTCTGGTTCGGCGGGATTTAAACAGTCAGAACCCATGCAACGTATTGGCCCGACACAATCATAAGTTGTCGTAGACTCCACGTCATCTATAGGAACATCAACGCCACAATCCCAGGTCTCTTCTGTGACATAACAGGTACCATCATCAGCTCTTGAGTCTTCAACACATTGTGATGATATAAACCCGCATTGAGGATCACTTTCCAATGCAGTACAGGTGTCACTTAAATTGCCACTCTCAGCACAGGTTTCTACGTTATGTTCATTGGTCCAACAAAATGTTCCATCATAATAATCATAATCCACATCAACCGTTGCCTCATTACACAAAGGCGAAATCGT
>Ga0209449_1000662_pt1 | contig 22370 bp, 19 predicted proteins | sample SaaInlV_100m_DNA_5_FD_184671 | JGI IMG/M metagenome (GOLD analysis project Ga0209449, IMG submission 184671) | Marine microbial communities from expanding oxygen minimum zones in the Saanich Inlet - Saanich Inlet SI073_LV_200m_DNA (SPAdes) (version 2) | ecosystem: Environmental > Aquatic >...
CTCCTTATAGTTTGTATTATAAGGCTATCTTTGTGTCCAAGTTTGTCAGACCACTACAGTTTAACGGACCACTACAGCTGGGCGCATCTAGAGGACTAGACGTGTTGCATCTAGGGGGTGGCAGGTCTAATAGTGCTAATGATTCACTTTTAAAGTTTAAGCAAAAAATGGGAAATATGTCTAATGAATTTTTTATAGGAAAAAGAGTTCATAATAGTGATTTTTATGCACATTTAAAGAATAATTGGGGATTGAGAAATCCAAAGTTGAAAGATAAGTATAATCGCAGAATTTTATGTTACAGATATACTATGTAACTATACTTCTTTTAAATTTATGAAAATAGATGCTGTTATAAATTCAGACCTTGCTATCCGAGAAGCTATGAAAATTTTGGATAAAGTAGCTGAAAAATGTTTACTTGTTGTTGATGGTCATAAAAAGTTGTTAGGGACCCTGACAGATGGAGATTTGCGTCGAAGTATTTTATCAGGCGTGGAGTTTTCTGAAGATATTTCTGATTCTTACAAGGTGGATCCAGTATTTTTAGTTCAAAATCAATACACAATTGATAAAGCGGAAAAAATACTTAATGACAATAAAATAGATTTGTTGCCTATTGTAGACAAAGAGCACAAAGTACTTGATTATTTAACATTATCAAAAATCAATAAAAGTAAGAAAATTAATAACAGTTTAGATAATGTTTCTGTTGTTATTATGGCTGGTGGAGAAGGGGGGAGAATGAGACCTTTTACAAATGTTTTGCCAAAGCCTTTAGTGCCTATACATGGAAAACCAATTATTGAGCATATTATTGAGCGTTTCACTAAGGTTTATTGTTCTGATTTTCATTTAACGGTAAACTATAAGCGGAAAATCCTTAAAGCTTACTTCGAAGAGTTGCAGCCCAAATATGATGTGTCATTTGTAGATGAAGATAAGCCTTTAGGCACAGCTGGCAGTCTTCAATTTTTAAGGGGTAAATTTAAAAATCCATTTTTTGTTACTAATTGCGATATTATTGTCAAAACAAATTATGTTAGCTTGTATGAGTTTCATAAAAAAGGCGGTTATGATATAAGTCTAGTAGCCTCTGATAAGGAATATATTATTCCTTACGGTACTTGTGAATTGGATGGTAATGGTTGCCTGTCTCATATTAATGAAAAGCCAAAGTATAATTTTTTGATTAATACAGGTTTATATGTTTTAAATCCAGATATTTTAAATCTGATTCCAAATGATAAGTTCTATCATATCACTCACTTAATTGAAGATGCAAAGAATCAAGGTAAAAAAGTAGGTGTTTTTCCTGTTAATAATGAGTCTTGGGTCGATGTAGGCCAATGGACAGAATATAAAAAGGCGATAGAAATATTATGATTTGCAATAAATTAGTTCTTGCAATAATTCCTGCGCGTGGTGGCAGCAAGGGCTTGCCTGGTAAAAATATACTGCCACTTGCTGGAAAGCCATTAATTGCCTGGACAATTGAAGCTGCAAAGGAGTCTAGATATATAGACAGGTATATTGTTTCAACAGATGATGATGATATTGCTAATGTTGCAAAAAAATATGGATGTGAGGTACCATTTAAAAGGCCTTCTTATCTTGCAACTGATGAATCTCCTACTATGGACCTTATTGAGCATTGCATCTATTTTTTTAGAAAGAACCAGCTTGAGTTTGATTATTTAGTATTGCTTGAGCCAACATCGCCATTGCGTAATGCAGATGATATTGATGCTGCAATCCAACTTCTTGTCGAAAACAGAAATAAGGCAGATTCAATAGTTGGTGTTTCAAAAGTTGAGGCAAGTCACCCAGTTTTTGATGTTAGCATTAATGATAATGGATTAATTCAACCATTCATAGGAGAATCATTTAAATTATTTAGACGTCAGGATATTGAAGAATTGTTTTTTTTCGAAGGATCTGTTTATGTATCAGATATTCAGATTTTATTAAAAGAAAAAAGTTTTTATCATAATCGAACTCTGCCATTTGTTATGCCAAGGTGGAAGTCATTGGAAGTTGATGAAATGATAGACCTTCTTACCGCGGAAGTTATAATTAACAATATATCTCTAGTATCGAAGGAAAGTAATGAATAAAACAGGGCAAAGACTTTGGGAAAAAGCTAAAAAAATTATCCCAGGCGGGAATCAGCTTTTATCTAAAAGAGCTGAGATTTTTATTCCAGGACAATGGCCTGCTTATTATAAAAAAGCAAAAGGATGCAGTGTTTGGGATTTAGATGGCAATAAATATCATGATTTTGCAGGTATGGGCGTAACATCATGCATTCTTGGTTATGCGGATGACGATGTAAATTTCGCAGTAAAAAATGCAATAGATAACGGCTCAATGAGCACACTAAATTCATTTGAAGAAGTTGAGCTTGCTGAAAAATTAATAGAACTGCATCCATGGTCTGAAATGGTTAGATTTTCAAGAACAGGAGGTGAGGCGTGTTCAGTTGCGATTCGTATTGCAAGAGCAGCTTCAGGAAAAAGTCATATAGCTTTTTGTGGGTATCATGGTTGGCACGATTGGTATTTATCAGCAAACTTGTATGATAATTCTAATCTTGATAGCCAGCTCCTTCCAGGACTAAATACAAAAGGCGTTCCTAAGGAATTAAATGGTACAATGCACCCTTTTAATTATAATGACTACAGTTCGTTTGAAAGAGTTATTTCTGATTTTGGTGAAAAAATTGGAACCATAATTATGGAGCCTCAGAGAGGGGTGCAGCCAACAAATAACTTTCTTCAAAAGATTAGAGATGTTGCATCTAAAAAAAATATTGTCCTTATTTATGATGAAGTTACATCAGGTTTTCATAATAACTTGGGAGGAATTCATTTATCACTTGGAGTTAATCCAGATATTGCGATTTATGCAAAGGCTCTAGGAAATGGTCATCCTATATCTGCAGTTATTGGCAGGTCTGAAGTTATGGATGTAACGCAAGATACTTTTATAAGCTCTACTATGTGGACAGAGAGACTGGGGTTTGTTGCAGGACTGGCAAGTATTAACAAGATGGAAAAATATTCTGTTCAGAAAGATCTTGTTAAATATGGAAAAAAAATTAAGAATGGTTGGAAGGTGTCTGCTGATAAAGCAGAAATTAAGGTTAAAGTTAGTGGGTTAGATTCTATACCGCATTTTGAGTTTAATTATGAGAATAAAATAGAACTATTGACATACTTTAATCAGGAGATGTTAAAAAAAGGATTTTTAACGAATGGAGGTACGGCTACTACATTCTCTTATACTGATAAGATAATTGATAGTTATATTGATAATGTTGCTCAAGTGTTTAGGAAAATATATAAGATGGAATGCAATGTAGGTAGATATCTTGAAGGGCCTGTGAAGCATTCAACATTTGCTAGGCTTGTGAAATAAAATTTAAGTATTATTTAGGTGTATAGGCTATTTTTATAGCTTTTGAAAAAAATTAATGACTAATAAAAGCATAAGATATAAAAAACAATTTGAATTAAATGGGCGCGTTGCAGTAGTTACAGGGGCAACAGGTATTTTAGGTAAAAAATTCTGTTCTGGACTTGCTGAGTTTGGAGCAAAAGTTGTTGTAGTTGATATAGATAAGGGCCAAGTTGAAAATTTTTCTAAAATATTAGAGAATAGGTATGGTACTGAATGCCTGGGCTTGGTTTGTGATGTGAGTGACGCAGACTCTGTAAAAAAAACAACTGAATATATTGAAAAAACTATTGGTACAATTGATATATTACACAATAATGCAGCAACAAAAGGTAAGGATCTTAAAAAACTTTTTGCTCCACTTGAGGAGTATGAGATAGATACATGGCGTGAACTTATGGCTGTTAATCTGGATGGTATGTTTTTGGTTGCCAAAGAAGTGGGCTCTAGAATGGCCAAAAGAGGAAAAGGATCAATTATCCAAACAGCATCTATATATGGAGCCACAATGGGTCCAGATCAAAGAATATACGAAGATTCTGAATATATGGGTATGAAAATTAATACACCGCCTTCATATGCAGTTACTAAAGGGGGTGTGGTTGGATTGACAAATTATCTAGCAACATATTGGGCGAGTAAAGGTGTTAGAGTAAATACAATATCACCTGGTGGTATTGAAAGTGGACAAAATGATATTTTTTATAAGAGATATTCATCTAGAGTTCCAATGGGGAGAATGGCAGAAGCAGATGAAATCGTTGGTGCATTGATATTTTTAGCGTCAGACGCCTCAAGCTATATCACTGGACAAAATATATTTATTGATGGTGGGTTGAGTGCCTGGGGTAAACACATTATGCACGCAGTAGTAAAAAAGTGCATTAAAGATGACCGCAATTAGTAAAAATAATAAAAAAATAGAAAGAGATTTGTGTCTTTCTCAAAGATATAAATGGACAGTTTCACCATTGCCAGTTGATATTCTTTTAGGGGAGAATAATATACTGGTGTCAGATATTCAAACCCGTATAGCGCATAAAAAGATATTTGTAAAACTTTTACTTATCAGTTTTACATCATTTATTAGACTTTGTTATTACTATATTAGACAATTTTTTATTACTACTAGTGCCACTGCAGTTAATCATTTAGTTATAGATACAGGTCGAGGCTATGAGTTTAATAAAATTGAAAATATTTTTCATATAAATAGAAATGAAATTGATTTTATTTCAGCATTTAATTTGCAGAATTACGCCAAATATCAGAGGATTGAGTTTATTCCGTTAGTTAGGGCGTTGATTGACTCTATTGATGATTATATGGTTTTATTTAAAATATATAATTCTGAAAGATTCTTAGAGTGTATTTTTAAACATGTAGGGAAAAATATAGCAACATATGCATACTTAAGGAGTTTTTTTTTAAGTCTTAGAGATAAAAATAAAAATTGTATTATTTATACTAGTGGAGCAATGCTTCCAGCTCATGCGGCAATTTCATCAGGCTTTAAAGTAATTAATTTATATCATGGATTAATGGATAAAATAAGTTTACATAGTTTTCCAGAGTACCACTCTATTTATATTTATAGTGATTATGAAAAAAACTATTTATATAAATTAAGGGTAAAGTCAGAGCTACATATTTATCCATTTTTGCCAGTGATAAATAAGTCGAACAATATTATTGTATTTATGGCTGATCATATTAAAAAGATTGAATTTGAAGTTTTATTTGACATGATTAAACTATTCGAATCTTTTAAATACAAGGTTTATATAAAGACTCATCCACTAAATAATGCCTCAGATTTATTCATGAAAGACTATAATTTAAAAAGATATAACCCCTATGATTTATTTGATGTGTCAAAACTACATATTATTGACAACGGTCTAGCAGCTGATCTGATTAAAGAAGTAAAACCAAATTTTGTTGTTGGTTGGGACAGCACCTCGCTTTGTGAGGCGTTAAATATGTCTATTATTCCAATTAATATTACAAATGTAGATACAAATAAGAATAAGCTGCTAGAGGTGTATTCACATACTAAAAATGCATTAGTATGGCCGGCTGATAAGGGCTTGATTTTAGACTTTCTTGCAAAAAAAGTTTCATACAAAGAAATGGAAAATTTTATTAGGCTAAAATAATTGAAAAAAATATTTACATATTGGTAATATTATGAGCAATTTAATCACAATTTTTATTCCAACTTTTAATAGATCTAAGGCAGTTGTTCAATTGCTAGATGAAATAGCCTCATCCAGCCTAATTAATTTTATAAAGGTTGTGGTGATGGATGATGGCTCATCCGATGATACTTATGCAAGGCTAATATCAAGAAAGTATGGAAAAAAAATAACAATTAGTAGAAATAAGAACAATATAGGCTCAGCAAAAGGATTTCTGAATTTTGTTCAAACATGTCAGACTGATTATTTTATGTATATGGCTGATGATGACAAGTTAAAAGATGATGGAATTATGGAGTTAATTCCATTTCTTTCGAACACAAAGCCAGATCTGGTTGTAACTGCGTGGGGCTGTTGGGATGATGATGTTCTTTGGAAAGACACAATGAGAACTATAAACTCTAATGAAAAAGTCAAATTTAAAGATATTAGAGTTGCAATGAATCATCCGCCTGGGGTAGTTTTTAAAACTTCTGAAGTGGCTAAGCATATCTCAATAATGAGAGATAGAATTGAAAATGATTGTTACGCAACAACAATGTATCCAATGGTAGTTTTGGCTTTATTATTGGCTTTTTCAAAGAACAATTGCTGGTGGTTTAAAGAGGTTGTTGGTGGATATGGCCCTAATGGGGCATTATCATCGAATCTTTATGATAATGAGGGCAATACCTGGGATACTTTGCATGGCAAGTGGAAAGAGCAAAAAGCATTTGATGAAGTTTATATATATATATATGAAACAACTAGATATAAATGGAAAGAAAAAGCATTGCAGTTATCAATAATGCATAATCTTGAATTTTTTTCTAGAATAGAGCAGGGAATTCAATCTGAAAAACCTGAGCTGACTAATTATTTTTTAATGGCATCAGCAGTAAAATTTTTAAGAAATCCTGGCTTATATTTTAGGAGTGTAATTAAATATTTAACATTAAGTTATAAATTTAAAAATTACATGAAATAATGTTACGTTTAATATATAAACAATATTTGGGAGGGTTATTACTATGAAAGCAATTATTTTAGCTGGAGGATATGGAACTAGAATAAGTGAAGAAACAGACAGCATTCCAAAGCCAATGATTAACATTGGTAGCAAGCCTATTTTGTGGCATATTATGAAAATTTATTCTTCATATGGCATAAATGATTTTGTTATTTGCTGTGGTTATAAAGGCTACATAATAAAAGAGTATTTTTCTAATTATTTTCTGCATATGTCTGATGTTACTTTTTGTATGAATAGCAATAAGATGAAAGTGCATCATAAACGATCTGAGCCATGGACAGTTACTTTAGTTGATACCGGTGAAAGTGCTATGACTGGAGGTAGAATAAAAAAAATAAAAAAATATGTAGAGAATGATGATGCATTCTGTTTGACATATGGAGATGGGTTGAGCGATATAAATATTAGTAATTTAATTGATTATCACAAACAAAAGAAAACCCTTGCAACATTGACAGCGGTTTATCCGCCGGGTCGTTTTGGCGCACTAGATATAAATAATGGAAAGGTTAGAACATTTCAAGAAAAACCCAAAGGCGATGGCGCTAGAGTGAACGGAGGTTTTTTTGTTCTTTCACCAAAAGTTATAGATCTAATAGAGGATGATTTCACAATATGGGAACAAAAGCCTATGGAGATTTTGGCAGAAAAAGGAGAAATGTCTGCGTTCAAACATGAGGGATTCTGGCAACCTATGGATACTTTGAGAGATAAAACATACTTACAAAATCTTTGGGATAATGGGGCGCCTCCTTGGAAAACTTGGTAGTTATGAATGATCAATAAAGTATTCTGGCAAGGAAAACGTGTCTTCTTAACAGGGCACACTGGCTTTAAAGGTAGCTGGCTCTCTTTGTGGTTATCATCACTTGGTGCAGAAGTCAAAGGCTATGCATTGCCTCCCTCTACTTGCCCCTCTTTATTTGACGAGGTAGAAGTTGAAAAGTTGATTGATTCTCAAATTGGCGATATTAGAGATCAGGTGAAACTTTATGAGAGTATGACTCATTTTAATCCAGATATTTTGATACATATGGCCGCCCAACCGTTGGTGAGATATTCTTATGATGCACCAATTGAAACTTACGAAGTAAATGTCATTGGAACCGCCAAAGTATTAGAAGTTGCTCGAAGTTGTGCTAATTTGAAAGCTATTGTTAATATTACAACAGACAAGTGCTATGAGAATGATGGGCGCGCTCAAGGCTATAAAGAAAATGATCCGATGGGTGGTTATGACCCATATAGCAGCAGTAAAGGGTGTGCAGAGTTAGTGACTTTATCTTACAGACGTTCTTTTTTTAAAGATCTAAGGATAGGTATTGCTTCAGTAAGAGCAGGTAATGTGATTGGCGGTGGTGATTGGGCAGATAATCGCTTGATTCCAGACATCTTAAGATCTTTTGAAAAAAATAAGTCTGTTATAATCAGAAATCCAAAAGCTATACGGCCTTGGCAGCATGTTTTAGAGCCGTTGTCCGGGTATTTGATTTTGGCTGAAAAACTTTATCAAAATCAAGAGAAATATTCTGAAGGTTGGAATTTTGGTCCAAATGATGAAGACGCTAAGTCTGTGGATTGGATTTTAGACAAGATGGTATTAAAATGGCCTGGGTCTAGTTGGGAGGTTGATTATAGTCCCAACCCCTATGAGGCAAGTTTTTTGAAGTTAAATATTGCAAAGGTTAGGCACAAACTTGGATGGAAGCCTGTTTGGGGATTAAATCACACATTAGAAAGAATTGTTGACTGGCATAGATCGTGGCTTGATAAAGAAGATATGCAGACTATATGTCTAGCAGAAATTGAAGAATATACGAAAGATATGAACAATGAAAACCACTGAAGAATTAAGATTAGAAATCGCAAAACTTGTTCAAGAATTTGCAGATTTAAAATACACAAAAAAAACGTTTAAGCCAGGTATAAGTGTCGTGCCACCATCTGGCAAAGTAATTGGTGCAACAGAATTACAATACATGGTAGATGCATCGTTAGATGGATGGCTGACGACAGGGCGTTTCAATAGAAAATTTGAAAAAAAGTTGTCTAAGTTTATTGGTGTCAAGCATTTGATTACGGTTAATTCAGGTTCGTCAGCTAATTTGGTTGCCTTTGCAACTCTGACATCTCCAAAGTTGGGGGACAAAGCTATTAAAAAAGGCGATGAAGTGATTGGAGTTGCCGCAGGTTTTCCTACAACTGTTAACCCAATTGTGCAGTTGGGAGCTATTCCAGTGTTTGTTGATGTTGACTTAATTACTCATAATGTCAATGTTGATTTAATTGAGGCAGCAATATCTCCTAATACTAAAGCCATTATGCTTGCTCATACTCTGGGTAATCCATATAATTTAGAAAAAATTAGGTTAATATGTGATAAGTACAATCTTTGGTTAGTAGAAGATTGTTGTGATGCCTTGGGTGCAGAATATAATGGTAAGCATGTCGGGACATTTGGCGATATTGCTACTTGTAGCTTTTATCCAGCACATCATATTACGATGGGTGAAGGTGGTGCAGTATTTACTAATAATTCAGAATTAATAACTATTGCTGAATCGTTCAGAGATTGGGGCAGAGATTGCTACTGCGATCCAGGCTGCGATAATACCTGTGAAAAACGATTTGAACAGCAATTAGGTAGCTTGCCAAAAGGGTACGATCACAAATATACTTATTCACACTTTGGTTACAACCTCAAGATTAGTGATATGCAAGCCGCTTGCGGATTGGCACAACTTGAGCGTTTGCCAGATTTTATTAAAAAGCGCAACGAAAACTTTGCCTATCTTAAGAACAAATTAGGCGGCTTAACTGAGTTTATTGACTTGCCAAAAGCCACTAAAAATTCAGAACCTTCGTGGTTCGGCTTCCCCATCACTTTAAAAGGCAATATCGACAGGGTTGAGTTCACTCAATATTTAGACAGTCACAAAATCGGCACACGATTACTATTTGCAGGAAACTTAACCAAGCAGCCTTATTTTCAAGATATTGAGTATAGAATTGTAGGTGATTTAACCAATACTGATATAACTATGAATAAAACCTTGTGGTTGGGTATTTATCCAGCATTAGGGGTGGCTCAGTTGGACTTTGTTGCCGAAAAAATGAAAGGTTTTCTTACAAGGCTATGATATGAATACACAAAATCTTGCAAAGAATGTGCGTATTGACACAATTAACATGGTCAATCAGGGTAATAGTTCGCATATAGGGTCTGTACTTTCTATTGTTGATATTCTGGCTGTTCTGTATGGGGAGATTATGAATTATGATGTTAAAAATCCTACATTTCAATTGCGAGATAGATTTATATTGAGTAAGGGGCATGCTGGCGCAGGGGTTTACGCTGTTTTGGCTGAAGTTGGATTCTTTGATAAGGCTGAATTACTGAAGCACTGTCAAAATGGATCGAAATATAGTGGGCATGTGTCACATAAAGATGTGCCAGGTGTGGAACTTTCAACTGGGGCATTGGGGCATGGACTCCCTGTGGGCGTGGGTATGGCGTTGAGGGCTAAATTAGATGGTTTAAGTTACAAGGTATTTGTTGTGTTGGGTGATGGCGAGTTAGACGAAGGCTCTAATTGGGAGGCATTTATGTTTTCAGCACATAAAAAATTAAATAATTTATGTGTAATAATTGATAGAAATAATCTACAAAGCATGGATACAACAGAAAATACACTTGCTTTAGAGCCTTTAGCGGAAAAAATTCAAGCGTTTGGATGGAAAGTTCAAGAGGTAGATGGACACGACCATATTGCTCTTAATAAAGCTTTTAATACAAGTGTCAATACACCTCTTTGTATAATAGCCAATACCATTAAAGGAAAGGGTGTTTCGTATATGGAAAATAGCATTGAATGGCACTATAAAACACCAAAAGATAATCAATTTAAACAAGCTATTAGTGAACTAGAGGCATTATAAATGAGAAATGCAATGATAAAGGCTCTTTTCGAGCTTGCCAATGACAATAAAGATGTTGTGCTTATCACTGGGGATTTGGGTTTTGGCCTGTTTGAAGATTTTTCTGAGAAATTCCCAAGTCAATTTGTCAATATAGGTATTGCCGAACAAAATATGATAGGCGTATCTACCGGGTTGGCGTTAGAAGGGAAAATAGTCTTTGTATATTCTATAGGGAACTTCCCAACCTTGAGATGCTTAGAGCAAATAAGAAATGATGCGTGTTACCATAATTTAAATATAAACATTATTTGTATGGGTGCTGGATTTAGTTATGGTGCTTTAGGGATGTCGCATCATGCGACAGAAGATATTGCAATTATGAGATCCCTCCCAGGGATGACTGTAATTTCCACATCAACAGAAGATGAGGCATATTTCAGTACCATTGAATTATCAAAAAGAAATGGCGTTGGTTATTTACGCTTAGATAAAAGTAAGGTATCTAAACATAAAATATCAAAGAGCGAGTTTGAAATAGGAAAAGGAAATATATTGAAAGATGGTTCAGATTACACGATTATTGCTTGTGGAGGGATAGTTGAAGAGGCTTTATTGGCAGCAGATAATTTAGATAAAAATAATATTAGTTGCAAGGTTGTAAGTATGCATACAATTAAGCCAATTGATAATGCATTAATTCAAGATTGCATCAAGAATTCAAAAGGCATTGTTTCATTGGAAGAGGGTAATATTACTGGAGGGCTAGGGTCTGCAATTTTAGAGGAATGCTTAAAAAATGGCGAATTCCCATTAAAAATGAAAGCTTTAGGTATTAATGATGAGTATGTTTCAATTGTTGGCTCTCAAGAGTATTTAAGAAATTCCGTTGGAATTTCTAAAAGATTTATTGTTAATACAATTTTGAGCATGAATCAATCATGAAAATTGCAATTCTAGGTGCAACTAGCCAAATAGCACAGGATTTAATCTTATCTTTTTCAATAAATAAAGGCTATGATTTTTTGCTTTTTGGCCGCAATATAGAATTATTAGAAAAATGGATTAGTAGTGAAAACTTGAGTGAAAAATATCAAGTTCAAGAGTATTTTGAATTTGGCAATCATCAAAAATACGATGTGATTATTAATTTTGTGGGAATTGGTAACCCTGAAAAAGCTCAAAAAATGGGGGGTGATATTTTTAAGGTAACTGATCAGTATGATGATATGGTACTTGAATATCTTAAACAGCATAAGAAAACTAAGTATATATTTTTGAGTAGTGGTGCGGTTTATGGTGGTAATTACCAAGCTCCTGTTGATAAGGACACAGTTGCCACGATAGATATTAACAATCTCAAGCCAACTGATTGGTACGGACTTGCTAAGCTATATGCAGAAGCCAAACATAGGTTATTGTATAATTTAAATATTATTGATGTAAGAGTGTTTAATTACTTCAGCCATAGGCAGGATATGAATGCATGTTTTTTGATAACGGATATAGTGCGAGCAATAAAAAATAAAGAAATATTTAAAACTTCTGCGGACAATATTGTGAGAGATTTTATAACTCCGCCTGATTTTTATCAATTAGTACAGAAAATTATAGACTCCGATATAAAAAATACTGCATTAGATTGTTATACAAAATCTCCTATTAAAAAAAATAGACTATTATCTGTTCTTAAAAAGGAGTTTGGATTAACCTACGAGGTTGAGTGTGATTTAGATATTGTAAATGCTACAGGGGCCAAGATTAATTACTATTCTGAAAATAAAATAGCAGAAAGCATCGGATACAATCCTAAAAATACATCAATAGAAGGAGTTATCTCCGAACTTAAACTTATAGGGGTATAGTTAGATTTTTTTACAATTATGAAAAAACATATCTTTAGGAAAATTATAAAATATATATACAGTCTTATTCCCTTGAAAAAGCAGTTATTTTTATTAATTAAACTGGTTTATACTCCCAGTCAAAATATATATCAACATCTTTACTTCAAGGGTGTCTTTAGAGTAAAGATGGAAGACTGTGAATTTGATATGTATCACCCAGGAACCTTGATTGAAAATCAATTATTTTGGAAAGGTTTGGATGGGTTTGAGCCAAATTCTCTTAAAATTTGGGGTGAGCTATGCAAGGATTCAGATGTAATATTAGACATTGGTGCAAATACAGGTGTTTATTCTTTAATAGCTAAATCTAAAAATGCAAAATCTAGAGTTTATTCTTGGGAGCCGGTAAAAAGGGTGTATAAGATTCTAAAGAGAAATTTTGGTATTAATAACTATAATGCAATGCCATATAATTCCGCAGTATCAAATAAAAATGGAGACGCTACTTTTTATGATGATAATAATCCTCATACATACTCTGTTACTCTAAACCTTGATTTGTCTAACGATAAAAGCCTCCACAGGGTTAAAATTAAAACGGTTAGACTGGATAGCTTTATTAAAGAAAACAATATTCAGGAGATTGACCTAATAAAAATTGATGTGGAAACTCATGAGTCTGAAGTTATTGAGGGTTTGGGTATTTTTTTACAACAATTTAGACCGACATTTATTATTGAAATTATTGATGACAACGTAGCAATCTCCTTGCATGAGCATTTTTCACCTCTTGAATATAATTACTTCTATATTAATGAACCTTTTGGTGGTGTTGAATATGAAGTTGAAGGCAGTATTTACCAAAAAGTAGAGTCTTTGGTTGGTTGTAAGTGGGGTAACTACTTAATATGCACTGATAAAATTTCCTCTAAATTTAATATAGAGTCTAGATAACTTTAGAGGTGTAAAAACATGTTAGTAGTATATTGCCATGTTAATGAAAAAATAAATTTAGATAGATAGCTTACTCATTTTATGAGGGTCTGAGTGTTGCCAAGATCAACCCGCACCTAAAAGAATGTGAATTTAGGTTTAATCAAAGAGGTGAAGATGCTTATCAAATTTTGCTTAGACTATTTAGATGCGACCCTCTAAAGTTATTTTGACTCTAATTTAATATTGTTTTACAAGGTTAACTTAAGGCCTATTAATTATGTGTAAAAATCCATTAGTATCAATAATAATTCCATGTTATAACTATGATAAATATATAGAGCAGTGCATACAAAGTGCATTAGACCAAACTTATGGCAATATTGAAGTAATTGTAATTGATAATGGATCTACAGATAATAGTTTAAAAAAGATAAATACATTCTTACATGACACTAGGGTTCTGGTTATTGAGTTTAAGAATAACATACCCCCAGGTAGCGTCAATAAATCTGCAGTTGGTGTCGCAATAGAGTTATCTAAGGGGGAGTATATAAGTCTACTTTATGCAGATGATTGGTATATAAAGGATAAAATTGAAAAACAGGTGAAATTGTTTAATAAATTGCCTAGCTCAGTAGGGCTAGTTTATTGCCATGGATATAAATATTCTGAAAAAGACAAGATTAAATCCAAATTAAAGTATCAGTCGGTTAGAGGATATGTGTTTAAAAGTTATTTAACAAATGGCGATGTTGTAATACCGATATCACCACTTGTTAAGAGGTATTGTTATGACATAATAGGGGTTAGCAATCCATACACAGGATCAGAGTATGATTTCCTGGCTATGAGTCAGTATATAAATTTTGATTTTGTTGATGAATATCTGGTTGTAATGAGAGAGCATGAGTTAAATGATGCTAAAAATATCAACTCTGTGTATAGGCGAGTAAAACACTTCCATTCGAAAAAATTACTTACTAATAGCGTCAAGTCAAGAGTTGGCCGTCTTGCAAATTTAAGGATGGCAAGAGACTATTTATCATTTGGATTGGCATTCATTACTATGATGGACATGACTAATGGTAAAAAGGCTATTTTTGATGCAGTAAAAATATATCCATTGTACATAATAAATCCAAGAGTGCTTGTTTCGATTATCTTATTGTTTATCCCTGCTTCAATGTCTAAGTATTTTTTGTCAAAACTTGGAAAGCTATCTATAAAACCCCAACAATTCGGAGTAAAAAATTATGAGTAAAAATGAACCTATTACAGCTCAGAATTTAAAATAAAATTAGTATTTGAGCTATTGCAAAATGAAAGCACTTTGGTAGAGATTTCAGCTAAGTATAACATTCTTCCACAGAATCTAGTGAACTGGAAGAATGACTCCCTAGATAACGCAGGGATTGCCATGGAGTCATCTAAAGCAGTTAAAGAATACCAAAGAGCTGCCCAAGTCTCAGAAGCAGAATGAGCTCCTAATAACGCTGGTTGGCAAAGTAACTGCAGAAAAAGGAGTAGTTAGCAAAAAAAAGTTAAAAAGTTTGGGATCATCTAAACCAAAACTGTTGATTGATCTCAAGCCTACTACAGTCCGCCCTTCTTCTGTGTCTATAAACCATTAATGTCAATTGTTAGGTGTTACAGTTGGATGCATGGGTATAATAATTTAGTATATTTTGATTGTAAAGAGAGGCTTTATAGTGCACCATGGCAAGAATGAGTTTGTGAGTAGAAATTATTATATTAATTTAATTATTCTAGGTATTTTGTAAAAAAATAAGGCTAGTAAAATTAAAAAAAAGACATATAAAAAATGTAAATTCAGGTTTAATTAAAAAAAAGTAACATGCGTATCAAATTTTGCTGTAAATTTTTTATAAATGAGCTTCTAAAGTTATCTTAGCTTTATGAGAATAGTAATAATTTTGCCCGATATGGGTATCGGAGGCGCAGAAAAACTACATGTAAATCTATCAAATAAATGGGTTAGTGATAACCATGAAGTTTATTTTTTACTTATGCGAAAAAATGGAGAGTTGCTTCACGCATTACACCCAAATATAAATGTTATAGACTTAAAGGTAAATAGGTTGAGATCGGTTATTACTCCTATTGCAAGTAATTTAAAAAAGATAATGCCGGACATAGTGTTATCAGCCATGTGGCCTCTTACATCTATGACAGTTTTTGCGTGGCTTCTTTCTGGAAGGAAGGGAAAGTTGTTTCTGAGTGATCATGTCATTTTAAGCCTTGATGCAATAAACAATATAAATGTCAAGCTACCAATTTTAAAAATCATATTAATTATTACTTATAATTTTTCTAATGGGATTATAGCCGTCTCTAAAGGTGTTAAAAGTGATTTATGTTATTTGGGTAATTTTCATAAAGATAAGGTCAGGGTGATATATAATCCCGCCGCTATAGGTGAGCCGACTAAAAAATATGATACTAGATTTGTAGATAAAATTTGGGGACATGGGCCTGAAAAAAGAATACTTTCTGTTGGCACTTTAAAAAAAGAAAAAGATTACGAAACTCTTATTAAGGCTGTAGCAATACTTAGTCATAATGAAAAAATAAAGTTAATAATATTGGGCGATGGTCCTGAGAGAAAGTATTTAGAAAAAACTATATCCGACCTTGATTTAACAGAGACTGTGCTACTATATGGATTTACATCCAACCCTTATCCTTGGTATGCAAGTGCTGATTTGTTTGTTTTATCATCATTGTGGGAAGGGTTTGGAAATGTAATTGTAGAGTCCTTGGAGTCTGGGACACCTGTGGTAAGTACAGACTGTCCTGGGGGGGTGAGAGAAATACTTGATAATGGTCGTTATGGGACTCTGGTTGAAGTTGGTAATGAGGTATTATTGTCCTATGCGATAGATAAAAGTTTAAAACAATCGCATGATTTAGATGCTTTAAAAAGAAGATCGCAAGATTTTTCTATATCTACTATATCTGATCAGTATATGGAGTATTTTTTAGAAAAATGAGTGTTTATTGGTTGTTATTTTCTTTTACTGTTTTATTTTCATTAAGCCCAGTTAGGGTTGAGCCAAATCTTAGGAAAATATTATTTTTTTTATTTGGCTTGGTGTTGGCAATATTGATAGGGTTTCGTAATGAGGTTGGCGGGGACTGGTTTCGTTATGTGACTTCTGCGTATGGGGTTGACGAAGGGTCGATTTTTCCTGATTATAGTTACATATTTCGAGGAGATTACGGATATAGAGTAATTCATTGGATATCTGTTCAGTATCTATATGGAATTTATAGCACAAACTTTATAAGCGCATTTTTTTTTACTTTAGGATTAATAAGATTTTGTCGCACCATGCCTTTACCGTGGACGGCAATAGCTGTATCTGTTCCTTACATGGTTATTATAATTGCCATGGGCTATACAAGACAATCTGTAGCTCTTGGGTTTTTAATGTGGGGGCTGGTTGATTTATTGAATGGAAAGGAAAAGAGATACTATGCAGCATTGTTATTGGGATCATTTTTCCATATGACTGTGTTAATCATGTTGCCAGTTGCAGCTATCTATTATAAAAATAAAGTTGCTATTTATGTTTCTTTTGCAATTACATTGATTCTTTTATACATATTTTGGGCGCAGATAAGTCATATGTTCTATTACTATGTAACGATAGAGTATCATAAGTCTTCCGGCGCTATAATGCGTGTCTTTATGACCTTTGTTTCTGCAATTTTATTTATGATATATCGACAAGAGTTTAAAAAAATGTTTACTGATGAAAGAATGTGGTTCATATTTAGCGTAATTTCGATATTCTTATTTTTAGCAGTATTTTATTACTCTACATTGGTAGATAGAGTTGCCATTTATTTTATTCCACTTCAGTTGGTTGTTTTTTCCAGAATTCCGATATTGATTCAATCAAAATACTATAGGACTGTATTTCTTACTGTTGTTGTGATGTTGTACGCATCTTCATTATTTGTCTGGTTATACTATGGGACGCATGCTAGCCATTGGCTACCATATGGCAACATATTATTTTCCGGATAAGTGCATACTAAGAAATGCAATTTGTATAATGACTCCTAACTCAGTTACATTTCAATTACAATGAAAAATAGAGTGCTGTACATTTCATACGATGGGGTATTGGAACCTCTAGGCCAATCACAAATTTTGTCATATTTAGAAAGGTTGTCAAAGGAATGCGATATTCATCTAATTAGTTTTGAGAAGTCTTTAGATAAAAATAATAAATTTTTATCTAAAGAGGTTGGCGACCGCATTGAAAAATCTAATATAAAGTGGCATCCACTTAATTATCATAAAAGACCTACAGCATTAGCAACAATGTGGGACATTTTTCATGCCACAATATTGAGCCTCTGGTTAGTTGTTAAATACGATCTCAAAGTTGTACATGCAAGAAGCTATGTAGCATCTGTTAGTGCATTAGTTCTAAAAAAAATATTTGGCGTGCATTTTATTTTTGACATGAGGGGTTTTTGGGCTGATGAACGTATAGATGGTGAAATTTGGTCTAGTGATAGCTATTTATATACTATAGCCAAACGATTTGAAAAATCGTTTTTGTTGAACTCAGATATTGTTGTTTCACTTACGCATAAAGCTGTTAAGGAAATGAGAAGGTTCCCTTATCTGAAAGAAAATATGCCAAATTTTATAGTTATACCGACATGTACGGATTTAAAATTATTTAAACCAAAGTCTGATTTTAATCTTCAAGAGAGGCGAAGCGAGCCTTTAACAATAGGGTATGTTGGATCTGTTGGCGTTTGGTATCTATTTGAGGAAGCTTTGGATTATTACAAACTTATAAAAGAAGTTGTTCCAGATGCACGATTGCACATTATAAATAAGGGTGGACACAATTATATAAATGAATGTCTGAAAAGCGCTGGAATTGATCAAAATTTTGTTCTTTTAGAAACCAGAGATCATTCTGCTGTTGTTGGTGCAATGCAATCCATGGATGTAGGGATTTTTATAATAAAACCCTTGTATTCAAAGATTTCTTCAATGCCAACTAAATTAGGAGAATTCCTTGGTTGCGGCGTGCCATGCGTGTGCAATAATGGAATTGGAGATATGACAGATATTGTGAATGATAAAAATGTTGGCGTAGTTTTGAATAGTTTTGATCAAAAAGAAAAGAAAGAAAGTGTACGGCGTTTGTTGGAGTTAATTAATGATCCTGATATAAAAGAAAGATGCCGAGAAACTGCATTTGAGTATTTTTCGTTAGAATTAGGCGTGGAGTCTTACAATAATATATATAGTTCTTTAGATGTCAAAATATAGAAATAATTCAAACAAAACAATTTTGGTTATTTGTCCATTTCCACAGGATGTGGCTGCAGGGCAAAGGCTAAAGTATGAGCAATATTTTGACCACTGGAGAAGTAATGGATATGACATAACCGTTACACCATTTATGAATAAATCTATGTGGAAGGTAGTTTATTTAAAAGGCAGATATCTGCCTAAAATAATAGGAACAATCACAGGATATTTGTATAGATATAGGGATTTATTCACCATATCCAGATATGACATCGTTTATGTTCATATGTGGGTCACTCCTTTAGGTTCAACCTTACCTGAGCGCCTAGTCAGGTTTTTATCTAAAAAACTTGTTTATGATATAGAAGACAATACAATTACTACAGTTAGCAGTAGTGTTAATAGAGTTATAGCCCCTTTAAAGAATTCGAATAAGAATAAGTTTTTAATGAAAACAGCTGATTATGTTATTACTAGCTCTCCTGCTTTAAATAGCTATTGTATCGATGTAAATAATAATAAAAAATGTAAATATATTTCATCATCAGTAAATATCGATAGATTTTTACCAGTAAATACATACAGTAACAATAAAAAAGTAACTATCGGCTGGACTGGGACGTTTAGTTCAAAAGAGTATCTTGATTTGTTAAGAAGTGCGCTAATAACTCTTAAAGATAGGTGTGACTTCAAGCTAATTGTTATTGGTAATTTTGAATATAAATTTCCAGAGATGGATGTTGAAGTTATTAAGTGGAGTAGTAAAAACGAAGTGAAAGATATACAAAAAATAGATATTGGAATTTACCCACTTTCAGATGATCCATGGGTCCATGGTAAAAGTGGACTTAAGGCAATTCAATATATGGCCTTTGGTCTTCCAGTTGTCGCTACTAATATAGGTACCACGCCTAAAATTATAGAAAATATGAGAAATGGCTTGCTAGTTAATAGTGACAGAGAATGGGTTAGCGCTCTTGAAAAATTAGTAAAAAATCCAGAGTTAAGAAAAACACTTGGTCAAGAGGCTAGAAAGACAATTATTGATAAGTATTCAATAAATGCGATTAAAATTGATTATTTTTCAATAATTAGTAAATTATAGGATAAGTAGATTATGTCAAAAAAACAAAAAATTTATATAGCTGGATGCGGAGGGATGTTAGGTGAAGCCTTCTATAGTGTTTTTTCTCAGAATTACGAACTGAAATGCACAGATATTGATGTTAATGATGATTGGTTGGGTTATTTAGACTTTAGGAACCTAGATTCATATAAGAAAGATGTTGAATTATTCCAGCCAGATTATCTTTTTCATCTCGGGGCTTATACTGACCTTGAATATTGTGAATTACATGCTGATGATACCTATGCTACTAATACAATGGCTGTGGAGAATGCTGTATATATTGCAAATAACATAAATGTACCACTTTTATATATTAGTACGGCAGGTATTTTTGATGGAGCTAAAGATGTTTACGATGATTGGGACGTGCCCAACCCATTGGGTCATTATGCGCGAAGTAAGTATGCTGGTGAAGTTTTTGTTGTTCAAAATGTTATCAACCATCTTGTCTGTAGGGCTGGATGGATGATGGGTGGAGGTCCTAAAAAAGATAAAAAATTTGTTCAAAAAATTATGTCACAACTCAGGCAGGGGAAAGATGAGTTATTTATTGTTGATGATAAGCTCGGAACTCCAACTTATACGCATGATTTTGCAAATAATGTAAAGTTATTATTGGAAGAGGAGTATTGGGGGCTTTACAATATGGTATGTGATGGTATTACAGGTCGCTATGAAGTCGCCACTGAGCTTATTGATATATTAGGCTTGAATGATTCGGTTAAAATCACTCCGGTCACATCGGATTATTGGAAAGAAGAGTATTTTGCTGATCGGCCGCCATCAGAGAGGCTAATTGACAGAAAGCTTAATCTACGAGGTGTAAATATAATGCGAGATTGGAGAATTTGCTTAAAAGAGTATATTAATGATTATTATCAGAACTATTTATAAATCTTAACTCTATAAAAAATGTGTGGAATAGTAGGAATTTTCGGCAACTCTAGAAAAGAGGATTTGAGTGCGTCCATTTGTAAAATGTCAGCAACATTGAATCATAGGGGGCCGGATGATAGTGGCTTTTGGATTGATGAAGAGGGCAGCATTGCATTTGGCCACCAAAGACTATCAATTTTAGACTTGTCACCAGCTGGGCATCAGCCAATGACATCTCCGTGTAAAAAGTTTGTAGTAGTTTTTAATGGCGAGATTTATAATCATGTTCAGTTAAGAGATAAGCTAAATAATTCTACATATGGACAATCTTGGAAGGGTTGTTCTGATACTGAAACTTTGGTAGCTGCATTTTCTTACTGGGGCATTGAAAAAACTCTAGATCAGCTAGTAGGTATGTTTGCTATCGCTGTTTGGGATGTAAAAGTTAAAAAACTATACCTTATTCGGGATCGGCTTGGAGAAAAACCGCTGTATTATGGTTGGAGCAATGGAGATTTTGTGTTTGGATCAGAGCTTAAGTCGTTGAGAGAGTGTAATGGGTTTGATAACCAGATAGATAGAAATGTGCTAACCCTTTATATGCAGTATATGTATGTCCCAAATCCATACTCAATTTTTAAAAATATATACAAGATGGAGCCAGGGTGTATAGTTACAATAGATGCAACAGCACTTGATTTTCCACCAGAAGAAGCGCCATTTTCACCATTTAATTCACAAGGGTTTTCTGCCAAACAATGGTATGATTTGGCTGGTGTTGCAGAAAATGGTCAAAAAAACTTAATTAAAGATGAGAGTGAGGCTGTAGGGCTGTTAGAGAAGGTGTTGACAGAGTCTATTCAGGCCCAGTTGATTTCCGATGTCCCTTTAGGTGCTTTTCTTTCTGGTGGAGTGGATTCATCTCTCATTGTCTCGTTAATGCAAAAAATAAGCACAAGTCCAGTCAAGACATTTACTATTGGTTTTGAAGATAGTGCTTTTAATGAGGCTGTATACGCAAAAGATGTCGCAAAGCATTTGGGTACTGAACATAATGAGTTATATATAACAGCCAATGATGCAATTGATGTAATACCAAGTTTACCCGCATTGTACGACGAGCCTTTTGCAGATAGCTCACAAATACCTACCCACCTTGTAAGTAAATTGGCACGTCAAAATGTTACTGTTGCTCTTTCTGGTGATGCTGGCGATGAGCTATTTGGTGGCTATAATCGCTACCTATGGGGTAGTCGTATTTGGGATAAAGTAAAATGGATGTCGCCAAATTTACGTAGTACCGTTGGAGGGATTATTAAAAAAATACCGACATCTGTATGGGATAAATCTGGGCATATGTTTCCTGGAAAATATAAGGTGTCATTAATGGGCGATAAGGCATATAGAATGGCACATCGTTTAAAAACAGTTGATAGTTTAGATGATATGTACCGAAGTTTAGTGGCTGAAGGGTATAGAGAGGAAAGCTTAGTTATTAATAATGAAGTGATATTAAAGACAAAGTTAGATAATCATGATAGTATTTCAAATATTGATGAATCTGAACATCGCATGATGTTATGGGACAGTCTTACATATCTACCTGATGATATTTTAACCAAAGTAGACAGGGCTGCTATGGGTGTTGGTTTAGAGACGCGCATTCCTTTTTTAGACCATAGGG
>Ga0209449_1000677_pt1 | contig 21895 bp, 10 predicted proteins | sample SaaInlV_100m_DNA_5_FD_184671 | JGI IMG/M metagenome (GOLD analysis project Ga0209449, IMG submission 184671) | Marine microbial communities from expanding oxygen minimum zones in the Saanich Inlet - Saanich Inlet SI073_LV_200m_DNA (SPAdes) (version 2) | ecosystem: Environmental > Aquatic >...
TGGTAAATTATTTGGTAAGTTTCTGAAATTATTCTTATACAAGGTCATAATTCCTTGTAGTCCATATCTTTTTATGGATAGGTTTGATTACTTTTAATCAACCTTTTAATTATGTTAACTACAAAATTATATATAATTAATAAAGGTTAAATTTCCAACTTTTTTTTATGTCTATTAACTAACATTTTTTAAATTATTATTATAATAATAATAAAAAGGATAGAAGTGATGAATAAAAGGTATAGATTTTTTTTTATATATTTAAATTTATTGTTAGCAACACTTGTAAATACTATTACTGGACAAACAACTAATTTTAGTGATCCAATAAGTCAAGAACAATGGGAAAGAAATGAAAAAATAACATTTGAAAATTATGAGGAACAAGAAACATTATTATTAGAAGGAATATTAAATTTTTTAAATAATATAGAAGTGGATAAAAATAATTATACTTATTCAGAATTACAAAAATACTTTAGTGAAAATAATATTAAATATGATAGATTTAATAATTTTTTTAAGAATATATCAATACTTCTATTACCACAAAAATCTTTTGTAGAAGTTACTTTACAAAATATATCATTACAAGATACTGAAGACCAAGAGAAATTAATCTTATCACCAATCAATAAATATACCGTTAGACAAGCAGCAAATAACAAATATTATAAAGTATATATACCATTTGAATCAAATAACTCTGAAAGTATTAAATTGACAGTAAAAGAAAATAAAATAGTTTCATTGAATCAAGCAATTGCAGAAAGTAGTGGAATTAATTCAAAAATAGAAATAATAGAAGGGATGTGTGGGGAAGGTTTTACCAAAAAAAATGATTATAAATATTGTTCTGAATTAATGGTAAAATCTTTACAAACAGAAACAGTTATAGAAGATAAAAATTGTCCAGATTTTATGATTTTTAATCAATCTTTACAAAAATGTCAACCAAATATTTCATTTACAAGAATAAACAAAGTAGGTGATTCAGTATGTCAAGAAGGTTTTTTGTATGATAATATTACACAAAAATGTTATAAATATCAAACTAATCTTGATGTAGGAGTTATTTCTAATCTATTTCAAAAACCATTATGTACAGATGGTAGATTTGAATATAATAAATCTTCAGAAACTTGTGAGTATAAAGAAGTTGAAAATGCATATAGACCAACACCAATAAATACAAAAAAAGAATATTCACCTATATTTAAATTAAATGAAACAGGTGTTTGGGAAGACCCAGAAGAAGTAAAAAAAAATATAGAAGATACAAAATATGACTTATGTTTAGAAGGTTACCAATTAGAAGGGGCTAAATGTACAAAATCTTCTTATATATGTTCAACAGAAGGAAGCAGTTTAGTTGATAAATATTTTTGTTTAACACAAGAGACAAATTATAAATGTAAAGAAAAACAAGTTTTAAACATTGATAAATGCGAAACTTCTGTTGAAAGTAAACAGTGTTTGGATTCAGAGCACGAAAGACTGAATGAAAATGAATGTTTAAGAAAACAAGCAATTTCTTATTGTAAAAAAGATGGTTCAGAATTAATAATAGAAAAACCATTTCAAAAGAAAATTGAAAAAACAACAAAACCAATTATTCCAAATAAATATAAATTTGATACAGAAACAGGAAAAGCAACAGTTGAAGGAGCAAATGGAGGAATTAATGCAAAAGGTGGTTCTTTTGGAGTGATACCTCAAGGGTTATTATTTGACACATTAATAAAACAACAATCAGGTGGTTTTAAACAAGCAACATCACAAACAGTAAATACATATGGATTAAATATAAAATTTAATAATTTACAATTAGGAGAATCTTGTGAACAAATTGGTTGGGATTGTCCAAAAGAACAACCTTATTATTTTAAATGGGATGGTTTTGAACAAATAAAAGATACTTGTCCAGAAACATATACATGGGTAAAAGATAGAAATGAATGTGTTAAAATTTTAGAATGTCCAAAGTATTTTAAAAAAATTGATGGGAAATGTGAGCCAGACCCAAGTATTCCAGTAGGATATATTGAAGTATTTATAGATGGTGAAAAAATGTTAAAAAAACTAGATGAAGTTGTATATTCCTGTGAAGAAGGTTGGGTGGAAACAGATAAAGAATGTATAAAAAATGTTTTTACAAATAAAATAGAAGAAACATACAAAAGATGTCCAGATGGACTTTTAGAAAATTTAGAAGGAAGATGTGAACAAATAGAAACAAAAGTGAAGTTGAATCCTTGTGAAACAAGTTCAGAAGTAAATTATACTGAATTGAAATGTACGAAAAGGACAATAACAGAAGCTTGGAGTTCAACAGAAACCAATATAAATCCAGAATCAAATGGTTATATAATAAATGAATGGCTTTCACCATTTACTGGGGAATTAATGATAAAACATGATGGTTGTTGGTCTAAGGGAAGTAGATTAAAAATAAATGTTAATGAAACAGAAGTTGTAAATGAAACAAGTACAACATATTCTTGTGGTGAAAAAATTGTAAAAACATTGGTAACAAAAGGTGAAGAATATAATATAGAATATAGTACAGATAATCAAGAGAAAAGAAGTGGAAAAATTGAATATACACAAAAAATAGAAGAAGAAAGTGAACCATTTATTGTAGAAGATATGTGTGAAGTTGGTTATATCTATAATAATAAAATAAATATGTGTGAAAAAACAATAGTACATGAAAAAGAAGATGTGAAAAGAGTAATATGTCCTGAAACATATGAAGAAGATTCAACCGGAAATTGTGTAAAGACATTAAAAAAAGAAAAAGAAAAAAAAGTAATAACATATCCATTAATAGAACCATTTTTTCCAGAAAATGAATTAATTTGTCCATTAAATTATGAAGAAATGTCAAATGGTACTTGTAAAAAGAAGATATACACAGATAAAGTGGATAAAGAATTATTTATAGATTCTGGTGTAACTAATAATCATTGGTTAGAAAGACCTGATGATACTTGGAAAAATATTATACTTGAAATAATGTGGGAAAATGAAATAGTATTTAGTACACTTTTTGAAGGTATAATATTAGAAAATAATACATTTGAGTTAATAGATATACCAGAAACATATCAAATTGGTGAATGGTTGTATCATAAACATTGTACAGAAACAGATAAAACTGCAATAATTTGTCCAGCAGACTTTGAAAAGAAAAATAACAGATGTGAAAAAATACAATATATGGAAAAAGAAAAAGAAATAAGAATGGAATGTCCCATGGGTTCTAAATTAATAAGTGGTAAATGTATAGAAGAATTACAAAAAATCAAAACAAATCCTTGTACTTCTAGTGAGACAGTAGATTATGCAAATAATAGATGTTCTTGGCCAGTAGAAGTAAAGTATCAAGTGGAAGAAAAATATCAAGTGGAAGAAAAATATCAAGTGAAAGAAAGTGATTTAAGTAGTGGAGTTACAGTAAGTACAGGGTTATTTGGTGGAAGTCAAAATGTATGGATAAGAAAAAATATTGAAGTACCAAGTGGAGCTACAAGTATGAAAGTAAGTATAAAGTATGCAGGGGATTATGATTCAAGTTCAGAATATGCAACGTTATACTTTAATGGTTCTAATGCTAAAAGAGTTGGTGGTTGGGGTTCTCATACTGGTACAAAAGTATATGAAGATATACCAGTATCAGGTACTAATTTGGAATTAAGATTTATGAATACAAGTGCAGTTGATTATAACCCGGCAGGAAACCCAAATAATTGGTATGGTGCTATGAAAGTAGACCTTACTTTCCATGTATCTAGACTAGTATGGAAAACAAGGTTGGTGTGGAAAACAAGGTTGGTGTGGAAAACAAAAATAGAAACAAAATATAGAAGTTTTAATGAAATTGTTTTATGTCCAGACTCTGATTATAATTATGAAAGAGTTAAAGATAAGTGTGTTAAATATGTAGAAAGAGAAGAAATAGGGAAACTTTATCTTGTTTGTAATAGTCCATGGATTGATAATAATCATAATTGTAAATTAGTGGAGTATAAAGAACCTGTAGAAGCAAGAGAAATAATTACAGAAGATTGTCATTTAAGAAGAACAAAATATGAAACAATTCAAATATGTCCAGAAAATACAGATTGGATGCAAGATGATGAAAAAAATAATCAATGTTCAATGTTTATATACTCAAATAAAGTTTCACCTATAAGTTATACTTGTCCAGATGGTACAACACTAAATGATAAAAGTAATATGTGTGAAAATCCAGAAGCAAGAAAGACTCCAACAGAATATGAATGGCCAAAGAGAGATTCATTTGAAAAATTAGAAGATAATACATTTGTAAAATGTATTGAAACTAGTACATATGAAAAAGAACCAAAAAGAGGTGATAGTATATTAACAATGTTATTACCAACAAATCCAGATATAGATAGGGTTCAAGATTTAACAGTTAAATTACAAACAAAAAGTAATTATTTATTAGATTTTGCATTATTTAATGAAAATAAAGAGAATCCAAGGTATTCAAAATTATTAGACCCTGAAACATGGATTAACTCAGTTAATGTAGAAATACAAGATAGTGAATTAATAAACAGCGTTATAATTTGGAATAATAATGAAGTAGGGAAAATAACAAAAGTTAATAATAGTTTGATAACACCAAGAATTTACCATGAGGCTTGTAAACCAATATTATTGGTTTGTGAAGAAGGATATCAATTAGTTAAAGGGGAATGTTTATTAGAAAATAGTGAAACATTTATTCCTACATGTAATAATCCTGAATTATTCTTTTCGGAAGACAGTTGTATATCAAGGTCATTAATAGAATGTCCTATTGGATACGAAGAGGTAAATGGTAAATGTAGTACTAAGTTCTATAAAAATGAACCTTCATTAGAAGATGGAAAATGTGTAGAAAGAAAAGATTATAATTATTGCCCAGAAACATTAACTGATATAGAAGGGATATGTAGAGGGACAAAACCATTAATTAATTGGGTAATGTTTGGGAATACATTAGATGATAATGAAATAATACATAGAAGAATAATGAATGTATCACAAGATGCAAGGTTAGCAATGTCATTGTATTCTACACATATGAATGAAGATATAATGATTGAATTAACAACACATAATGATATAGATATAATAAGTGCATTGAGCTTAAATAAAGATTTGAAAAAACCAGAAGAGGTAGTAAAAGTAATAGAACAAAATAAAAATAAATTAAAAGAAGAAGTTGTGATTTCTAACCCATATATTAATAAAACTTTAGATTTTGAATATCAATCAACAGTAATAGAAGGTAGTTTTAAAAAATCAATTAGAATAGAAGAGGAAATTTATGTTCCAACATTTATAGTAACAATTAAACAAAGTGAAGCAATTGAATATTCTACATCTATTTTTGAAGAAGCAATTAGAAAAATAGATAAAGAATATTCTATAAAAGATAAAAATGACAAAATGACACAAGAAACACCAGAGCAAAAACCTATCCATACATGTGAAATAAATTATAAATTAGTTGAAATAATACCAGATAAAAAAGTGATAGAAATCATTGAAAGAGAAATAAATGGAGAAAAGGAAAAAGTAGAAGTAATAAGATGGATTCCAGGTAAATATACTTGTACATTAGATGTAATATATAAATGTTTTGATCAAGACAAACTTAATGAAAATAAAAGATGTATAAAAGATATTGTTACATATAAATGTGATAATCCTTTTTTATTAGATAAAGATAATTTATGTACAACAGGTAATATATATTACAATAATGATTTTTTATGTTCAAGTAGTTATTTCAATAAATCAAGTTTATGTTTAAAACAAGAAGATATATCTTGTAATACAGAAGATGGTTGGGGTGTAATAATAGAAAATGGAAAAGAAAGATGTAAAAAAATAGTTGATTTTTGTCCTGACACTTGGAAAAATGAAAATGGTTCTTGTAAAAAACAATCAGATATTTGTTTGTTAGATTCAGTTGGTTCTGTTATTTGTCCAGTTGGTTTTTATAAAGAAAGTGGAAAATGTATTAAGAGAGAATATTCACCATATTTAGTAGTGTCAGAACAAAAATGTGATTATAGAAGTGGGTATAGTGAAAGTACAACATCTATGAATGATAATGATAAATGTGTAAAAGAAGAAGTAGCTTGTAGTGGTTTAGGTGATACAGGTTGTGGTAATGGAATTATAGTTAATACATTACAAACAGGAACAAAAGAGTGTGTTGCTTCAAGTATAAGTATATTATTACCAAAAGTAGAAGATAAATTTATAGAACCTTTTATGATTACACCAGTAATCAAAGAACAAACAGCAACACCTGCACAATATAAAATGATAGAAGAAAGATGTAATACAAAAAATGAAGGATATAACTTTAAGTACAATGAAAGAAATGAAGAAGGAACAAAGTGTGAATATAAACATGTACAACAAGAAAGTACTGTTGATTATTATTCTTGTAAAGAAGGAGAAGGATTACTATATGGTACAAAGAATCCACAATGTAAAATAATTAGAGAGGCAGAAGTTCAATGTTTACCTGGTTATACTTTTGTACCTATAATGCATGAATGTGTTAAAGATAATATTACAATAGAAGGTCCATGGTTTAAATTATATGAAAATTGTGGAAGAGATATATATGATATAAATGGGGATATTTGGGAAGTTAAACCACAATTTTTTACACAAGTAGGTAAAAAACCAACAGTTAATATAGTGGTGAATCATCAATATGAAGAGAGAATAAGTTGGGCAAATCATAATATTAATGATTTTATTGAAACAGTGGTAAGTACAAAGACAGGGAAAATTACTTCTTATATGAATTATGGTACTTGTAGGTATAAACCAATGTATACTTCTAGTATAGAGGTATTGCAAAAAAGTACAGATATATGTCCAACTATAATCGGGAGTGGTGGAAAAAGAATTAAATTAACATATAATAGAGAAAAATTAAAATGTGATTATGAAGATATTATTTTAGCAACACATCAAAAAGTATGTAGACCTATGTCAGTAATAAAACAAAAAACTTATACAATACCAAAACCATTAGAAAGAAGTTGGTTAACAAATAAATCACTTGCAAGTATTTATGATAATTTACATAAAATAAATGAGTCAACTTGTGAATATGAAGTAGTTTATTTTGATAAACTAAAAAGTTGCAGTAAAATGGATACTTGTTTTTCTAATAAACCAAATCAAACTAATTGTTTAATGTTAAATAGCAGAAAAGTAAATGATACTTTTGTTAAAATTAATCCAAATAATAATGCAACTTGTATTCATGAATGGAAGAATTGTGGTAATGATTTAAAATTATCAAAAAATGCAATTAATTCTGAATGGACATTTAAAAATGATAACTTATGTTCAATGGACTTTATTCAAATACCAGAATATGAATATTGTAAAGAAGATAATCATACATATTTTAATACAGATTTATCAAGTCAAGTAAAACAAGTTGAATTAACAAGTGAAACAAATAAACCAGACGAAACGAATGTTGCATTAAATTTAAATCAAAGTTATGTAAATGTAAGAGAAGAAAATAAAATATATGAAACCCAAATAGTAAATTATAGATGGATGACAGATGGAGAATTATTAAGTGGTACAACGAAAACATTAAAAACTTATACAAAGTCAAGAAGAAAAGTTTCTTACAGTGATAATCATTATTATGGTGGTTGGAAAGAAAGTGTTAAATGTGATACTCATAGAAGTAAATATACATGTGAAGAAGGGTTCAAAATAATAGGAAATGGTTGTAATTCTGAAAATACTATTGATGGTTATGTACCAAGAGTACAAGATGGATTAGAAAATGGTAATGGAACTACAGAACAATGTAGGTGTATAAAAGAAGAAATATTAGATAGTCAAGACTTAAAATGTCCTAAAGATTATTTAATGGATTCAAGTACAGGAAATTGTATATTTCAAGGTTAATTAATTTAACCCATACAAAAAAAAAGTATGGGTTAAATTTTATATTTACACTTAAAAAATATTACCTATTTGTATTTCAAAGTTAGAAATTTTATCTGTACTACCTGGTTTAATAGGTTTAGCATAGATGATTTGAATAGGACCCATAGGAGAGAACCATTCTAAACCTAACCCCATACCTGCTTTTTGAAACTTACTGAAATCATTATGACCAAGAGCTCCAACATCTAAGAAAGCTAAACCTCTTAAGTTCATATCATCAGATAATTTAAAAGATAGTTCCGTGGAGTTAGTAATATATCTATTTAATATAGGGTCAGAAAAGCTTGAATTACTAAAAGCATATGATTGATATCCTCTAACACTATTTGCACCACCTAAACTAAAAGAAGAACCATCAACTGTTTTTCCTAATGATACTAATGTTTTTAAATTAGTTTTATTTCTAAATATAAGGTCATGTTTAAAAATACGACTTAAATCTTTAAAATATTTTACATAACTATTAGTTTTATAATATTTTGTATCACCTTTGAAACCTGCATATTCAATACTTACAGCAGCATTGAAACCTTTTCTTGGTAATTGATAATTATCTGTATTATTAAAAGATAGAGTGGGTATTAATAATTGTGTAATATAATTTTCTGTTTTATCAGGAGTATTAGCAACAATATAAGTATCACTATTTTCACTATGTTTAAAAGTTAAATTTAAATTAGTATAACGATTGTATTTGTAACCTAAACCGAAAGAATAACCATTTGATATTCTTTCAATAATATAATTATCATAAATTGCTTCAGAATTAGTATTTTGAAAATTAACATTACCACTGATGTGTGAATTAAATATGCCAGGGTTAACTAAACCAATATTATAATTTAATTCTTTATCTGACTTAGATACACTTGATTGTAATTGATAACCTGTTCCTAAAAAGTTTCTTTCAGAAATACTGGAATCAAAAATAAAGCCTTCATAAGAACCATAACCACCACCAATAGAAAGATTTCCTGTTTTAGTTTCAGTGATATTTACAACTAAATCTATTTTATTTTTACTTCCTTCAACAGGTTTTTTTGTAATATTAGCACTACCAAAAAGACCTTGTCTATTTAATGAATTAACACTATCTTCAAAATCAATAATATTAAATTGTTCACCTGGCATCATATATAGGGAACGTCTAATAACATTATCAAGTGTTTTGGTATTACCTTTTATATATATATCATTAATAAAGTGTACTTCACCAGGTATTATATTAAAAGTAAGTTCTAAACTACCATCTTCTTTTTTATTTTCTTTAAGCTTAATATTACTATTAATATAACCATGTTCCATTAATAATTTTTGAAGGTAATTTTTATCAGTATGTACAAAAGAAGAAGTTAAGAAATCATCTTTGTGTAAAAGCTTATTTTCATATATATCTACTAATAAAGACTTTTCAAGTTTAGGAGGTAATCCTATAAATTTAATATCAGATATTTTATATCTAATTCCTTCAGTTATATTGTAATGTATAGAAACATCATTTTTATCATAAGTTATTTCAGGTTTTTCAACTTTAACATCTAAGAAACCTTTTTCTTTATAAGCAGTTTCAATACTAAATTGATCTATATTATTGGCTTGATATTTATTAAAATCACCGTTACTTCGTCCCCATAAAAATGGAAATAATTGTGCAGAATGATTTTCAGTTAAATCTTCTAATGTATCATCAAGAAAAAGAGAATGTTCATTACCAGTAAATGAAACTTTTTTTACAATAAGTTTATCAATAGATTCAATATATAATTCTAAAGTCAGAGACATATCCTTTTCTTCAATTATATTTAAAGAAAGAATTGGTTTTACATATCCCTTTTCAGTGAAATATTTTATAACTTGTTCTTGATATTGTTCTATATATTTTTTAATAAAAGGTTGACCAGGCGTGATTTTACAATAAAGTTCAAATTGTTCTTTTTCTTTATCAGATAAATCTACATTATCAGTTAATTTATATGAAACAGCAGAGATTTTTTTATGTTCAATGAAAAGTAATTTCAAAGTAGTATCAACATATTCAATATTAATACTTTCAAATTTTTTTAGTTTCATTAATTCTTCAATTTTTTGCCTAACTAGTATAGGAGAAATAGGTGTATTATAAGGTATTTTTAGAACTTCAATAATGTAATTGATACTAAAACTATCAAGACCTTCTGATACTATTTTATTAATAATTATAGATTCAGTGTTATTTGTATTTTTGTTAACATTTATATTACTATTTTTTATTGCAGTATCTAATGTTTGAAATACATTTTCATTTATTTCACTTGATTGTAATAAATTACAACAACAAAGACTTAGTAGTATGCTATTAATTTTTTTCATTTTTATCCTTTAATCTATAAATCTTGAATGCCAAACTTTATTTGGCTGGTAAGTATCACTATCATATTTTGAAATATCTATTGAAACTTTATCTTTATATAATTTTTTGCCATATTCGTTATTTTTACTTTCATAATAATCAGAAATTTTTAAATCATATTCACTTTTTCTCAATATTAAATTAGATTTTATTTTAGTAAGTTCTTTAATATATGTTTTATTCTTAAATCTTACTAATAAAGTAGATATATTAGAAATTAATTCTTCTAATAAAACATAATTATGATTGGCTCTATCTAATCTATGGTATTTAGCCATTAATTGTTTGTAAATGATATCTTCTTGTTTATTTTTTTCAGAATATTTTCTTAAGTAAAACTCATATAATTTAATACTTTTTTGATAGTTAAGTTTTTCATCATATTTTTCTGCCAATGTATATAAAATATTTTTACTATATTTATTGCCTGGATGTTCAATGTTAAATTTTTCATACATCTCAAATGCTTTATCTAAATTGTTATCTTTTATACTTTTATTAATGTTTTTTACCCAAATACTTTGTTCTTTATATAATTTTATGGGTTGGTTATTTAAAACACAACCTTGGAATAATAAAACTAAACTAATACCTAAAAATATATTTTTCATTCAATCCCCTTTTATTTATTATAAATTTTCTTATTAACATAATCCAAAGAAATCAATAAGTTACCATTATTTTTCTCTGGTGTATAAAGGAAGTCAAACAAAACAGTATCTAATATACTTTGTATGCCTCTTCCCCCAACATTAAGTTTGTGAGCTTCTTCTGCAATACAAACAAGTGCTTCTTCTTCAAATTTCAAATTAATATTATCAAGTGAAAAACTATTCTGATATAATTCTAATGGTGAATCTTTAATATCAGATAAAATTAGGAGCATATTCTTAATAGAAAGTTTTTGTAACTCACTAATATATTGTATTCTACCAATTAATTCAGGAATTATACCATAATTTATTAAATCTTGTTTTATTATCTCACTACTATTAGTTTTTTCTTCATATTTCATATTTTTATTATTGAAACTAATTGTTTTGTTATTATTGTTCAATCTTTTTTTAGTAATATCTTCTAAACCTATAAATGCACCACCAAAAACAAAAAGAATATTACTTGTATCAATGGTAATTAGTTCTTCAACCATTTCATTTTCTGAAACATTTATCTCCATTTTAGTACCTTCAATCATTTTTAATAATTCTTGTTGTACTCTTTCAGTGTTGATATTTTGATTAGACATTGATTTTAATTTATCAAATTCATCTATGAAAATAATTCCATGTTCAGTTTGATATATTTTGTCTTGATTGTCAACTCCGTTACTTCTTCTGTATAAAGAACTAAGTATTTGTTGAACATCATTACCTCTATAACCAGCTGCAGTTAATCCAGTTGCATCTATAGTTAATAAAGGTAATTCTAATAAGTTTGATAAAGTTTTTAATAATAATGTTTTACCACTACCAGTAGGACCAACTAAAAGTATATTACTTTTTGGTAAAGGTAATTTAGAATGAAGTCTTTTAATATGTGATGACGCAGCAATAGATAATATTTTTTTACTATTAGATTGACCAACTATATATTCATCTAATTTTTCTTTAAAAAACGAAGGTTTAGTAAGTTGTATATGTGGTTCTGTAACAATATTAGTGGAAAAATATTTTGATTTTAAATCAAAGTAATTGTTTTTTAAAATGTCTAATTCAAGAATTAGTTCTTCATGTAGTAGGATAAGTGTATCAGGGTTAGGTTTAAAAGATAGTAAATCTTGAAATGTATTTATTTTGGTATCAAAATCAGATTCACTTATTTCAGGAATTATTTTTTTATGTATTAATATACTATTAAGAAATTGTATTAACATAGAGTTAGAATCATAAAAAGTATCATTCAAGATTGATTGGTATTCTACTTGTTCTTCAAAATTATTTTTTATATAATTAAAGATATTTTCATAAAATTCTTCTAAATTTAAAATTAAATCTTTAAATTCAGAATGTTTTGAAAATTTAGAAGTGTAATGTTCTATTATATTTAAGATAACATCTTTCTCATCAAAAGTGTGTTTTGTAGAAAAGTGTTCATTAGTTGAATCTTTGTTTAAATATAAAGATATATTGTCAATACAATTATTACAGATAAATGTATCTTCTTCTGTATTAGATACAAGTACTTCTACTTCAATTTCGTCTATATTACAAAAACTACATAAGTTTGTTTGTTTATTTTCCATTTTTATCCTTAGAATATTGAAGAATCAAGGATTCTACCAATATAATTTTGTTCTGTATTTTCAGATACATCACCTTTTGTTTCAAATGAAACTTTAAGGTTAGCTATATCTGAAGAGTTTATAGTGTAATTTTTTAATTGTCTTTTACGTACAAAACCACTTATTTTAATTAATTGGTATTGTCCATTTAAGACTATTTCTTTTACACCTTCAATTTTATATATATTGTTCACCATTTTTTTAGTTATAAATGCAGTTATTTTAGTATTAAATTTTTCTTCTCTACTTGTAGTACCTGTTCCATCAAAAGAAATATCTTTGGAAGTCTCAAAACCTAAACTTGTTAAAGGGTTGATGTGGTTATTAAAGAAATCTTGTACAACACCTGCATTGGTTGAATTGGTAATAACACCACCACTTCTAGAAGAAGTACCTGTTTTTGCTAATTTTTTCTTACCGGAAGAAGAAGAAGAAATATTTTCATCAATAGTTATAGTTACTAATTGTCCAACATCAAAAGATTGTTGTTTTGGTTTAAAAATATTAACTTTTTTTAAAGGTATAGAATTGTTATTAAATTTTTCAGGTAAAGTTTGATTATTTAATAATAATTCTTCTTCTAAACTATCCATAATTGATTTATCGTCTTGTAAATCCTTTATCTTTTCATGTGTTGGTTGATTTGAAAAACAACCAACAAATAAAAAAGGGAGAATTAAAAAAAGTAATTTCATTTGTAATGACCTTTGTATATATATTTTTATTTTAACAAAAAAAATAAAAATAAAAACTATAATTATTCTTCAAGGAAATATATTTGCTCTGTTTCAAGAAGTTTGCTTGCAGTATTAGTAATTTCTGTTTGTGCTGCTTCCATATCTTTTGCTTTAATTTTACCTGCAAACTCCATATTTTCTTGAAAAATTGCTCTATTTTCTTCATTCATTGAACTTAAGAAGAAATCTAAAATATCTTCTTCAGCATTTTTCAATCCTTTTATTAACAGGTCATCATCAATAGCTTTCATTAAAGTTCGAATACAAGTAGGGTCAATTTTCAATATATCATCAAATACAAACATATTTTCAAGAATATTTTCATGAAGTTCAGGGTCAAATAAATCAATTAACTGTAAAACTTCTTGTGAAGAAGTTTGAGACATTTTGTTGAATATTTCAGAAAGGTTTCTAACCCCACCAACTTCAACTTTTTGTGAAGTTAAAAGTTCCATTTTATTTTCAAGTAAAAGAGAGATATTTTTAATTACAGAAGGAGAAACTTCTTTTAATTGTGATAATCTGATAGAAGTTTCAATTGCATCATCTGCACTTAATGCTTCCATTATTTCTGCAGATTTTTGTGTATCTAAGTGAGCAAGAATAATGGCGATGGTTTGTGGATTTTCACTACTAATGAAGTCTGCAATTTGTTGTGACGGAATGTTATCAAGAAATGCAAATAGTTCATGTTTATTTATTTTTCTCATAAGTTTATTCATTAAAATTTTACTTTCTTCAGTACCAAAGGCTTTCGCTAAAATACTTGAAGCTTTATCTACACCACCTGTTTGAACGTATTGATTTGATTGTATAATTTGTAGATATTCTTCAAGAATAAGTAATGCTTCTTGTTTAGGAATGCTTCCCATAGTAATAATTTTACTACTTAGTTTATTTACAACATCTGGGGATAATTTTCCCATAACATTGGAAGAATATTCATCTCCCAATTGCATTAATACGTATGCGGTTTTCTCTATAAAACTATATTTACTAGACATTATTCATCCTCCGTAGCATCTTCAATGTTTTCAATTAAGATACTAACTTCTTCTTCATTGTTTTTGGTAACAGAAATAAGTTCTTCAAGTAATACTTCAAACCTTACTTCATCTTCTTCAGATAACCCACCTAAATTGCTCATATCATTTTTAATTTTGTTTTTTAGTTGTTCATTCATCTCTGCTTGTCTTAATTCATCTTCTTCTAATTGTGCAGACATAAGTTTTTGTTTCTTAGCTCGTTCTCTTCTTTTCTTTAATACATCATCTTCAACATCATCAGCACTAACAGTAGATTTTTCCATTAAATCTATTTCATTGTTTGTTTTTACAAAGAATCTATAGAATGCAAATATCATAAATAAAGTAATTAAATATTTAATGTGAATAGCATATTCATCAAAGAAGTTTTTAACTAATGACACAACATTTTGTAATTCTTGTGAACTTGTAAGTATTTTTTCATGAACAAAGAACTTTGAAGAAGTAACAGATAAAAAATCACCTCTTTCAGGGTTAAGTGTAATAATACTTTTTACTAAAGATTTAATTTTTATTTCTAATATTTGTAATTCTTCTTGTTTAAAAGGAATTGAATTGAAAGATACAGATACACCTATATTTTTAATAAATGCAAAAGAGTTATTTATTTTCTCAATTACTTTTTTATTAACTTCAAAATTAGTTGTAGCATCATTTTTCTTTAAGTCTTTTACTATAGAATTTGCATCACCATCACCACTTATGTTCTGGTTTTGAAGATTTGATTTAACACCAGGAACACCACCATTACCAGAGGAATCCAGTTTATTTTTCTCTTTTAAAGAACTTTCACTAATACTTCTGATAACTTTTTTTTCTGGATCAAATAAAACTTCATTTGTTTTTTCACTTGAAAATAAATAATTTATATTAACTTCAGCAATAACATTTTCTAAACCACCAACTAATGGTGTTATACTATTAATAATTTTTTTTCTTAATTTTTCTTCTTGGTTTGATTTCCATCTTGATTGTTTTTCTGCTTTTTCAAAAGAAACAAAATCACTACTTGATTCTTCAAGTAGATTACCAAAACTATCAAGAAGTTTTAAATTTTTATTTTTTAACCCTATAAGAGAACTTTGAAGATATGCACGAATAGACTTTATTTGTTTAGGTGATAAAGTACTATTATTAGCAGGAGTAATAACAACAGATAAAGAAGGTTCTAATTGTGCTCTACTAAATGCACTCTTTTTTGGGAAAACTGCTCTAACCTTTGCTTTTTGTATTATAGACAATGTTTCTAAAGCAATTTCAATTTCACCTTCAATAGAACGAATATAATCAATATTATTTTCAAATCTTGTTTTTCCAAACTTATCTTCATCAAATATTTTCCAACCTCTAGAAGATTTAATAGCAATAGAATTAGATATTAATTCCAATTTTGCTCTTTCAACATATTCACCTTCAGTTAGGAGATCAAATTTACCATTTTTTTGTTCAACAGTTATTGGGACACCTGCTTTCCTTAAAATACCAATAGCTTCTTTTGTTTCAGCTTTTGTTAAAGAAGCAATAGTGTTATTTTCTAACATATAGTTATTTTCATAAGAACTAATAAAAAAACTTGCAATAGCACCTATAACTAAAACAAATATTATTACAAAGTAAAGTAATATCTTTTTTTGTTTTTCATTAAAGGTCTGATAGTATTTTACTATTGACTTCCACATTATTATTCCTTTTTTTTAAACTTAAGTATATCTTAATATAAAGTAAAAGAAATTATATTTTTACTAAAATTTCTTTTGTCTTTAATTTTAAATCAAAAAGTTCTATGATAGTTAATAAACCTAATAATAAATTTTTATCAAAATCATTTAAAAAAATAGTATTTAATTCTATTAATTCTTCTTGTTTTTCTTCAGGCAAATCTTCATAATAATCTCTTAAGCAAGATATTAATAGTTTAGTATTTGGTTCTACTAAACTATCAAAACCATATTCTCGTAATAGATTTTTTGTATTAGAGTATTTTGAAACAAACCCCATACCAAATAAATAAGAAAACAATAATAAACCACTCTTATTGTTACCACTAAAAGAAGATAAAGAATTAATTAATATTTTTTCTTCTTTATGTGTCGTAGAAATAGCATAAGTCATATTGGAAACCATCATTTCAGAAAAGTTATATTTTTTTGAAATAGTGAAAAATTCTCTAGAACTATTGGTTGATATTCTATTAGCAATATCTTCAGGTAAATCTAATCGATTCATACAAGCAGATTTAGGATGCCTACCTAATAGCCATTTAATACCTGCATTAGCAATAATACCTGAAAATTGTGACATTTTCATAGGTTCTACTTCACCTTTTTCTTTCACAAAATCATCTATTGATTGTGAAAGTAATAATACTCCTGCACCATGTTTTCTGGCAGTTCTAAATAAATAAGAAACAGATTTAAGTCCAGAAGTATAAGAAGAGTTTAAAACAGCATGGGCTTCATCTATAACTAAAAGTTTTTTAGAAGTTTTATATTTCTTTGAAGTCATTATTGAAAAGAATTGTAAAACTAAAGATACTAATACAAGGTTAGATAACTTTTCATTTTGTATTTCACCAAAATCTAGATTTGATAATTTTGTTTTTGAAAAATCCAAAGTAGGAGCAGAATTGAATAATTTACCTGATTGAAGTGGATTAATATATTCTTCTAATTGGAATAAATATTTATTTAAAGTTTCTTCACTAAAACCTTCTTGTTCATCCATTAAAATACTATTTCTTAATTCTATAGCTATATCGTTAAGTAATAAATACATAGGTTCTTCATTTTCTAATATAAGGTCAGATTTTAAAGCAATCATTGCTTGAAACACTTTATAAAGATTACGCGATACAACACCACTGTTTTCAGGACTAATTGTATCTTCACCTATCATATCAAGAATTAAACCAATCCATATTTCCATAACATCTTGTATGTTTGTTCCTTTAAATAGTGTATCAGATACTTTTCCTTCAGAATTTCTAATAATTGTATCATCTGGGGCAAGGTAACCTTCAATATTAACGCAAGTAGATAATATTTCTTCTATTTCAAGTTGTAAATTGTCATAATCAATTTTTAATTGTCTAATAGCACCATCTGTTCCACCAACAAAGTTTTTTTCAATGATTTTACAATCATTTAATAATAATTCAATTTTTAATAATTTAGCAAAATAATTAGAAAAAATAAAAGGGTTAATACAATTAGTAGAATCTGTTTTATTAATACCAATATTAACTCCACCAGAAACGGAAGAGAAATTATTATAAGAACCACCTCTATCAATAATCATGGATATGTTATCATTATTTAAAACACCACTCATAAATCCATCAATTAAATGACAAGTTAGGAAAGATTTACCTGAACCTGAAGGAGCAATTACTAAACCATTGAACATATCATTACTTTCAAACATATTGATACTTTGAATTCTTTTACCTGATTTAGTATAGATATCTCCATTGTCAATAATTTTTAAATCAGAAGTTTTTGAATCTAGTTTATCATTTAAATAACTATTACCATTATATAAGTCAATAATAGTAGAAACCTCTAAAGAAGATATGTTATAACTATATTCTTCAATAGTTATAAATGAAGTTAATATATAAGGTAAACAAAGGTCTTTTAGATTATATAATAAAGGTGACCAAACAAGGTCTTCTTTCATAAATTCTTGTTTTATTGTATGCTGGAATTCACTATCTTTAATAAATCTATTAATATAAGCATTAAAAGTTAATCTAATTTTTACAAAACTTTTTCCATCATTTATATGAAATAACATAGATTCCAAACTTTGTATTTTTGAGTTTACTTCACTTTTATCATAACTAAATCCACCAAAAGTAGGTGTTTGACTAATAGCAATATAACCATTTTTTACAGTATTAATAGAACTTATTGTTTTTCTTGTAGGGAGTTTTATTATTTCTAAACCAACAACAAAGTCTCTAAAATTATTTTTTTGTAATATTTTATTAATAATTTGAACAATAGGTTTTTTTGGGTCAAAGACAATAGGTATCTCTGAAAGAACAAACGGTTTATAAAATCTTTTTTCATTTCCAATTTCTATAGTTTCATAATTTAATATTTCAAATATAGTTGTTGTTTGTGTTTTTGATATTAATTCAACAATAAAACTTCCATCATCTTTTTTTTCATATGATACTTTCTCACCTTGAAAGATAGGGAAAAAAGTATCAGTGTAATTTGTTTTACTTGAATTTATAATAATAGAATCAGATTTAATAATAATGTAAGTGGCATACTTGTCGGTTTTATTTTCTAAAATATCTATTTGGATATTTTGTAATTCTTTCGAAGTATATTCTTGGAGATTTTTAAAATTAATATCATTAACACCCATACTTGGTTCAGTTAAATTTAACTTGGCTAAAAGTTCTAAAAAAGATTCAATGTTAATATTTTCTTCTAAAAAATCAAAATCAATATTTTTATAATGTGACTTTAATAATAATTCTAAGGATTCCTTATGTTTAGAATAAGTATCAAGGGTAAAGTTTTTAAAGATATTATAAACCTTATCCTTACCAAATATTCTAAATAATTCTTCTTGTGCAATAATAGTTTTAATACAAAGATAATTTGTATTTTCATAATAGTTTTCTTTAATAAGTTCTTGCATCATTGATTTTTCTTTTTCAAAACTAAAATAATCAATATCAAATACTTTATTTGAAAAAATAGATTGAAAATTATTTCTATATTTTTCTAATTGATATTTTTGTAAATTAGTTTTTGAAGAATTTAAAGAAAGTATTTTATAAACACTTCCACCTAATGGAGGGGATACAATTGAACCAGGGTCAAAAGTAGATAAAGACTCTATAAATTGTTGTATTTTTTTTGTATTTGCATCTTTTTGTTCTATAGTTATTGTATCAAAATCAAAAAATTTTTTTATTGGAAAAAAACTAATAAAACACATGGTACTATTATTTTCTACTGTTAATAAGGTATCTTTCGATATCATAAAAGAAAAACTCATTTAAATATCCTAATATTTTATTTATTATATTATAAAAGAGAAAAAAAATAAATGATTATTTTTTCTTCTTACGTAATTCTAATTCTTTTTTTATTTCATCAATGTATGAAACATTAATGTTTTGAACATTATTTTTATTTAAAATTTTACCTTCAATTTGTGATTTTAATAATTGTTTATTATTTTCAATTAATGATAATGTTTCTAAGTTACTAGCTTTGATATGAATATTTATTTCTTTAGTGGAATCAATCTTTTTTTGTGATTTTAAAACAATATCTAAGTGTCCTAAAGAATATGGTTCAAGTTTTATTCTAAGTGTATTTAAGGGTAATCTACCTTTTTGTTCAATTAAGTCTGCAATCTTATTAATAAAATCTTTTTGTTGTACATGTCTATCTTTTATTTTTAATTTTAATTGTTCAGATGTAATAGTAGTGTTTGTTTGTAATAAATCAGGTTCATAAACAGTATCAACTTGTATATTTGAAATAGGTTCATTATTTAAATATTCATTAAAATTTTTAGTTAAAATCTGGTCTTGATTAGGTATTTTATTATTAATACTTGTTTTACTATAATCAGTTGTTGAATTGTTTTTAGTTAAAATCTGGTCTTGATTTGTAGTAGAATCCTTAGTAAAAATAGGTTTAGAATGATTAGTGTCACTATTTGTTGTAATAGTGGTTTCTTTATTATTTTTAGATATTTGTTTATCTGTTTTGTTTAATACAATAGGAAGACTGATAATTTTTTTTTCTTTTACATCAACTATCTGGTTAGAATTATTATCTAAATCAGTAATAGTAGATTTCAAGTTGTTGTTTTTATTATTTTTATTTAATATATTTGCTTGAATGATATTATTCAAAGTATCATTAGTTTTATTAATAGTGGAATTCAAGTTATTGTTTTTATCACTATTTGTTGTAATAGTAGTTTCTTCTTTTGTATCATTAGTTTTATTTATTAGTGAAAATACATTTAATTTAATTTCTTTTTTATTACTTTCAAATACATATTTACTAACAGATTTATCAATGTTAGATGTAAATTTATTATTAGTTGTGTTAGTATCATCAGAATTACTATTTGATGTAACAATAATATCTTTTATATTTAAGTTTTTTTCTAAAAGTGATTTTATTTTAGTTTTAATATCAATAGGTTGATTAAGTTTAATTTCTTTTTTAAGTGAAGATAAAAATTTTAAATCTTCTTGTGAAGGAGTTGTATTATCCTTAATACTTGTATTTATAAGTAGATTATTTATTTTTTGAAAATCGATAGGTTGTGTTTCAGGTATATCTTTTAAAATATTTGTTAATGTATTACTAATATTGGAAGTTTTTAATAAAGAATTAAGTTTATCAAAAGTTTCTTTTAATGAAGTTTCAAGATTAGTATCATCATTAATGTTTGTGGAAATATTGTGATTGTTTTTTTGAGTAATGTTGTTAGTATTTAAAATACTTATTAAAGTGTTTTGAAATTTAGAAAAATTTTCTTGATTCAAAATATTTTTTGCATCAATCTTGTTGATTGTAGTTAAATCTGTATTTAGAATGTTGTTCAACATGAAAAACCTTATTTTTTTTTAATATAAGTATAGTATTTTTAAAAGATAAAATGGTATCTTTTTTATTTTTCTAAAAAAGATTAAAAAAGATATTATAATAAAAAAAAGATAAAGGATTAAAAATGATTAATGAGGAACAGGTAAAGAAATTATTAAAAATTGCAAAAAACTTAAAAATTCTATATGTGGAAGATGATATAAACTTACAAAATAATATGTTAAATATTTTAGAAAACTTCTTTTCAGATATATATGTTGCTGATAATGGGAAAGAAGGTTTAGATATATTTAAAGACAATATTAATACTGAATCTAATTTTGATATAGTTATATCTGATTTAGATATGCCTGAAATAGATGGTTTTGAAATGTGTAGTCAAATATTAGAGACAAAACCAGATCAAAAAATAATTATAACAACTGCATTTGCAACAAAAGAGAATATAAATAAATTGGTTGAACAAAATATAGAGGTATTAAAAGTTTTAGAAAAACCAATCAAAATGAATCAATTTATAATCATTTTACTGGAATTGTTGAAAAAATAAAAATGGATAAAGATGTTATATTAATGAATAGGGAAATAGATAGTAGATATTTGTCTTTTTTATTAAATGAACGTGAAAAAAATAATTTATTTTTTTATTTAGTAGACTATAGAGAGACATATAAAAGTGAGTCTTCAAGTATTATAGGAACAGATATTAATATACCTCCAAGTGAGGTAGATAAGATATTAAGTAATTTTAAAAAAGAAGATGTAATAATAATATATACAGATGATATAAGAAGATTAAAGAAAGAAGCGATTCA
>Ga0209449_1000679_pt1 | contig 21775 bp, 24 predicted proteins | sample SaaInlV_100m_DNA_5_FD_184671 | JGI IMG/M metagenome (GOLD analysis project Ga0209449, IMG submission 184671) | Marine microbial communities from expanding oxygen minimum zones in the Saanich Inlet - Saanich Inlet SI073_LV_200m_DNA (SPAdes) (version 2) | ecosystem: Environmental > Aquatic >...
TCTGATACTATTCTTTTATTGTGTTGAAACATACCTTGAGAAGTTGTATTGCCAATAGAGCCAACTCCTTCTTCAATAAGGTCTGCAATACCTGCTACCGCTTCAATGTCAGCTAGTGTTTGAGTATTAGCTAAGATATTCATATCCTCTAATACCTCAACAGCTGCAATTGTATTAACATCTAATATGTTGTCTGCTACTGTTACTATAGTTGCAACACTTTGTGCTGCTAGAACCACATTATCCATATTAGCCGCAACTATACCTGCATCTGTAGGTGTTAGTAACAAGTCATCAGGTGTTGTACCTACCTGTAGTGTTAGTGTACCTTCTGCAGGGGCAGTGTGAAACACCGCTGCATTGTTAATTAAATCATAATCATCTGCACTTATAGCTACACCATCAAGGTATATTTTAAGATGGCTCTCACTTAATACATTTAATCCTATTGTAAATATTCTCTGACTACCATTTGAAGGTAGTACTTTATCACTTACCATTATATTCCTTTACTATTATTAGTATATAAGCCTTCATAATTCAATGAAGTAATATTGAAGCTTGTGCTTCCACTATCTTTAAGTGACAGGATAACATCATCTGTATTACCCTGTACCATAAATTTCTTATCATCAAGAGATTTAGTATTGTAGTAATCTACACTACCTACTCTTCTCTTATTTTCTACCACTAGTGTATAGGGCCCACCATTTGTATTAGCTACCCTAACTGCCTTAAACTTAAGACCACCACTTAATGTGTCTACTCCAGCATTACCTGTAGATATACCCCATTTACTTAATTCAATTGAAGCCTCATATGGAACTACTCCATCACTATATTGTGTAAGTGATGTAGGCTCTAGTACTATATGGTGTAGCTTCATAACACCTTCATCCACTGTCATAACAGCTAGTGTAGAATCTACCATAGCCATGTTTATAACATTCTCCGGCATTACCCACTTGTGCCATGCTGATTGTGCTTTCTCTTCACCCTGCCAGTAGAAACTATATACATAAATGATATTATCACTACCTGTAGCCATGAACAACATATCATATTTAGAACTACCTGCCATAACCTTCATACCTGTTGGTACATATTGTGGACAATGTGCTGTAATATTAGCCGCATCATTAGCCGCAGTATCAGGTACTACAAAGTATTCTCTAACTTGTGTAGTCTCTTCTTTATTAATAGTAAAGTATACATTAGGTCCAAGTCCTACTGGTTTAATGAATCGGTTAGTATCGAAGGCTGTTGACTGCTGTATTGATACATCTTTAGGTGTTAGTGTTTCTGCACCAGATAGTATGAATTGTGCTTTGTCTCCAAATAGTAACAGTTCTTTATTAAATGGTATAGCATATCTAAGTGCTACCACTTGACTACTATCTACTGCTACATCTATCGGGTCACTATCTAGTACATCAGTTACTGTTGTAGGGAAGAAGTTATAATACTCACCTACCTCTGACATAACTATATTCTCTCCAGATATAAGACCTAGTCTATTCTTAAAGAAAAATACATCAGTAATTGTATTACCTACAAAGCTTGGCTCTGATGCACTAAGCTCATCACCTGCTGTACGCATACCCCAAGAACTTGTGTTTAGTATGTTACCATATTCATCTTCTAGTGGTATTTCAGTACTATCATTAATCACATCAAAGTAGAACTTAATATCACCAGCTGCATCTTGTCCTCTAGCTAGGATGTGTGGCATTGTAGATGCATCAATTGTATTATATAGGTTAGGCTTAACTGTTTCTTTATACACACCCTCTATATATTGTACATAGTATTCATCAAAGTTAGATTTATCATCACCTGTGATTTGAATAACACTACCTTCAAAACCTAAGTTATTAGGTAAATCCTGAAGCTTCTTAACACGTCCCTGCCAACTCTCACTAGCTTGGTCACCCCATGAGTCACTACCTGTGTATGCTTCATTACTCTCAGCTACATTCATAACTACTGAGCCTCTAGCAATACCTCCAATAGCAGCAGCTAATAAGGAAGCAGCTGATGTAGAGTCATGGTGTATTGCTTCCGTTAATAATGCCCCATTCTTATATATGTAGTATGTGTGCCGTAAGAGAGCATTGTCACCTGTTGCTGCTCCAGCACTACGTTTAACCCAATAGAAGAATTGACTCTCCCATGCACCTGGTTCTATCTCTATAATTGAATATGATGTAGTACCTTCAGTACCATGTACAACATCTACCCATGCTACACCTAATGTTATAGTGTGTGAACCATCAGAAGCTAATCCTTTAGATCCACTATGGTTAATATCTTCTATAGCTATTACTATGTCTGCTAATGCCTCAGCAATTAGTACTTCAACTTCAGTATTATATTGTGCATCCGCTGTCTCTAGAGAGGTATTAATACCAAGTGTCTTAATATAAGGTGTACCATCTACATTAACTGTAACTTCAATAGTACCTTCAGTGTTAAATACCTCAAAGTCACCTCCATCATATTCACCTACTAATGTATAGTTACTACATCCTAGTGTCCAGTATGTTGTTTCTACTTCTGACCCTAGTGTTGTATCCATCTCTACTGTTTTAGTCTTATTAACAATATATGTTATATCCCCTATAGTAGTTAATGCAAATGCTTCTTTAGCTGGTGTAGTTCCTGTAGTCAAATAGACATCTGTACCACTATTAATAGGAGTACCATCTAAGTCGAAGGTATACCAGCTACCCCCATCAATAGCTATGATGTACTTCTCTAAGTCATCTCCTCTATCGTATGTGTGAACAAATACATCCTCCGTTAGTGATGTATTATTAGCCATGTATTCTAGTGGTGGTCTTTTACCTACACCAGTAACTACACTAGGATAACAATTTATCATCTCCTCAACCTGTGTGTCCAGTCTGAGCTCAGGTGCTTGACCACTAACTCCATTATATAATCCAGGTAGTGTTTGATTAATTAACATTATCTATCCTTTCAATCCTCTAGGATTTGTAGTTCTATTTATAATCCTCATAGTTGTACTAGAGTCAAATACATTATAGTCCCCTATATCAGAGTCCCAATTTAACACTTCTACTTTAGCTTTCTCTTCGTCATTAAGTAGGTATTGTAACATTGTCTCATTACCTGTTAACCTCTGTACCAACATACGCGATGCTCTAGTAACAATATAGTGTTGTACAATTAAAGGTACATCATCAAATGGTACATCCCATATAACCTCTGCCTCTACTGTAGATGTGAATACATAAGTAACATCATCTTTATTATATAGCTTGTGGTCCTTAACAACATAGTCCTGTCCTGTATCTGTAGGGTCTACACTTAGTGCATTATCAGGTATAGCTATGTAGCCATCCATATCAGGTACAAACTCCCATACCTTATCTGTATTAAAGTTATAACCAAATGCTAACACTTGTGTTTTAATCTCGTCTAGTACAAGACTAGCTTGTTCTGCTTCAAATATACCATCTATAGCTTCAGTAGCTCCTAGTGTTTGTTCTCCTAGGTTTTGTAGTATGATATTAATTGCATTATTTAATTTATTCATATCTTTCCTTTAGTTTATTATAGTTGTTGTTGGCCTCATATCTCAAACCAAAAAAAAGGACCAGCTAAATTAATAGCCAGTCCTTATAAATTGCTTATGCTTATGCAGCAGCAGCGTCGATTGTTACTACACAAGCTGGATTAAGTACACCATAACCCATTGCGTAAGATGAAGTCATTAAATCACCTAATTTCTCAGGGATGTAGTTAGCTTCAGATTTGATGTCAAGTAATTTAACAATACCAATTGCATTAGTAGTGAATACTACAATCTCACCAGTAGCTAATCTATTAGATACTAAGATGTTGTTACCTGCAATCTTAGTAATCTTACCAGCATCAATACCACCGTTACCAGATGTATAGTCACTGTTTGTACCTTTATCAGATTGAACTAAGTTGTAGTAATCAGCAGGAGTTACAACTACGTATCTCTCACCTGGTACATCTTTTTCATCTAAGATAGTTTGTGCTTGGAACATAGCATCAATAATCTTGTTACCTTTAACAGAAGCAGCATCAGCAATTAATACACCTGCATCAATTGCAGCAGCTTCTGGAGTAGGTTGACCTGTAGCAGCGGCAACACCACCAACACAAGTTCTAAGAGTAGTAACTACGTCACCATCAATTGTTTGTGCTAACTTTCTACCCATTTCAGTAGAGTATTGTCCTCTAACTTCATAGTGAGACATTGCTTCTTCGAAGTTATCTACAAATACAGATGCATATTTTAAGTTATCAATAGTAATAACTCTTTCACCAGCTGCGATTCCTGATACATCAATATCAGTACCTGGTACGTGCTCAGCTACAGCATCAGTATATGAACCAATAACTGGGAATTGCATTTCCCATTTCAATAAAGTACGTTACCACTTTACCCGTCTTGTCCTTGGTAGGAGACAGACCGCTATATATTACTATATAGATTAGACTATATCTTTAAAACTGTTTAAATAATCAATTGCATTTTGTAATCTGTGTTTAGAATCTTTTAATAGTCCTAAAGCGGTATTACAGTTTGTACATAATAGACCTCTAACTTGACCTGTCTTATGGTCATGGTCTACAGCAAACTTAGTATATCTATTACTATTTAGTTTGCAATTACAAATCTTACATTGACCCTCTTGCTCAATAAACATCTTCTCATAATCTTGATTAGATACCCCTAATTTCTTAACTCGTTGTCTTTCAATACGACAATCTTTGCATTCATTAGTGTGTTTATTTGAATCCTTTCTAAAGTAGAATTCATCGAGTGGCTTTTCAGTCTCACAGAGTGTACATATTTTCATATATGTTTCCTTTTAATTTATTTTGTTTTACTCACCGCTTCCATCCACTTGGATGTACGTGCACAATGCACTAGTCGTTGAACGTTCCTATCTTTCGATTAGGCTTCGCTGCTGATTGTCCCATAAGGAGGTCCCAGCAATTCAATGAGTGTTTATAGAGAACCCTTTATGTTAAGCACTCTTACCTGAAGAAATAGTTCTAGTTTGTACTAGTCCCATGAAGATGTTGTTCTCTTCGAATGAAGTTAATACTTCTCCTGAGAATACTTTAAGAGCGATTGCTCTGTCTGAGTGTGCATCAAGTGTGTTAGTACCGATACCATTTGAGTGAATATAATTTGCCATGTTTTAAATGTCCTTGTTTTATTTTTATGTTTAATATGTTAGCCGTAAGTGGCACCTACGCGTGATATTAATATGTATTGTCTTTTATTTCCATCTTTGGTATCCCTATAAATACACCTCGATATACTTAATAGGGGCATCGATTTTATAATAGTTTTAATATTAAAAAGGTAGTGACAGGCGTTTGAAAGCCTACCGACTACCTAAAAGAGGAGTAAAGAAGTTTGGTCTTACATCATCAGTGTTAAACTTGTCTAGGACATAGGTTACATCTCAATGCCAAACACACCTTACCAATTACTCTTCGCTATCTTATTTTGTACCTGTGCTCTAAACGCAGGGTCTTTCTTGTACCTAACATCATGCATATCCTTAGTCATCTCTTGACTAGATTGATACCCTTGTGATGATGTAGTTGAATTACTACTAGCTTTAACTAGTGATGGTCCTAGTGTAGCTTGGAACCTAGCATACAATCCTTGGATAGCAAATTCAGCTTGTCCTTCATTTTGTAAACTAGAGTTAAATGCTTCCTTATCCCCATCCGATAATGTTTCTCCTGCCCATGATATCATATCTTGATACCCTTGCTCTCCACCAGCTAGTGATTGCATCTTAGATAAGTTCTGAGATACAATAGCTTCTTGTCCTGCAATATAGTTATCTACAGTAGCTTTATCAATACCCTTACCAGCCAATGATGCGTATGTATCCTCAGATAATACACCATTGTTAGCAAACTCTTGATTCAACTCTGTAAAGTCAATGCCCTTGCTTTCAGCTAACTCTTTAGCTTCAGCCTCTGTAGATACTGTATCACCCTCTTCCGCTTCAGTAGAAGCTTCTTTAGTCTCACCGTCATTACTACCTAACTTACCTTCTAGTTCTTTGTAAGCTTGTTCCATATCTTCAACAGACTTGTACTTACCTGCATATAACTTAACTTCATCAGATGGTAGTGGAGCATCATCTGCTACACCCCTCTTATCAGCATCACTTTGTAGTTCCTGTTGTGTTTGGTTTGTGTTCGCATCCATCTTGTCCACCATCGCTTGTTCGTGTTGACTTAGGTTTACGTTTTCTTCTTGGCTTTGTTGTATTTCCATCTTTAACTTCCTTCTTCTTTATCTCTCTTGTGTATGGGGGAGTGGGAGGAGCCATTGTAACTGGCAACCTCACTACATCATCCCTTGTTCAACTGCTGCTTGACCACCAGCTTGTGCTGCTGTATCTAAACCAGCTTGTCCAGCTTGTTGCATCATAGCTTGTTGTTGTTCCTGTTGTCTCTGCTCAGGTGTCTTAATCAGACCCTCTGTATCAATACCCAGTGATGTACCTATTTGTGCAATAACTGCATCTACATTTGAATATTGTGCAAATATCTCAGGTCCTAATAACTGCTGTAATGTTTGTGCAAACTGTACTAACTTGTTGTAGTCGTGTCCTCGTCCTAGTGCCTCTACACCAGTAACAATTACAGGCTCTACTAATCCCTCTGGGAATGTAACTTTAGATGTTAACATCATTAACTTAATTAATGGTAGTTGTAGTTCCTGTGTTAGAATAGAGTATATACCACCTAAGGCATCCTCTAGTTCTCCAGCCATAAGTCTTACCTCTTCTGCCGTACCTTGTATTCAATAAAGTGCGTTACTTCTTTACCCGTTCTCTTATGAACTGCTATATATTCCTATATAGAGTAGACTATATCTTGTGCTTGTTTCGCACCTATATGTTTCGAGCCACTCGGCCCTACTCCCTCACGGGATAGTCGTTACACTAATTTACATTAAATATTATCTGTTATATGTGTCCAGTTTTTACCCTGACGCACTGACTTAACTGCATCTATAGATACATTAAGCTTAAGTCTGTCTCTAATCTGTCGAGCTGTTAAGGATGAGGATTTTAAAGCCCATATCTTTTTAACATCATCTTCAGTTAGTTTTGCAATAGGATTTTTTACACCTCTATTAGTCTTAAGTCCTGTCTTGTATGCGTGTTTCATATTATGTGACTGTGTACACCACTCTAAGTTATTTATTGAGTTATTATATCTATTACCATCTATATGATTAATATAAGGTAATTCCTCATGGTTAGTAATAAAGTGAGAAGCTACTAGCTTATGTAGCGGATAAAATTTATCTAGGTGTATCTTAACATATCTATTATTCTTAGATATTGATGTCCCTCGTAATGTTTTACCAGTGCTCTCATTCCGTACTATACCTAATGTATCTATAGTATAAGTGTGTTTTAAGTCTTTTATATTTAATGTGATTTTTCTGTATTCCATTTTTTCTCCTTTAGGAATTTAGTTAAAAATCTTAATTAGCTCGGGATTGTCCGTTCTGGAGTTCCCCCGAATTAATATAATTTATAGAGAGCTATTATGTCAACTCTCTCTGCATCTCTTCTTGCTGATTCATTTAGAAGGAAAGCACTAGCTAGTCTTCTCTGTATATCATTAAGTGTTTCATATGCAATACGTAAGTCATGTGATTTATCCACCTGTAGTGTAGATACATCCTGTGCATTACCTTTGATGATTGCTCCACTCTCTGCTTTAGCTAGTGTCTTGATATTCGTAGCACCCACTGGGTTAACCATGAATACAATCTTACTTGCTGCTGCTGATGCTTCTACAATAGACATTGTCAATGCTTCTAGTGACCTCAAGTCACCTAGGTATTGTTCAACTAAACCTCTACCATAATCTTCATTATGTATTGATGTCCATCTTAATGGTAGATAAGGCATATTCTTAGTAGTATATACACCTCGAGTACCTTCAAGTTCTTCATCACCAGCTTCTTGCCATGAGTCATACTTCTTAGTCTCTGTATTGTATTTAACAATTGTATATAGGTCTATGTCTTTATCTTCACTATCGTATTTACTAGGGTCAGGTAAGTCACTAGGCTTAACTCTTTCAAGAGTCATTATCTCTTTAACTACACCCTCTGGACTCCTCTTAACCACATAGTGACTTAAGTTGAATACCCTTGTACCTTCATCTTTATCTCTAAAGACTAATGCATTACCAGTAGCTACCAGTAGTTTTAAAGCTTCAAATATAGGCACCCTTAGTGCTTCTCTCTCAATCTGTGCACTAAGTGCTCTCTCAATATCAGCTAACTGTTCGTTAACTTGTGCAGCGGCTCCTGCTTGTGCTTGTTCCATCTCCATCATAGCAATCTTATCAGGTATGAACCTAAAGAAAGGAGCGTTAGGTGGTAATAGACTCAGTAGTAATTTACTCGCTAAGTTGTTAACAGCTCTAGCACCTAATGATTGATAAGGTGTAGCTAGTCGTGTATCCTCTGTGTGTGTCGCATCTACCAGTAATGAAGGTATAGTTAATTCAACACATGCTTTAGCTCTATCAACTACAGCATTCCTTTCACTATCTAGTTTGGACCACCTAGTTTTTAGGCTAATGTCTTCCATCTATTTAGGGATACCTAATCCTGAAGATGCTTTACCTTTAGTTAATGGTATCTGTAGCCTCTTCTTTCCTTGTGCTCTTTTCTTAAGGTCACCTCTACCTTCATCATCACCACCTGCTTTAAATGTTGCTTCCTCTACTGGTGCTGCTGGTGGGATAGGTGCTGCTGGTGCTGGTGTTTTAGATCCAAATAATCCGCTCATGTGTATTAATCCTTTTCTTCTATTAATTGTTTTATATATCTGATTATTTCTAATCTACCGTGTTGTCTTCCTTGATCATAATCGGATAATCTAGCTATCACTATCCTATCAGGGAATGCTTCTTCAAGTATCTGTAGTATTTTCTCTACGTTCATCTTCTCTCCAATTCTATTTATAGAAGGTTCCAGTTCTTTTATCATGCCTCATCCTGTGTGACACTGAACCTAACTACATAAGTAGGTATACCCTCTCCTTGTATCTATCGGTATCTGCAACAACTCAAGACTAGAAAGTAACTCTAGCCTCGATGCGGAGGGGTCCACAGTACTACACCTTCCCCATCATATTGATGCATACACGCCAACCTCATAGTATTGATAGCATTACTTCTTCTTAAGCCCTTTGACCTATAAGCTAATAACGCAGCTACCCACAACTCTCTTTCATTAGTACAATCCTTTAAGGCTTTCTCAGCTCTCTTAGGACCCATACCAGGAACACCTTTATAGCCATCAACAGGATCGCCCGCTATACATTGGTAGTATTTAAAATGTAAGGCAGTCCACTCATCTACTGTTACATCTTTTTGTTTACCATAGTTATAGTGAGTACCAACTGATTGCATTAATACATCCTTATCGATAGCACATAATATATAATCCTCAGGATACTTAGTCTTTAAATACACAACAGCATCATCAGCTTCCCATCCTTTGTGTAGGATAGCTCCTAGCTCTTCAATCATGTGTTGCTTTAGTTCAGCTACCCATTCAGGTACTCTCATGCCCTTACGGTTGTGTTTATAGTCACTAACTACTTGATCTCTGAAGTTACCACTACCAGTTAAATGAAGCTCATAATCATCACATCCAGTAGCGAATGTAATAGAATCAAGCATACCATCAATAGCATCTTTCATATCCTCTATCTCACCATGGTATGTAGTTTCTCCATCACCCCAGTCAATAGCTTCTTCTACACCAAAGCCTGCTTTATATATCATACTGTCTGCATCTATTAGAGCTTTCATTTATTATCCTCTTTTAATTATATCTTTAAGTTTAGCGATCACTCGCTCTAGGTATTTACATTCTTCATTAGTCTTGCAGTGTCTATATTCTGCTTCTAATGTTTCTACGTAATGTCTAAGTCTCTTTTTCATTTATCCTCCTATCGTTATCCATCCAAAGTTATTCATAGCGTTGGTTATTAGAAACCACTCCGCTACTACTGTGTTTATTATGAATATTATTTTCCAATCATCAAGCGACATCTTGCTTTAAAGTGTCCCAACTACCAGTCAATGCACCCTTAGCATAATCAGTTACTCTTCCTTCGAAGAAGTTCACTAAGGATACACCAGATGTAACATCATCCATAAATGGGAAGGGGTTCTCTTTATGCCCATAGTTCTCTTTCATACCTAACTGTTTTAAAGCATTATCTGCCATGTATTCTATGTATGTTTTAACTGTATCCTTATCCATGTGTGGAGGATTCAAGTAATCAACTAATGATTTCTCATATTCTACAATCTCTCTTACTGCTTGGTATATATCATACTTAAGTTCATCATCCCAGATATCACTATTCTCTTTGATGTATTCTCTAAATAGTTTTGAGTTACCTTCTTGGTGTTGAGCTTCATCTTTAATACTCCAGTCTACAATAGTACACATACCTTTGTATTTGTTTTGGAACTGATACTGTAGTAACATAGCAAACTGTGCCATTAAACTAATACCTTCTGTAGCTCCAGCATATACTGCTAACATCCTAGCGATGGCTCGTCTAAATTGTTCATCAACTTGTGCATTACTCATACCATCAGCTTTGTAGTCTTCAAACTTCTTTACCTTAGCTTTATCAATATACTCAGTCTTACCTTCCATTAATGGTATCTCTAGGAACTCACTATAGATTTCATCTCCAAACCCTAGAGTCTCAGTAAGTAGAGCATAGGCACTAATGTGTGTATTCTCTCTGTTGGCGAATGTTCTTAACATCATCTGTACTTCAGTAGGCTTAAAGATTCTAAGCATAACATCATACCCAGCACCAACCATAATATCATTCTGTGTGAATAGTCTTAATACTTCAGTAATGAATCTAACTTCATCTGCATCAGCATTATTAAAATCTTTAATGTCATCAGCTAGAGGAACTTCTTCCTCCGTCCAATGCATCTTCTCATGTGTTTTCCAGTAGTCATAAGCCCACGAATATTTCATAGGTTTATACATCGGGTATTTAGTTGTTTGTTTAATTAGTGTGCTCATTCTTTCTCCTCTTTATTGTTACTGACAGCTTAAGCAGCTATCTACTTCTATTATTTCTCTATCTCTAAGTCCTGCACTAGCTCTTGTAGCTGCTGTTGACCTACAGTAATACAGTGATTTAAGTCCTTGTTTCCAAGCTCTCACATGTAGATTGTACAAGTTAGCTACTTGCTCATCAGCTGGTAGGAATAAGTTAATACTCTGTGCTTGATCTATGTAAGGTGCTCTATCACACGCCATATCTACTGTATGGAATTGATTTAACTCAATAGCAGTCTTGAATACTTCTTTATCCCAAGCTGACAGACCTGGTATCTTTAGGTTCTGTATTGAACCAGCTTCCTTACCAATAGCTTTCCATACCTTATCTGTATTAGCTCCTAATTCAATTAGTCTTCTCTCTAGGTACTTGTTCCTTTGTGTATAGGTACCAATGTTAGTCTTGTGAACATAACTATTAGCTAATCTTGGATCAACTCCCTGGCTAGTCCCATTACATAACGTACTAATACTAGCTGTTGGTGCTATTGATGTACTGTGTGTATTCCTTATGTAGTGGCCATATCTTTCACCTAATGGACAAGGGCCAAACTTAACTGCTGCTTCATGATTTGCATCATCTACTGCTGCTTTAATCTTATCAAATACTGTTATGTTAAGTCCTTTACTCATGGGTGAACCCCAAGGTAAGTTCTTCTTCTGTAGCATTGAATGGAATCCCATAGCACCTAGTCCTAATGATCTCTCAGCCGTGGCACTACGTCTTGCTTTCTCAAATCCAGGTAATCCCTCAGTTAAATCACTAAAGCTTTGTAATACATTATCTAGGAATCTAGTTGTATCATATACAAATTGCTCTAGTTCAAACTCAATCTCATCCCAATACTCCAAGTTCATTGAAGCTAAACAACATACACCTGTGTAGTTTTCATTTGTATGTAGTGTTATTTCAGCACATAGGTTACTTTGAGTAACTTCATATCCTGCGTCTTTATATACCTGTGGTCTAGCATCATTTACATTATCTTTAAATAACATATACGGCTCACCTGTTTCCATTCGAGTCACCAGCATTTTCTTAAATAGATCAAATGCATCTACAGTCTTAACTATAGAACCTGTCTTAGGAGATATTAAATCCCATTGTCCTCGAGACTCAACAGCCTCCATAAAAGCATCAGGGATAGTAACACCATGATGTACATTAAGACTCCTACGGTTGGCATCACCAGTTGGTCTTCTAACATCTATGAACTCTTCAATCTCTGGGTGAGAGACATCCAAGTAGACTGCTTGTGAAGCTCTTCTAAGTCCTCCCTGAGAGACTGCAAGTGTTGAGCTATCAGATACTTTGATAAACGGGATGATTCCACTTGACTTACCATTAGCTCCAACTCCCTCACCGATTCCTCGTACACTAGACCAATCTGTCCCCATTCCTCCACCATAGCTTCCAAGCCAATTATTTTCTGTGAATGTGTCAAAGATTCCTTCCTTACTATCTTGTGTTTTGTTTACATAACAACTAATTGGTAGTCCTCTTTCTGGGGCATTACCATTACTACTAACGGGAGTAGATGGCATAAACCAATAGTTATGTATATATGTTTTTATTCTCTCAGCCATTGCATCATCATCTGCAAACTTAGCCATCCTGTCTAGCCATCCCCTGTAGTTCTCACCTTCTAGGAAGTATCTTTCTTGATACATATCCCTAGAGAACTGAGGTAATCCACTCCAACCTCTTGTGTCACTAATCATCATTACTCTTCCTCATGTATAAATTTATCTATCGATACTTGTGAATAACCTAATACTAATAACATAGGTACTATCACATCTTCAATAACTGTTCTGACGTTTGAAGCATCATCTATCTTAATTGTTGTTACTTTTCCATATGCTGTACATACGAATTCCATATCATTATTCAATAACATTGTTTTCAAGCTCCTTAATCCATTCTTCAAGATACCAAGAAGCTTTCTTTAAATCTTCTAACATATCATTTTTTTGTCTCATATACTTCAGTACGTTTTGTTTACAAGCACCTGTAATCTCTAGGTGTGTAGCATTAGCAGTAAAGTATGCCCAAGGCTGTATAGCCATGTCTTGATAGTGACTACCACCTACTTGTGTTCTTACATTATCTTCCACATTATTTCCTATTCTATCTAAGAAGTCATCTACATTATCTCTATTTATATTAAGTATGGGTTTTACATCTCCCCTATGCTCAAACTTTGTAGCTCCATTAGTAGGGACACAATTATCAGCCTGGGTACAATGATCAAATTCTCTATAAACACACTCCTCGCATATATCAGTCATCTGTGAGTCATTAGCTGAACCTCTTGATTTAGCTTCATATTTAGATTGAAAGCTGTTAGTAGGAACACAGTAATCATCATTCATACATAATCCGTTACCCCCAGGTGCCTCATAATGTATACAAGAATTACAGATACCTTTAGATATCCTCCCACTATTGTCTACTGATTCATACATATTAAGCATCCCTAAAATCAAAGTGTTGTTGTTCAACATTCTTTCTAAAGATACCATCACAACCTAATGTACCTCTTCTATCCTTGATCTCATTATATGCTTGATCTACACACTCTAGGAATTCGATATCCAATACATTACATACGCCCCTAAGAGTAACATAGACGTCACCGATAGCATCTCTAATTTCTCTGTCATCGCCTTTATTAATCCCTTCTAATAACTCAGTTGTTTCCTCTAGTGTTTTGATTGCTTGCCCCATGGCTGTACCATTGGTAGTGATACCTCTCTCATAGAACCAGATGTCAATACCATTATCTAAATCTCTTCTCTTAATCATTGGATCTAATGTGTTCATTGCTCCTGCCATTATGATACCCAGCTTTGCATAAATAGTACTTCATTTGTGTCTATATCAAAGTGCATATTACTATTATATATCTTTAATGTGTATGAGTCAGGCAGCTGTACTGTCTTAACTACATCATTATATACTTCATCTCTACCGTCTGTCATTAATACTCTTATTGTCATCATATGTCTTTTATCCTCTTCCATTGCTTCTCTTATCCATCTTTCTGGTGAACTCATTTTCTTTTATTCCAATCATTTACTTCTGTAACACCAAGGTCTCTCTTGGCATAGTTAATTGCATCCTTCTTTGTAGGGTAATTACCTGCACTAGCTACTTGTCCATCAAGGAGGAACAGTAAGTGCCACCTCTTTGTTGTTTTATCTTTCTTATAATATGCTACCATTAATGTGTATCCTCCCAAGTCTGACCTACATCATAACTACCTCTTAAAGGTATTCTAAAATTTAACTGTGTTGTCACAGCATCAAATGCTCCAGATGCAATCTTACCTATATCATGTGCAATCTCTTCATCACATTCTATCTGAGCCTCATCGTGGATATTCCCTACGAACTCATATTGTGTACCGGCTTCATACTTCTCTTGTAGTTGTTTATCTAATTCTATTAACCAATACTTCATAACTAATGCACCACATCCTTGTAGTAGTGTGTTTAGTGCTGAGTGTGGTGACCTAATATAATATGGATTACCATCTAGTGCTTTGAGTGTACCATTCTTCTTAACTGCTTCTTGAACACCCTCTGATAATTGTGCAATAGCTGGTATTTGCTTTAAGAATTTCTCCTTAAGTCTCTTCCCGTCTTTAGCTGTACCTTTAACGATCTCTCCAATCTTACCATCACCTGCTCCATAGAGGAAGGCGTATATGAATGTCTTTGAATCATCTCGTGTAGGGAGTCCAGCTCCTTGTTGGTTAAGGGTGTGGATGTCTGTACCATCTTCTTTCTTACCTTCATCAACTGCTCTAGCATAGACACCTCCATCATGTTTTGCCATGTAGTGTGATAATGTTCTTAACTCAAGACCATCAGCATCACAACCAACTAACTTCTTACCTTCACTTACTGTGAATAACTGCCTACACTCACTACCCATGTATGCTCTAGAGCTTGGTACCTGTGCTACGTTAGGCCTAGAGTGTGTACATCGTCTACTAACTGCACCTAGTGTGTCAATACTACCATGGATACGTCCATCATCCTTAACCATCTTCAGCCAAGCATTGTTACCTTCAGCAACCATAGCTATGACCTTCTTAACATTAAAGTAATGAGCTAATATCTTTCCTTCTGGGAACTCCAGAGCATTAAGTATCTTCTCATTAATAATGGGGTTACCTTTCTCTGTGAACTCAGGACTAGTCCAACCATAGAAGTGCTTTAACCATCTTGATATATGTTGTCTAGAACCAGGATTAAACACAAGTTCTTTCCAGTGTCCCCACTCTAGGTCATCATTAAAACAAGCACCTTTTAACTCTTGTGATTGTCTTCTCTTATTTAGACTACCATCCTTATTAAACTTAGGGGCTTCCTTCATTACTATCCAATCTTTAAGTGGAGTAAATACCTTATATAATTCATCTTCAGCTTCCTCTGCTTCCTTTAGCAATTTAACGTGTAGCTGTTGTGCTTTATCAATATCAAACTTCCACCCATAGTGTTCTTGTCTAGCGATGATGTGTGCAAAGTCTTGCTCTAATCTCATGGCTTCATCTGGTATTTGCTTCTGTATTAATCTCTTATATAACTTAGCTGTTACCTCAGCATCTTGTCTACAATATTCTACCATATCAACTGATAGTCTTGACCAATCTTCATGCTCATCTTTGTAGTTACCTAATCTATAACCCCAAGCTTTAAGTCCATGACTACCTTTTAACTTACCAGGTAATCTCTTTCTATTAGCATCACCTAACATTAGGTTTGGATGACTTAACTTAGATGCTATTAATGTATCGTATGTATCACCATCGTATGTCCAATCAGGGTATAGCTTCTTAATAGTTGGTATATCGAAGTTAATAATGTTGTGTCCTACAAGAGTAGTAGCGGTAGTTAATAGCTTTAAACCATCTTCAATACTACCAGCACTACCTTTAATAGGTCTATTTGTAAATACCTGTGTTGCAGGAGCATCTGGTTTTAATATCTTAACACTCATACACCAGACAGTAGTGGCTTCATAATATAAGCCATCTGTTTCAATATCAAATATTACTATCATTATTAATCCCTCTCCTTTTAAAATCAGCTTCCGCCTCTAGGTATCCATACTTAAAACCTACACCTACAAATATAACTATGATACCAAGCACCCCTAAGGCCCCTAGTATATATAACATACAAACCATATTAATAATCCTCCTCATCATTTATTAGATCTACTTGTTGTATCTCGTCACTCTCCATTAAGATACCAGTGTCGGTATCATATATAAACCCTATTGTTTTACCAGTAGCCTTACCAGAGAACCTATCTTTAATACACCTTACTAGACCCTTCTGTCTTTCCTCTGGGTCATCATGTATTGTGTTTCTTTCAACACCTAACATAAAACTACTCCATCTCATGATAGCTCTTGAGCCTGTGAATTGTGCTTGTTCTACTCTACCACCAGCTTCATGTGCATTACCTGTCTTGGGTGGATTAAGATGTGATACAACTAGTATCCATATATTTAATTCCTTCGCTAGTGCAGCTACATCAGCCATTAAAGCATCTAAGTTACGTCTCTCATCTTGAGCATGAGCATTAAGAGCAGTTAAGTTATCAATATAGATATGCTCAACACCATAGTTATGCACCATGAACTTAATCTTATTACTAATTGTTTCCCAATCAATAGCTCCGAAGTTATCGTAGATATAGAGGTCCTTTATATTAGTAATTGTATTCCTTAAATCTTCAGGGTTGTGTTCACTGTCTGGTAGGTGATAGTGTTGTCCGTCTATCTTACCAGCAATACGTAATAAGGTTTCTCTTGTCTGTTGCTCCAGCATAAAGGTACCAACTTTATAACCTCTCTTCATATCATCAGATATAGATTGCATTACAAAGTCTGTCTTACCTACGGATACACCAGCACCTAATGCTACTACCTCACCTAATCTTCTACCATATGTTATGTCTGTCATCTTCTCAAACATCCATGGTCTACCATATTCAATAGGCTTTAGTGCCTCCTCTAGTAGTTCCTCTGGTAGGATAATACCTTCTGGTTTAAACATCTCAGCATTATAGAATGTATTAACTACTCCTGCTTTACCTAGATGTTTTAATACATCATTAGCGTCCTTGTAATCAACGTGACGGGCTATCTTTACTTTACCAATAGGTAGTATAGGGATAACACTATCGAGGGCTTCTCGTCCAGCTCTGTCGTTGTCGAACCAAAGTACAATCTCATCATAACCTGATATAAACTCTAGGTGTTTAGCTATTTCTCTTCTAGCACCAGAGGCACCAGATGATATAGATACAACATCCCACTTGTTATCAAATGCTTGACTCACAGATAAGGCATCAATCTCACCTTCAGTTATAGTTAGTTTCTTACCGTTACCTCTACAGTTTTGTTGATTAAACATTAGTGCTTCTTTTGTATTACCAATGAATACAAAGTTCTTATCTTTATCCCTTACCTTTTGAGCTACAACTTGACCATCAGTATTATAATAGTTAGCTACTTGTACTGGCTTTCTTTTGTAGTGAGCATTACCATAACCCATGTGTCTACATGTTTGTTCATTGATCTTACGAGCAACCAGTGTTACTGGATCAACATCTTGTATTAAGTTGCCTGCCATGGTTCGATGTCCTTCATGCTTATCAGTGGTTTTGCCAGCATCGCCATTAGGATTATAGGTATTGCAACTAAAGCAATAAGCACCGCCGTCAACATAATACCTAACAGCATCGCTACTACCACAGCTATTGCAACCATGACATCCAGGAAGTAATTCACTATTATCTTCTCTAACATAACTCATGGGCTTCTTCATAGCATGTTCTATAGTAGTCCCACATCTCTAATGCCTCATGGTATTCTAGGTATTCATCTTCATACATTAAATCACTTATATAATTCCCTTTACTTATCATTCTTTATTCCTTTTATTGTTACTTCTATTCTTGGGCTGTGTCTGTCCTGCTCCACTACTTCCCAACTACTGCTGGTATGATGCTGTACATTATCATCATCAACTATACCGTGTTCTTGTAGTGCGTCGAGTAGAAATTTACCAGCTACAGCTACAAGATTATCACCATCTGACACCTTATTCTTATAATAAATTTTAAAGTGAGTAGTAAACGGAGATGTTATATTAACATCATTTTCTAAGCTTTCTAATACTTTGCCTACTCGTATACTATATTCTTGTTTTACTTTATTCCTCGCTCTGTAATGAGCTGTACCATACCAATTTAAACCTATCATATACTTCTTACGGACTCCGTGGTAGATGGGCACTGTTATTTTCAGTGTCCCACCTTTTGTTACCTTGGCTTCAAACATCTATTAGAAGTCATCCGATAATGTATCATCATCTGATTCAAACGTATCATCATCAAATAGATCATCAGATCCACCGAACTCAATGATGTCTTTTAATACAACTTTGTTTAAGTAAGCTGTAACACCTACTTTACCTTGCATTACATAAGGTTTTAAGTATAACTGTGCCACTACTGTAGAACCATTACCTACTAATACATCGTAGTCTTTAATAACTTTCTTACTGCTATCTAGGATATCTGGTTGGTTCTGATTAGCTGTAGAGATAACTGATGTACCATCTGCATCACCATCAGCATTAGTACCATCTTGAATCTTAGATACCTTAGTTGCTTTCTTGCCTGTGTCAGTAGTGTATTCATTATAGGCATTATCTAGTAACTCACTAACGATTGCACCGAATGCTTTTCTACCCTTAGCTCCACCATTCTCTTTGAATGATACCTCTTGATTTAACTGCTCTGGTGTAAATACTAGTTTACCGCCAAACTTACCTGTGTATTCGTTTACTTCTGCTAAGCACATGAATAATGTTTTTGCCTCTGGAGTAACTACTGTTACTGGATTTGTGTTGAAATTGTAGCCTTTTGCTGCCATTTGTTTTCCTTTTGTTTTATAATTGTTAACACTTTCATGCACCTCTTTACTCGGTATCTGTAACACCCTAAGTAAACTTTAAGTTAGGAGTTAACTAAATATGTATTTACTATCTCTTACTTCGTTTAAATCTAGGGTGTTAATCATAACATCATCATCATATTCAAGACCTATTTCCTCTGTCCAGTTCTTAAGTATTGGCTCTGAGAACAACTCAATATAAGCTTCCCTTACCTGTGTTGATAATGTTTCTGCATCATTAGGACTTACACCATAACTATCATGGATTAACCAGAAGTTATCAACGCCTTGTTCAATACATCTCTCTACAGTTCTATACATAAGTACAGCATCTAATTGGTGTATAAAATTAGGTGCTATAGAGGATAACATCTTTTGTTTATGTATATTATCTGTAGGTTTTCTTATTAAGAGCATACCTAGCTCCGTCCTCAGTCTGTGTTCAGTCCATCGTGTTACTTTCTGTAACATAGGTAATCTATATATTGGACTATGCCATTTAAGATACCCTCCTTTAGATGTTATTTGTCTAGTGACTTCCTTAATATATTGTTGTCCTTTAATAGCTCCCTCAACTACCTCATTAATAGCTTGTATATTGAGAACAGTTATCAATTTGGCTACAACCCACTTATCTCCTTGCCACCAGAGGTTATCATTAGCTTCATCCTCATCTAATAACTCCTTTACTTGGTCAAACATACCTCTATCCGTTACTGAATAAGGTGTAGTCATAACATTTCTCTTAGTTAATCTCCTATTTATCTTCCCCTTGAGTCCTTTAGCTTCAATCCTAGTAGATATAGTCTTCTCCACACCATCGGATGTCTTAAATGTTATCTCTTTAGGGTAGGAACCTTCTTCAATTAATCTATTAGCTACCACAGCTACATCCATATATATGTCACTTCTGACATCCCCTATGACATTAACTGATTTACCTCCAGCACCATCTAGTAAGAGACCACTATAGACCTGAATACCGCTACAAGTAGCATCAAGAGCAACTGGAATATGAATAAGGGCATTATTATCGTTGAGATAATCACTATAAGCAAAGCAGAAGGCGAGGAACTCGAACGGACTATCTGTCTGAGCCCAGCTACTAAGATTAAGTAGTGGGTTGATAGCGATAGCTCTAATCTCATCTTCCATTGCCTCAATGTTTGCAATCCTCTCGTGATACGGAGCTTTATCCCATCCATAACAATTTGCACCATGTATCTTTAACCATTTTAATCCTTCCTTATTTAATACCTGCCCCCTAGAGAACTGAAGTAACGACTTAATGTTACCTGTCTGCTGTGGGTTGAGGTGTTGTTGTATTGGATATAGTCTAAACCTATAGTCAAATTGATATGTGAAGTAAAACTCCTTATATTTACTATATTTCTTAGCTACATCAAGGGCAAATAAATACCCCATCCTACGGCCATGTATTGCTTCTATCAATGCTCTCTGTTCTTCTCGTGCTTTATACCAAGCCTTGAAGTGTTGAGTCTCAATGTGTTGTCCCTTATCATCTAACTTACCAAAGTCTGTCTTAGGTACTAATATATCAGCATCTAAGTGATCCATGTAAGGTATTGAACCATATAACTTTGGGTTCTTCTCACTACTAGCAGGGTCAACTAAGTTATCCTCAATTATTGTGTTCATAATGGACATAACTCGTGTATTGACTTGATATGGTACCTGCTGTATGTTGTGTATTATATCTAAGAAGGGACTATCCATAGATAGACTATCACTAATCATATCAAGGTGTTTCTTCTCCTTCTTTACTAACTTAATATCATTAAAGGTTAAGTATCCACCAGCATTCATTAATGATACAGGCCTTAACGGAGGCACCACTAATGGTTGATATGTAAATACATTCTTAACTAAGGTATCTCTATGTTTACCTACTAACTTCATAGCATCATCACTTAATGATACATGATGCCTCTCTCTTTTAGCCTTGGTGTAGGAACTATTCCTAGCTTGTACTAGTTTAAATAGATTACACCCGCTATTGATAACAATATTTATTAAGGCAGTACCTAACTTAGCTGTGGACTCAACATTATCAACATCAAATCCCTTTAACCTAGATATCTTTCTCTTACGGGCCTCTATAAACTTCTTACCTCTTCCTTTAAACTCATAATCCATATAGGCATAGAGTTTAGGGTCAGCCTTACGGTGTTGTTCAAGCGATAGACACACATTAATTTCTTTAACAATGTGCCAGCTTAATCCTACCAAACCTCTCGGTTCCTTAGCTATCCTTATTAACATTGTGTTTAGGATGATGTAAGCTAATACATCTTCTCTACCTTCATAGAAAGCCTTTAATCTCTCTCTGTCCTTACGATAGTTACCTTGTAACCTCTTAGCAAAGTACTCCTTAATACCTGCTGTTACAGCATTAATACTTACTCGTAATAAGTTCTGTCCAAAGGAGGTCTCAGTTAATTCCCCATGTTCTATGATGTGGATGAAGGCACTATCTATCTTTTGTTGTGCTTTGAGAGTTGTTTCCTCCTCCAGCTTCAGTTGTTCATCATATAGGTTTATACTACACCTCCTGCTGCATACACTCTTTAAATAAGTACTTGTGGTCATC
>Ga0209449_1000719_pt1 | contig 20718 bp, 18 predicted proteins | sample SaaInlV_100m_DNA_5_FD_184671 | JGI IMG/M metagenome (GOLD analysis project Ga0209449, IMG submission 184671) | Marine microbial communities from expanding oxygen minimum zones in the Saanich Inlet - Saanich Inlet SI073_LV_200m_DNA (SPAdes) (version 2) | ecosystem: Environmental > Aquatic >...
CCATATGGCAGAAAAAGAAGTGCTTTCTGATGAGGCAAGAAAGATGCAAGATTATGGGGCAGAGGGTATTATCCTAATGGACTCATCTGGCAATTATTTACCTAATGATGTAAAAGAAAAAGTAAGCTTCCTTAAGCAAAATTTACATATTGCAGTTGGGTTTCATGCACATAATAATTTAGGAATGGGGGTTGCTAATTCATTGGCCGCTATTGAGGCGGGTGCATCAATGGTTGATGGTTGTGCAAGGGGGTTTGGTGCTGGTGCTGGGAATGCACAGCTTGAGGTTCTTGTGCCAGTTCTTGAGCGTTTAGGATACAATACAGGTATTGATTTATATAAGGTACTGGATGCGAGTGATATAGCGGAAGAAGAATTGATAGAACGATTACCCACAATTGGAACTGCAAGTATTGTTAGCGGATTATCTGGAGTTTTCTCAGGGTATCTTACTCCAGTCAAGCGAATAGCGAAAGAATTTGACATCAATCCAAGGGATCTTTTCTTTGAATTAGGGCGACAAAAAATAGTTGCAGGACAAGAGGATTTTATTATTGAGATAGCAAAAGAGCTTTCTAATTCTTAAAGAATAAATATTATGAAAAATAAGCAAAATACATTGATTACCAATGATTGTAAATCTTCTTATTCTGAATTTTCTAGTAAATTAGAAAAGTTAAAAGGAAAAACCTTATTGATTACTGGGGGTACGGGATTTTTAGGGAGTTGGGTATGTGAAATGGTGCATTATATGAACACCTTTCATAAAGCGGATATTAATCTTTTTATAATGGCACGCGATAAAGAGCGTTTTGAAAATAATTTTTTACATATAAAAGATGCTCAATTCATTTGTTCGGATATTCGTAACAATATAGACTTACCCAAAGATATAAATTATATTATCCACGCAGCATCTAATCCAGATAATCGTTTTCACGCATCTAGACCTTTTGAGTCAATGACTACTGTAGCCGAGGGTACTAGTGCCATTTTTCAATCTGCAGAGCGACTCTCTAGTTTATACAATATTGTAAATATAGGGTCTAGTGCAGTATATTCTGAAACCTTAAAAGATGGGGAAAGTTTTTCTGAAGATTGTTTGGGTCCCCTCTATGGTAACAAACTGTCAAATTCTTTTTTAGGGGCGAATCGTTATAGTGAGTCTCTTTGCGCTGCCGCAAGAAGTGAGTTGCATTTGCCAATAGTTGCTATTAGACCATTCACATTTTGTGGCGCTTACCAAAGTATAGATTCCCCATGGGCAATCAACAATTTTATTAATGATGCCATTCATAAAAGGCCTATCCGTATTCATGGAGATGGAAAGGTTATTCGAAGTTATATGTACGGGTCTGATTTAGCAATCTGGACGCTTATTATCATGCTAAATTCAAAGAATGGACAAGTTTACAACGTGGGTAGTGGCGATGGCTATACATTAAAGGAAATAGCAGACAAGGTTGCGAGTCATTTTAACCCTATATCAAGCGTAGTAACAAATACATCCATTACCCATGAAAATAATCATTCTGTATTATTGCCAGATGTAACAAAGGCTGAGAAAGAGTTTGGACTCAGGCAAGTTATAGGTATTGATAAGTCAATTAAAAGAACTGTGGAATGGTATAAAGATAGTTTAAATTATGTCTAATGAACAAGTAAAAATTAGTGATGAAATTGCAAAATTTCTTAAAGATAAAGAAATTAAATATGTTTTTGGAATCATAGGGTCTGCCAACTCCCACATATTTGATTCAATAAATCAACTTGGATATACAGAGATTATTTGTGTACATCATGAGCAAGCCGCAACAATGGCAATGCAGTCATACTATAGAATTTCTGGAAAGATTACTGCAGCAATAGTAACAGCAGGTGGCGGTAGCTCGAATGCTATTACAGGGGTTCTGAGCGCCTGGGCTGACTCTATTCCCGGTATTGTAATATCTGGACAAGAGAATATGCGATTTATTAACACAATGAAAGAGATGAGAATGTGGGGTATACAGGGCTTTGATAGTGCATTAATGGTTGATAAGATAACTAAGTATTCTGCTTTAATAACGGATCCAAAAAAATCTATTTACGAATTGGAAAAATCTTATCATATTGCTGGCAAAGGTAGACCGGGACCAGTTTGGATTGATTATCCAATGGATATTCAAGGTGAGAAAATTACTCCATCCGATTTAGAGCATTTTGATATTAATAAAGAAGGCAGCCAGGATGTTGATAATTTAGATATGACTAGCGTTCTAAATTTAATCAATTCATCTAAACGACCTATTTTTTGGTTGGGACATGGCATTAGATTGTCTGGGGCTGAAACTAGAATTATTTCGTTACTGGAAAAATATAAATTTCCAACTTTAGTTACTTGGGCTGGCATTGATATGCTGAATGATGATCACCAGTTAAATTATGGTAGAGCAGGTGTTTATGGTAATAGGTCTGCAAATTTTGTGCTTCAAAATTCAGACCTGGTGATTGCTATTGGAAATCGATTTGCTATTCCGATGATCGGGTATGAGCATTCTGAATTTGCACGTGAAGCAAAAATTATACAAGTTGATATTGATAGTAAAGAATTACAAAAAACACAAGATCTAGCAGATTTAAGTATTGAGTCTGATGCAGGAGTGTTTATTGATAAACTACTTGAATTACATGGTGACATAGAAGTTGAACCATCGGAGTTAATGAAGTGGAAAGATGTTTGTGATGGGTATAGGGATAGATATCCATATATTGGGAATGAGCATTCTGATAAGAATGGCTTTATAAATTCGTATCGTTTTATTGATAAATTAAGTGACCATTTCAAATTAAATCAAATTATAACAACAGACATGGGTACAGCACTTTTGTCAGGTCATCAAGTAATTCGTTTAAGTAAAGAACAAAGGTTAATGACATCAACAGGACTTGGGGAGATGGGGTATGGGTTACCAGCAGCCATAGGTGCCTCATTTGCTAGAAATAAGGGTGAAGTTATGTGCTTGAATTGTGATGGTGGAATGATGATGAATCTGCAAGAGTTACAGACTGTTATACACCACCAACTACCAATTAAGATATTTATATTTAATAACGATGGTTATTTGATGATTAAACACACGCAGAAGAATTTATTCAAAGGAAGGTATGTTGGAACCGACAGAAATAGTGGTGTATCGTGCCCAGATTTTTCTAAAATTGCTAATGCATTTAAAATTAAATATTATTCTATTAAGACATGGGGTGATTTTGAAGGGGTGGTGCCAAAAGTGCAAGAAGAAAATGGACCTGTAATTTGTGACATATTTATGGATCCTGAACAATTTTCTCATCCCAAGCTATCGTTGGCTGTTACTGATGATGGGAAAATCGTATCTCCACCTTTGGAGGATTTATCCCCACTTTTACCAAGAGATGTTCTTGAAAGTGAGATGATTATCGGACTTCATCCGAAATCTAAAACTTTATAAAAGTAAATGAAGATAGCTATTCTAGGTGCAACTAGCCAAATAGCACAAGATTTAATTTTGTCTTTTTCAAAGAATCAGCACTATGATTTTTCGCTATTTGGCCGCAATATAGAATTATTAGAAAAATGGATTAATAGCGAAAACTTGAGTGATAAATATCAAGTTCAAGAGTATTCTGAATTTGGCAATCATCAAAAATATGATGTGATTATTAATTTTGTTGGAATTGGTGATCCTGCAAAAGCTCAAAAAATGGGGAGTGATATTTTTAAGATAACTGAGCAATATGATAATATGGCGCTTAACTATATTAAGAGCCATAAACAAACAAAATACATTTCCCTAAGTAGTGGCGCAGTTTTTGGTGGAGATTATCAAGAGCCAGTAAATGAAAATACTGTCGCTATGATAGACATTAATAATCTTGACTCAACTGATTGGTATGCAATTGCCAAGTTATATGCGGAAGCTAAGCATCGATCATTATCCGAATTATCTATTATTGATGTTAGGGTGTTTAATTATTTCAGTCACACACAAGATATGAATTCTCGATTTTTAATAACAGATATTGTGCATGCGATAAAAAATAAAGAAGTATTCAAAACATCAGCAGATAACATTATCAGGGATTTTATCACCCCTCCTGATTTTTACAGACTAATACAAGCAATCATTGATTTTAAGCCAACAAACATAGCTTTGGATTGCTATACAAAATCCCCTGTTTCAAAATTTGATTTGCTAGATGGACTGGAGGAAGGGTTTGGGCTTCACTATAAAGTTGATAAAAATGTTGACATTGTTAATGCTACAGGATCTAAAATGAACTACTATTCATTAAACAACAAGATAGTAGATAATCTGAAATACACACCCCAATTTACTTCATTAAATGGCATTATTCAAGAGATGGATATTTTTTTTCGTCTTTTTAAATAAGCCTATCAATCAATACTTTTTAATTTTTATAGGATCTTTATGTTAACAAATTCATCAATATTAATTACCGGAGGGACAGGGTCATTTGGGCATGCATTTATACCTATGACACTTAAAAAATACAATCCAAAAAAGATTGTGGTCTTTTCTCGAGACGAAATGAAACAATGGGAGATGGCAAAAATATTCAAAGATGATCCTCGTGTGCGTTTTTTGATTGGCGATGTTCGTGATAAAGATAGATTGTATCGTGCATTGGATGGAATTGATTACGTAGTTCATGCAGCGGCTACTAAAATCGTCCCTACTGCAGAATATGATCCTTTTGAGTGTGTAAAAACCAATGTTATTGGGGCAATGAATCTTATTGATGCTTGTATTGATAAAGGCGTTAAGCGCATTGTGGCACTTTCTACAGATAAAGCGAGTAGTCCAGCAAATCTATATGGTGCAACTAAGCTCACATCTGATAGATTATTTGTATCTGGAAATTCATATTCTGGTTCACACGATACAAAATTTTCAGTGGTTAGATATGGCAATGTTATGGGCTCTCGTGGTTCGGTCATTCCATTTTTCATGTCCCTTGCCAAAGATGAAGAGTTTCCAGTAACAGATAATCGTATGACACGATTTATGATTTCTTTGGAAGACGGAGTTGGATTGATATGGCATGCTTTTGATGATATGAAGGGTGGTGAAATATATGTTAAAAAAATTCCCTCAATGAAAGTTACGGATTTGGCATTAGCTGTTAATGGTAACGCCAAACAAAAGGAGGTTGGTATTAGGCCAGGTGAAAAATTACATGAGCAAATGATTGGACAGGAGGATGCGCTTTACACTTATGAATATCCAGATCATTTTAAAATATTACCATCTATTTATGATTGGAGTCAGGATCCTGAAAGAATAGGAAAAGGATTAAAGGTTAAATCTGATTTTTTATATTGCTCAGATAGTAATAAGGAGTGGATGACGATTTCTGAATTAAAGAAGTGGATTAAAAAAAATCAAAATAAAATAGGAAAAATTTAAAAAATGATCCCCTATGGAAAGCAAGATGTGACACAAGCAGATATTAATGCGGTTGTTGAAGTTCTTCAGTCTGATTTTTTAACTCAAGGCCCACAGGTTCAAAAATTTGAGAAGACTATAGCTAAATATTGTAATGCTAAGCATGCAATTGCGGTTAATTCTGCCACCTCTGCATTGCATCTTGCTTGTCTATCTCTAGGCCTTAAGAAGGGTGATTGGTTGTGGACCACCCCAATTACCTTTGTTGCATCAGCAAATTGCGGGCTTTATTGCGGAGCAAAAGTTGATTTTGTTGACATTGATCCAGCTACATATAATCTTTGTCCAAAGGCATTAAAAAGCAAGCTTATCAAGGCTAAAGAATTGGGGGAATTACCAAAGGTCGTTGTTCCAGTCCACCTTTGTGGGCAGTCTTGTGATATGAAAGCTATTTATATACTTTCTAAGGAATATGGTTTTAAAATTATTGAAGACGCATCTCATGCAATTGGAGGTAAGTACTTAAACGATCCAATTGGTAATTGTAAGTATAGTGATATAACTGTATTTAGTTTTCATCCAGTAAAAATTATTACAACTGGTGAAGGTGGTATGGCGTTAACCAATAATTCTAAACTTTCAGAGCACATGTCTTTGCTGAGTAGTCATGGTATCACTCGAAACTCCAGTCAAATGACACACGAGCCTGATGGTGATTGGTATTATCAGCAAGTAGATTTAGGATTTAATTATCGCATGACTGATATTCAGGCAGCACTAGGGTTGAGTCAGTTAGAAAGGTTAGATGACTATATAACACGCCGACATAACCTTGCCAATCGATATGACGAGCTTCTTTCTGATTTTCCTCTGATAATCCCATATCAACACAGTGATAATTATTCTGCTTTTCACTTGTATATTATCCGCCTAAAGGACAACAAAAAACATAAGCAGATTTTTGAGCATTTAAGGCAAGATAATATTGGTGTGAATTTACATTATATACCTGTACATACGCAGCCATATTATCAACAAACAGGTGTTAAGTTTACCGATCTTAAGCAGACGGAGCAATACTACAAAGATGCTATAAGTTTACCTTTGTATCCAACTATGACAGAACAGCAGCAAGACATTGTCATTTCTTCACTACACAAAGCATTACAATTATGAAGATTGCATTAGGGACAGTTCAATTTGGAATAAATTACGGTATTGCAAATACTAATGGACAAGTTGATGGATTAGAGGCGAAAGACATTCTAGCGTATGCCATGAGTTATGGTATTGATACAATAGACACAGCCATTGCGTATGGATCAAGTGAGCAGTGTCTGGGTGAAATTGGAGTAGATGGCTATAAAGTAATCACGAAGCTGCCTGAAATTCCAGATGATTATGGAAATTTAAAAATATGGGTTGAAAAGCATGTAAAAGAGTCATTAGATACTCTTGGGGTTGAAGCTTTATCAGGACTTCTCCTACACAGACCTAATCAGCTACTTGATACAGATAAAAAAGATTTGTGGAGTATACTACTCCAGCTTAAAAGTGATGGCCTGGTTAAAAAGATTGGTTTCTCCATTTACGCCCCAGATGAATTAGATAAATTATGGGATTCGTTTAAACCTGATTTAGTTCAAGCTCCATATAGTATTCTTGATCGACGTCTGGAGACAAGTGGATGGTTACAACGCATGAGTGAAGAAAATGTAGAAATACATATTCGTTCTATTTTTTTACAGGGGTTGTTACTCATGAACAAAGGCAGTAGGCCGGAAAAGTTTAATAAATGGCTTACTCTATGGAGTAACTGGGAAAATTGGCTTAGGGAAAATGATAGTACGCCAGTTCAGGCAGCTGTATCTTTTGCTTTGTCTGATAATAGAATTTCAAGAGTTGTTGTTGGTGTAGATAGTTTAAAACAGTTTAAAGATATAATTACTGTGTCTAACAGCATTAGCCAGTTTCCAGAAAGTTTTCATATTACAGATACAAGGCTACTTAACCCCTCTGAGTGGAATTTATTGTGAAAGTGGTTGCCATTATTCAAGCGCGTATGAGTTCATCTCGTTTACCGGGAAAGGTGTTGATGCCATTAGCAAATAAACCAGTATTAGCGCATATCGTTGAACGCCTGTCTTATTGTAAAATGATTGAAAAAATAGTAGTGGCCACTACAGATGAGGTTAGTGATGATCTAGTGGCTGATTATTGCGCAAATAATAATATTGATTGTTATCGCGGAAGTCTTGAAGATGTATTAGATCGTTATTACCAGACTGCTAAAATTTATCATGCAGATTCAATTGTACGTATTACTGGTGATTGCCCCGTAATTGATCCGGTGGTTGTTGATGCTGTCATTACTGGATACCTATCTGGTAAATATGATTCATATGGACTTGGTGGTGAATTTCCAGATGGCTTAGACTGCACTGTATTTTCTTTTTCTGCAATAGAGAGGGCCTGGAAAGAAGCTAAGCTGAAATCAGAGAGAGAGCATGTTGGGCCATATATTGAAAATAACCCGCATTTATTTAGAAATGGTGCATTAGAATTATTTCAGGGCTTGACTCAGCATCGATGGACTCTTGATGAGCCGAATGATTATAAACTGCTAAGTAAAATTTTTAATGAATTGTACCGACCAAATTCTCCATTTTTAACACATGAAGTTTTGAAATTTATTCAAAATAATCCTAAGTTGTCAGCAATTAACTCAAAAATTGTACGCAATGAAGGATATCTAAAATCACTACAAGAAGATGAGATAATAAAATGATTGATATTGATGCACTAAAAAACAGTAAAGGGTCAAAGTTGTATAAAAGAGCTAAAGCTTTAATTCCGGGAGGAACTCAATTGCTATCCAAACGACCTGAAATGTTCGCACCAGAGGTGTGGCCTGCATATTATTCAAAAGCAAAGGGTTGTCGAGTTTGGGATTTAGATGGCAGGGAATACATTGACATGTCAATTATGGCGGTTGGCGCTTGTATCTTGGGATATGCAGATGAAGATGTTGATGCTGCAGTAATTGAATCAATACACAAAGGTGTAAATAGTTCGCTTAATTGTCCTGAAGAAGTAGAGTTAGCTGAGGCATTAATTGATTTGCATCCATGGTTTGATATGGTTCGTTACGCTCGTAGTGGTGGTGAAGCTCTTTCTATTGCAGTGCGTATCGCACGAGCAAAAACTGGTAGGGATACTGTTTTATTTAGCGGTTATCACGGCTGGACTGATTGGTATTTGGCTGCAAATCTTTCTGATAAAGAGGGTTTGGATGGTCAATTAATGCCGGGTTTGGAGCCTAATGGTGTGCCTCGTGATTTAGCTGGTACAGCGATACCATTTAATTTTAATGATATTAGCTCTCTAAGAGAAAGAATTAAGGGTCAAGAAAAAAATATAGCAGCTATTATAATTGAACCAGCACGTGGTGAAGATGCGCCGGAGGAGTATCTTCAGATGCTTCGAGATATTTCGTCAGAAATAGGCGCTGTACTAATATTTGATGAAATTACAAGTGCGTTCCGTATGTGTGCTGGTGGCATTCATAGGCGCTACGGAATTTATCCAGATATGGCTGTTTTTGCAAAATCAATGGCAAACGGGTACGCAATGTCGACAATCCTTGGGACCGAAGATGTAATGCAGGCAGCTCAAACTACATTTATTTCCAGTACAAATTGGACCGAACGTATTGGGCCAACAGCAGCTCTTGCAACCTTAAAGAAGTATCAGATAATGGAAGCAGAAAAGCATCTAATTAATATTGGAGAAAAAACTAAAAATATTTGGCGAGATGCAGCTGCAAAATCAGGATTATCAATACACGTGACAGGAATGCCTACTCTTGCAGCTTTCGGATTCCAGCATGAAAAAGCACTAGAGCTTAATACGCGTTTTGTTATCGAAATGCTTCAGCGTGGAATTTTAGGTTTTAGGCAGTTTAAGCCATCGCTAGCGCACAAAGATGAGGATTTGTCTATTTATGCTGACGCTGTTAATGAGGTTTTCAATATTTTAGCAAGCTTACAGGATGGTGAGATTATCAATACTCCTGTGGCTCACGCGGGCTTCTACCGCTTAACAAAAGAGTGAGAGAATATTTTATTAAGATAACAGTAAAAGGAGAATATGTTTTTTATATCTGAAGTTTCATCAAATCATTCGCAAGATATTAGTAGAGCGTTAGAGTTCATTGATCAGTCTGCAAGCGCAGGCTGTGATGCTGTTAAATTTCAGCTGTTTAAGGTGGAGGAGTTATTTTCTAAGGAAGTTTTTACAAGTAAACCAGAAACTGCCAATCGAAAAGAGTGGGAGTTACCATTAGAGTTTTTACCGAAACTGGCAAAACGTTGCCAGTTAAGAGGTATTCAGTTTAGCTGCACGCCTTTTTATATTGATGCAGTTAAAGAGTTGGAGGATTATGTTGATTTTTATAAAATAGCATCTTATGAGTTGCTTTGGGATGACTTAATTTCCGCTTGCGCTAAAACTGGAAAGCCGCTAATACTTTCAACTGGAATGGCAACAATGAATGAGGTACAAAATGCTGTTAATGTAGCCTTTAAAAATGGCTGTACAGATTTAACCTTATTGCACTGTACCTCTGCGTACCCTACTCCATATGAAGAAGCCAACTTAGCTGCAATAGAAACTCTTCGAACTAGTTTTGACTGCAAAGTAGGATGGTCAGATCACACAGTCAATCCAGGAGTTATTCATCGCGCAGTAAATCATTGGGGTGCTGAAGTTATTGAATTTCATATGGATTTAGAAGGCGCTGGAGAGGAGTTTGAATCTGGACACTGTTGGTTGCCAGGTCAAATTGCCCCAATCATAGAGCAACTTCATCATGGCATTGCTGCAGATGGTAGTGGAATTAAAGAGCCTGCTGCTTCTGAAATGTCTGATCGTATGTGGAGGACTGACCCTTTAGATGGGTTACGCCCAATGAAATTAATTAGAGGTACACTTAAATGAAAATAAAACCAAAAGTATTGTTTTTAGGCTGTAATTATGACGAAATTCCTTATCTTAAAACCCTTCAAGAAAGGGGGTTTCATGTAGTTGCAACCGATATAAATCCGGATGCACCAGGAATGAAGCTTGCTGACTCAGAAATTATTTGTGGATATGATGATTTTAAGTGCCTTGATAAGGCGATTTCTAAGGAAGGGTTTGAGAATTTTGCAATGGTGTTTACTGCATCTTCTCAATTTGCCCATATTGGCGCTTCTCATATATCAAAACAATTAGGCCTTCCTTATCCTTCTATGGATAGTATACGTGCATGTCTTGATAAAACAGCTTTTTATCCTTTATTTCAGAAAAATGGGATATCTATTCCAGACACGTACTATGTAAAAAACTTGAGTGAACTGAAAGGTGTATTAAGTAAATATCCAAAAGAGGCAGATTTTTATCTAAAATCAGATTATAGTAAAAATCCTAATCATATATATACCGGAACTTCAGAAAGTCTTATCGAACAGAAGATTCAATGGACTCCTGATCGTTACTTTCGAGAATATTATGTTTTACAACAAACATATGTAGGTTATGGTGTTCGTCTTAACTTATTCCCGAATGATTATGAGCTTTATGAATTTGAGACAGGTAAAGCGATAGATCGGGACGATTGCCCCCAATTGGAGGACTATAAAATTTTAGAACTGTTAAGAATGCTTAGTGAGAAACTAGGCATGCAGAATTGGCTGCTTAAATTTGATATATTGATTAGTCAAGATGGGTATGTGGTTCTTGATATAGGGATGGATCCGCCTTATAGAATGAAAAAATCTTGGGAAAAGAGTGGGCGAAATTTTGTAGATTTCTATTTAGATCTTTATCTTAAAGCTAAAGATAATATCTGAATGATTGACTGCCTTATTCGTCTTGACGTATCAACTAAAATAGGTTACGGACATCTAATGCGTTGTCTCGCATTAGGGGAGGCGTTAAGAGGGCTTTTTAATGTTTTGTATGTAGTTCGAAAAAGTAATGCGATTAAGGGGATTCGTTGTAGAAACTTTCAAGTACGTGAAATTACAGATAGTATTGACGAGGAAGAGCTTTTAATGTTGTTAGCTTTAGAGTTTCCAAAGGCAATTTTAATAATTGATATTAAAAAACAGTTTTCAAATGGCTTTTTGATGGAATTAAAAAAGAAAAGCAATCTATTGTTTTTAATCGAAAATCTTTCCCCTAATCTTGAGGCTGCTGATGGGATCCTATTCCCAGCTGCTCATCTTGATAAAAAAATCCTTTATCCCTGGTTAGAAAAAGGAGAAGAGCACCGTATTCTTAGTGGCTGGGATTGGATCCTGTTGAGAGATGAAGTGCTAAAGATTGAGGTAATTACTAGAGATTTCCCACTAGTTGTAACTACAGGTGGTAGCGATCCTGCAGGGGTATTTTTTAAGCTTTGGGATTTACTAAAAGATCAAAAAATTCATGCAATATTTTTAGTCGGGAAGTCCTTTTCTTTTCGCGAACATCTTCCTAATGACGATGAATATTTAAAAGTTAGAGAGTATGACCTTCAGTATATCGCTAGAGCGGGCTGTGTCATATCTACATTTGGCACAAGTGTAGCTGAATGTCTTTATTTGAAGAAGCCGGTTCTTTCTATTGCTCATTCAAAAGAAAATGCAAAAGGCTCTTCTATCCTTAGTAGCAGGACCCCAGCATGTTTTGATTTGGGATATTTTGAAAATCTTGATCGGGCGGTGCTTGTTAAGGCTATTAATACATATCAAAACCCAGTTGAAAAAATAACAGACTGGCTTAATAAAGGGGCAGTAGATGGAAAGGGAGTTAAAAGAGTGGTGCAGTGGATAGAGGAAAAAATTTCCTCATGTTAAAAATTTGCATTATTGAAAGTTATGAGTCTCCGTATATTGATAAATGTCTTGAATCATTACGACTTAATACACAAATTTCATTTAATGTTAAAGTATTTCAGGAGAATAAGAGTAGAGAACATACCTTGAATAACATATTAGCTGAGATGTCTGGAATGGACTTGGTAGTGGCAGCGGACGATATTCTGTTTACAAAGGGGTGGGATCGAGCATTATTAACTCATTGGAAGAAAGATAGAATACTTGGATTTTCAATGCTTTATCCTGGAGGAGAGGTAATACAAGATAGAGGTTACAGGTTGATATCGATTGATGGTATTGTAAGTAGTGAAGCAATAGATAGGGGGCTAAAAAGGTCCTTAGTTACTCCATTTGAGTATGAGTCTAGAGGGTCCATGACTGGCTGCTTTCAAGCTATCCCTTCGTTTGTTTCTAAGATGTTAAATCAGTTTCCTCTTGAGGGTTGTAATAGATTAGGTGAGTTGCTTTACCATAGTATGGCAATTCGAAAAGGTATCGAGGTTGGAGTGGTGGGGCATTTCTTGGAGCATCATGGAAAGAGTACCAAGCGAAATCCTGATAAAAAATTAAGTAGCGAAAGTTACTTATTTGAAAAAAAACTTTGGAGCCAATTAACTAAAGATTTTAGACTGAGTGAATTAACCTCTATAGAGGTTACTCGACAAATTGAAAAAAATCTCAATGATTGGTTTAGGAAGCCTGGTTTAATTTATGGTGCCGGCACAATAACTGAGTTTTTAGGTGTCAAAAATAATTTAGAGTCACACCTTCTTTGCAGTGGCCTCCAAGAAGAAGATGGCATGGCATTACTAGGTAAAAATATTACATATAAGGATAATGTGGATTGGACAAAGGTAAAGAGGGTGTTGATTGCAGTTGAGGGGCAAGAGAAGGTTATCTCTAAAGATTTAAAAAAGCTCACGTCAGAAGCTGACATTCATTACGTAAAAATATACAAAATAAATCAAACTCATCATTATGGAATTCAACCAATTCATGGGCATTAGCTACGTTTTAATAATTGGGGGAGGGGTAGATACATTATTTTTACTTCAACAAGTTAAATTATTAGGATATAAAACACTTCTTGTAGATAAAAACTCTTTAGCGCCAGCAGTTAAGATGGCAGATGAATTTATATGCTTAAGTGCGTGGGATAGTGGGCCAATTTTAGCGAAAATTAAAGGCAAGAAGATAATAGCATGCTTAACTAGATCTTCTGGTCTAGCTGTGTTATGTTGGGCGGAGGTTAACAAATTCTTAGAGCTCCCATCCCCTGACTCGAAAAGTATTTTAAATCTCTCAGGTAAATTGTTATTACATAGGCTTTGTTTAGGGTTGGGTATTTCATCACCAAGTACGCAAACGTATAAAGATTGGAAAAATGAGAAGAGTGTAAACTTACCGCTTGTTTTGAAACCAGAATGGGAAAAAGAAGGAAAGTCTGGTGTTATATTGGTGCAATATACTGAGGATATAAGCAGTGCGTTAGAGCATGTAAATAAATATCTATCTAAGGGTTCTGTCTTGGTTCAGGAGTATTTAATTGGTAAGGATATAACAATATTAGGAGTGTGCATTAAAAACTCTTATTTTCCATACGCCTTACTTGAAGAAAAAAATAGTTTTAATAATAAGCATGTTTCTCACATGGGCTTTAATGAGATTAGTAGTAACCCTGCAGCAATTAAGATGATTGAGGTGGCAACATTGATCTGTAAAGAAGAAAAATTAGAATTTAGTCCATTTAATCTTAGTTTTCGTGTTGTTAAAAATAAACCGTATTTAATGGAGTGTAATCTAGATTTTGGTGGCGAGGGTGTTCTAGAGTCTTTGCTATATAAAGATGAAGCACGTGATATTATTGGAGATTATCTTCAGTCTTTTTTAAATAGAGATAAAGCCAAGGATTTTAAAAAAAATATTAATATGTGGCATAATAAGTCATTAAAATTTCCAATCGGAAAAACTTAAGAAGCGGAGCAAAATGAAAGCGTCAGATTACATGATAGATTTAATGGTTCAAAATGGAGTTGATAGGACGTGGGTATTTCAAGGAGGGGCAATTAGTCATATTATTGACTCTGCATATCTACGTTATCAGCATGATGGCAGTATCAAGCCTTATACGGTATTACACGAGCAATCTGGCTCAATGGCGGCAGACGCCTATACAAGAATTACAGGAAGAATTGCATCCGTTATGGTGACGAGTGGCCCAGGGGCAACAAATTTACTCACAGGTATTGCGTGTAGTTGGTATGACAGTATTCCTGGATTATATTTAACTGGCCAAGTTCGTACATGGGAATGTAAAACTGAAGGAATGAGACAGCTTGGATTTCAGGAGACGGATATAGTTTCAATAGTGGAGTCAGTTACGAAGTATGCAAAGTTAATAACGGATCCACGAGATATTAGGTATGAATTTGAAAAAGCATTATGGTTTGCAACAACAGGACGTCCGGGCCCCGTTCTTCTAGATATACCAATGGATCTTCAATTTGCCGAAATCAACCCCGATGAGCAACGACCTTTCTATCCTCCAGTGGAAAAATGGAATTATGTACAGCAAAAAAGCACAAAGTTAAGTGCACTTGCTAAGCTTTTTCGAAACTCTAAAAAATTAGCTATCCTGAGTGGCGGTGGAGTTCGAAATTCTGGAGCGGAGAGGCAGCTTCTTGAGTTTATCGAAAAATACAACATTCCGGTTACCGTTAGTTTTGGTGGAAAAGACTCTATTTCGAACGAGCATAGGCTGTTCTGTGGCCTTATTGGCGCCATGGGTAATGAGGCGGCAAATGAAACTCTGCATGATGCGGATTTAATTCTTGCTTTGGGGACTCGCTTATCCTGGAGACAGGTCAGAATGCAGCCAGATAAGTTCGCACCTAATGCAAAAATTATACATGTTGATATAGATTTGAATGAGCATAATCAACACATTCCCTCAGTAATGAATTTTAATTGGGATTGTAAAGAATTCCTAATTGAGCTTGATGTGATTTTAGATAAAAAATTATTAGATTTTTCTAATTTTGCATCAGAGAGGAGAAGGGCATATCAAGAACGTCCTTTTTATAGTAATGAAAGTTTTAGTAAAAAAGGAGTTATTCATCCGCATCGTTTTTTTAATGCGCTATCAAAGAATAGCTCAAATGATGAAGTTTATGTTTCTGACACTGGGCAAAACCTTGTATGGTCTATGCAAGGGTTGGAGATAAAAGGCAAGCAGAGAATAATAACCGCGTGGGGGCACTCTCCGATGGGCTATTCTATTGCTGCTGCTCTTGGGGTGGCGACAATCCCTGGCCTGCAGCGAGTAATATGCCTTACTGGTGATGGTGGTATTCAGTTAAACATACAAGAACTACAAACAATCAGTCTCTTTAATTTTCCTATTATAATATTTATTTTAAACAACCATTCGTACGGAGCTATAAAGGATTTTCAAGATGGTAATTTAGGAGGGCGTTATTTTGCCACTGCAGGCGAGCATGGTTACTTGCCACCTGATTTTATTGCAATTGCAAAAGCTTACGGAATTTCTACAATGAAACTTAATGATGAAGAATCCCTGAATCAGAAATTAAAAACCATTATGTCTTTGAGTGGACCTATGTTAGTAGATGTAGATTTAGGGAGTGATACTGACATGATACTTTCACTTATAAAAGGATAAATATGAAAAAGCGTAATATTCTTATCACAGGGGCTGGTAGGGGCATAGGAAAGGCAATTGCACTTGAATTTGCTCAGCCAAATAACCATTTAATATTGACATGGAATAATGACAAGGATAGCGCTAATGAAACTGCAGACATTATTCGGAAAAAGAATGCCACTGTAGAATTACATCAAATATGTTTAGAAGATAGTAAGTCAATTTCAGATTTTTGCAACTCTTTTAATAATAAAAATATGCCAGACATACTAGTTAATAATGCAGCTATCACACAAAAAAAAGACTTTCTTGATTTAACTAGTCAAGACTGGGATCGCTTACTATTTGCTAATCTTAGGGCGCCATTTCAACTTTGTCAGGCAGTAATTCCCTCCATGAAGAAAAAAGGCTGGGGCAGGATAGTGAACATAAGCTCTATTGGCGGTCAGTGGGGAGGAATTCATCAAGTGCATTACGCTGCATCAAAGGCAGCAATCATTAACTTAACTAGATCTCTGGCCAAATTGTACTCAAAAGACGGTATTGTAAGTACGGCAATTGCTCCTGGCGTAATAGATACTCAAATGATAAGGGAGTCCTTGGGGCATATGCCAGAGTCGCTTATTTCACAGATACCCAGTGGTCGATTGGGAACTGTAGAAGAGGTTGCACGAGCAGTTAAATATTTATGTAGTTGCGATGCCGCCTACCTTTCAGGAACCACTTTGAATATTAACGGAGGAATGTATTTTAATTCATGAATAACTGGATTCCACCCAAAGCGCCACTGATTATTTTAGGTGCCGGCCCTCAACAGTTGCCAGTCTACGAGGTTGCAAAACGTTTAGGCATAAAAACACTGGCAGTGGATTTTAATCCGAATGCCGAAGCACGCAATCTCTCTGATTTTTTTGTTCTTGCAAGTGTAAGAGACTCAGATGAATGTATTAGAGGGCTAGAGGCAACAGGGTTAAATTTTTCTGGTGTTATTACTTGCGGGGTGGAAGTGTCACCTCAAGTAAGTCGCATTGCATTACATTTTGGATTGCAAGGGATACCTGAAGAAGTGGCCATTAAAACAACGCATAAAGGGTTGAGACTCCAAGCGCTTTATGATGGCAAGATACCTATTCCTGACTTTAGACGACTTAATAGGGCAGAAGTTCCTGACCTAGATTTTCCATTTGTTGTTAAGCCTTCAGATAGTTCGGGCTCTCGTGGCGTGCAACAAGTTACGAACAAAGAGGAATTTCAACAAGCATTCTCGGAAGCTGCATCTATAAGTTCTGATGGAGAGGTTATTGCTGAATCATTTGAATCTGGTATAGAAATAAGTATAGAGGGTTTTGCTTTAAATGGTCATATGACTGTCACAGGAATAGCAGAAAGACACTTTTATCCTAGTGAAGAAACATTTCCTGAGTTTTTAGAATACGGTGGCACTATGCCCCCGTCATTCTCTAAAGATTCAATCCAGGAGGCTGAAAAGGTTTTTGCAGACGCTGCACACGCGTTGGGAATTATTGAAGGCCCTTCCAAGGGGGATCTTATATTAACTCCTGAAGGCGTAAAGGTTTTAGAAATTACATCTCGAAGTTCTCCTGGTTTTGCGGCATTGATGCAGCCACTCGCTTCAGGAGTGGAAGTTTTGGAAGTGCTAGTAAGGTGGGCTGTTAATGCGCCTATTTTAGGTGACCTGTTAACTCCTAAGTGGGATAAAGCTATTTCTCACCGATATTATCGTCATAATCCCGGTAAGGTGAGATTTATTGAGGGACTTAAGGAAATCAACAGGCAGCCAGGAGTTGAGTATGTTCTTAGGTTGAATGATCTTAAAGTGGGAGATGTACTTGAGCCTATGAATTATATGAATCGTCTATTGTATGTGATTACAGTGGCTAGCACACCTCAGGATGCTATTCAATTAGCGGATTCAGCTTTGGCAAGTATTAAAATAGAGGTTGACCCATTAATATGAAATACCATTTAATATTTTATATGAATTTAATGTTTTCCGCCTTAAGTGATAAGGAGAGAGTTGTGGTGCTGGATCGTTGTATGGATCCATTACTAAAACTTGGAGAGGATGGATTTACATTTGCGATTCAAATGTCTGGATTAAGCCTGGAGTATTTAGAAAAATTACGACCAAAACAATTAGAGCGATTAAAAAAACTTTTGGATAGTTCAAATTGTGAATTTATTGGGAATGGTTACTCGCAAATGATACAGCCATTAATTCCATGGGAGGTGAATCAAAAAAATCATGAGCTAGGTATGCAATGCTATGAAGACATCTTAGGTGTCAAGCCAGAAATTGCAACAATAAATGAAATGGCATACAGTGCAGGTAGTGCGAGAAGCTTCATTGAGAGTGATTATACTGGAATCATTATGGAGTGGAATAATCCCTATAAAGCTCATCCTGAATGGGATTCATCTTTGCAATATTTTCCTCAAAAGTTAGACTTAGGGCAAGGAGATGAAGCTGACTTGATTTGGGGGGACAGTATTCTTTTTCAGAAATTTCAACGTTATGTTCATGGTGAAATTGAGTTGGACGAGTATATGGACGGGCTTTATAAATATGAAAATCAGAAGGGCGCCTTATGTCTCTATTGTAGTGACGCAGAAGTTTTCGATTTTCGGCCACGAAGATATGGAAATGAAGGATTACCAGAAGGCGAATGGCTAAGAATTCGAAAATTGTTAGAAGCTATTGAATTAGAGACGGCTGGCCTAATATTACCATCAAATGTTATTAAAGATTTCCAAAAAAATGAGGAAAATCCTTTGCAATTGGAAAGTTACTGGCAACCAATTGTAGTTAAAAAGCAGGATAAATACAATATAAATAGATGGGCACTTACTGGTCGAGATGACTTTGCTTTAAATACGAAATGCTATCGTTTGGCAAATGAATTTAAGGATGGAAAGCCTAGCCGTGATGATTGGGAAAAACTTTGTTTTTTATGGTCAAGCGACTTGAGGACTCATATCGAAGAAAATCGATGGCTACAGGCACAAGACATATTGGCGGAACTAGAGTTTAAATGGCTAAAGAAAAAAAATACAACTATTAGAAATGATTTAAATTTAACTAAACATAAAGAATATTTAACCCCCGATAAAGATCGTTTTATTATTCTGAAAACTCCAAGTCAAAGTTTAAAGTTTGACCTAAGGAAAGGATTAAGCTTAAGGGAGTGGATAGTTAATGGAAGCTCAGTGCTTGGCACTGTACCCCATGGAGCTTTTGAAGATATAAGTCTAGCTGCTGATTATTATTCTTGCAATTCAGTTATAGAACCTCAAGGTAAGCACAAGATTACAGACTTAGAAACTATCAAACCTTGGATTGATGAAGATGATGATTTTATTTATATTGGAATGCAATTAAAAACATCTGAATATATTTTTAAAAAAAAATATTCAATTAATAAAAAATCAAATGAATTTTCAGTAGAGCAAAAAATTGAAACTTCTAATCGAAGAAAATCCCTTATTCGTAGCGGTCACTTTACAATCCTACCTGGATTTTGGGATCAGAGTAGCTTATACTACGAAACAAAATTGGGAGGGGGTGAGCTAGAACGCTTCACATTTGGTAAGAAGGCTATCGACCATACTCAAAACTTAAATCAACTAGTGTCAACCACGTTTGGATTGGGAGCTACCAATGGAGAATTTCGTATCGGTGACGCAAAGAATAGCATCATTTTTAAGCATGAGCCATCTGAAGCTGCATTGGTTCCTCGTCTGCAATATTTTCCTCAGGAGAATGGCTCTTACCTCCTAAGATTAATATATTCAGCACAAGAGCTTGATGAAACATTTAGGGTGTCTGACAAACCTCAGATTATCAAGCATAATATCCTAGTTAGGGCGGATATTGAGTAAATACAAAGGATGATAATTTATAAGTTTATCATTATGACGATGTTATTTCTCCAAAAGTTTTGTAAACTTTAATTTAACTGTTTTTAGTATAGGCATATTATGAAGAAAATAGAGTTTAATAATGTTTTAAATCCGTGGATTGGTCATGAAGATGTAACAGGGGTTCGTGAGAGTAAGGAGGCGTTACTACATAATTATAAAAAAGTTTTATTTTTATCGTTATTTCCAAGAATTTCAGTAAAGAGGAAAAGTGATATAGTGGTGATGGGAACGAGTATATATAAAAAGCTTGATCCAAGATTAAGAAAAAAATCTTTTGTTGTTATTTCAGCAAGAGATATCTTGAGAGATTTTTCCGTTATAGGTAAATTAGTAAGGAGTTTCACATTTGATTTAGCTATTTATAAGCGTGCATATGACCAAATCATCAACAATAAAAATTCAGAAGAGTTTTTATATGTCAAGCATATTTTAGTGGAAATTAGTCCAAAAATCATTATATTAAAGTCAACCATTGATCCTATTAATAGGATTTGGGCATTTTGGGCAAATCAACTGAATATTGAAATAGTATGTATACAGCACGGAATTTTTTCATCTAAGACAAATCCAAAAATAATGGAAAGAGATATTGTTGATTATTATATTGTCACAGGTGACAAGCAGTCAGAAATTATTAGTCCAGTTATACCGAAACATTAAAGTGAGACCCAATTTTAGGACAGCTACTTAAGACAATTTTTTATGTATAATTCACCCTTAAAAAGGAGCATAAAAAATGGCAGCAAAACGCAAAAGACATACCCCGGAATTCAAGACTAAA
>Ga0209449_1000733_pt1 | contig 20342 bp, 15 predicted proteins | sample SaaInlV_100m_DNA_5_FD_184671 | JGI IMG/M metagenome (GOLD analysis project Ga0209449, IMG submission 184671) | Marine microbial communities from expanding oxygen minimum zones in the Saanich Inlet - Saanich Inlet SI073_LV_200m_DNA (SPAdes) (version 2) | ecosystem: Environmental > Aquatic >...
TGCCATCATCTAAATCTTTGTAGTAACGGAAGAAATGCTCGATTTGATCTTTAAGTGTTGCACCTACATCGTCAATACATTTAATGTCATGATAAGATTTGCATAGCTTGTCAGTCGGTACTGCTAAGATTTTTGAATCCTTACCAGCCTCGTCAGTCATTAGTAATACACCAATTGGGCGAGCAGTGATGACCGAATCATGAATTAAAGGATAAGGGGTAATTACCAAAACATCAGCTGGGTCGCCGTCATCTGCTAATGTTTCTGGTACAAAGCCATAGTTGCACGGGTAGAACATTGGCGTTGAAATAAAACGATCCACAAACATGGCACCGGTTTCTTTGTCAATTTCGTATTTGACGGGTGATGACATTGCCGGAATTTCAATAATAACGTTGACTTCGTCAGGCAAATTACCTGCTGATACTGGTTTTAAACTATTTTGCATTTTCTAAATCCCCTTGTAATAGATGATGGCGCCAACCTTGGCAAAACATAACGGATTGGTCGCCGCGAATATATTTAAGTAACGACTTGCTGCTGGCCATTACTTCTACAGCCAAATTATACTGATTTGCTTTTTCTTGGATGAGTTTTTGTAAAACGACTTTTTGCGCTTTTTCAGTTTTTGTTGGCGGTGTGTTTTTGCCTAGGTCAATTTTAATATTTTGAATACTGAGATGTCCAGTCAAAAAACTATCAAAGCTCTTTTGTGCTTTGTTTGAAAGACCTTCTTTACTTTCTTTACCTAGAGCGTGCGCAATCAATGCATCGTCTGCTAACACCCATTTTCGAGGCCTGTTGCTGGCTTGTGCCCGATGCTCTCGCCATGCGGCCAGTTGCGCTGCCAAATTATGTGCACTTTTTTTGATCCTCGATAGGCCTTTGACTCGTTGCCAAGCTTGATCGATTGGCGGTAGGTATAAATCGATGTTAAGTAAATTCTGAGCCTCTTCTATAATCCAATCCGATTTGTTTTCAGCTTGCAGTTGTGTCTTTAATTGATGGTAATTTTTGATTAAGTAGCGTACATCATCTAGTGCGTATTCAATCGCGGCTTCGGGTAATGGGCGTGTGGTCCAATCAAGGCGGGTGTAGGCTTTTTCTAAATAGACATTTTGCAAGCTTTCAGTTAATGCTTGATAAGAAACTTGCATTGGGTGGTTTAGCAAGCTAGCAGCAATTTGTGTGTCGAACAGTTGCTTGGGCAGTCGCTCTGAAAGGCAATACATAGCTTCGATATCTTGGCGTGCAGAATGTACAATCCAAACACAATCATCTTGGTAGAGCTTGTCAAACAAAGGCTTAAGATCATCAAGAGCTAAGACATCAATGCAGTCGGTGGCACTTTCAGTGGCGATTTGCACCAAGCACAAAACTGGATAATAAGTGCTGACGCGTTTAAATTCGGTGTCAATTGCAAGCTCAGTTTCGCCTTGAATGGCGTTAAGGAAATCGCGCAGTTGCGCTTGTGTTTGTATCATTGTTGTATTTTAGCAACAATTAAACATGACACATGTTTTTTTATGAGATAATCAGCTCAGAAAATGAGAAAACAATGAGAGACAAACGAGAGACAATGAAAGGCAATCTGATAAAACATGATTTTTAATCAAGATTTTGCGATCAAAAAAACACCAAACAAGTGGTTTTGGTCGGCTGTATTTTTAACTTCATTAGCCGGACTGTCTTATCTAGGTTTAAACCCTGTTTTAATTGAAGACTGGTGGTGGGTTTTAGCTTCATATAACGTGCTCATGTCTTTTGTGGCGATTTATTATATTGTTTGTGCTATCTCAAAACTTAAGAAAGACAATGAAAATGGCGTGGTTGGTACGCAATTCACTTGGTCTTTTGTTAAGATTGTCCCATTATTGGTGATTGTGCCAGTGTTGTCTTTTTACTTGTTTTCATTTCAAACGATTCAAGACAATGTTGATCGCTCTCAACACACCTACAATAACTTTAATAAAGTTTTTCTTGATCAAGTAGATGCGCTATACCAAGGTGTACAAGTTGTAAGGAACGACCGTTATTTCGACCATACGGAGATCTTATTACAACAAATTGACAATTACTCAAAATACAAAAAAGAAGAGAAAGACTATCAGAATATCATGCAAATTTTTGTTCAAGGTTTGGTGGATGATAAGTGGGCTTGTTATATTGAGCTATCTGATGAAAAAGACGAGGTAGTTGCAAGAAGTAAAGAAAATCATGTTTGTGTGGTTGAAGACAATCAGCCGTTAGCCGACATTCAGTCTTTTGTCATGTTTGAAGACGAACAATCCAAGTTATTCCAAGTGCAAATGTCAACACGGCACCTGGCTAGAAAGCCCATTAAAAAATACATGAAAATTGTTGCTGTTTATGCGACTGACCCTAATCTGTTAAGCTTTTTAGGGCAGGTAAAAGGTTTTTATAATTATGCCAATGCGATTAAATTTGATGTTAATACATCACTCACACAAAAGAACTTTTTATTAGGCTTCTCTTCAACCGTTTTGCTGACCATTCTTAGTGTCTTACTTATTGTTTTTAGGATGATTGATCAGCTCATGCGTCCAATGCATAATTTATCAGTCGCCTCAAAAGAAATTGCCAGGGGTAATTATAACGTCTTGGTACACAATCAAGAAGAAAGTGAGGATATGCGTCAACTGATTGGCCAGTTTAATGAAATGGCTAGGCAAATTAAAGCTTCAAGACAAGGCTTGGATACGCATAATATCTATTTAGAAACCATCTTGAAGTATTCTTTTGGTGTGATCGGGTTAGATAAAAATCGCAATATTCAATTAATTAACCCAGTGATTGGCAAGATACTGGCCATTAATGATGAACAGCAATTTATGGGTGGCTTGTGTCGGAAAATCTCAGAAAAAAATATTTATTTAGAGCCTTTATTTTCAATGGCACAAGAGCGATTCGAGCAAGAGCAGGGTGAGTGGAGTGAGGAGATTGATCTGGCATTGCCAGACCGACATGTTTTGTTGTCTTGTCAAGGGTCGGTACTTGATGCTAGTGACAAGGCACTGGGCTACGTTATTATTATTAAAGATATCTCAAGGCTTAAGAGGGCGCAGAAAAAAGCGGCTTGGGGTGAAGTAGCAGTGCGCATGGCACATGAAATTAAAAACCCATTAACACCGATTTTGTTATCTGCTCAACGCCTTAGAAACAATTTTTTAGAAACGCTCAAAGGTAAAGATTTAGAGATTATTGATAAAACCACCAGTGTCATTATTGATCAAGTGAAGTCGATGGACGCCATGGTGAGTGCATTTGCAGATTATGCCAATACACCACAGATTGAGCGTAAGCCGGCGGATCTTAATGCGTTGATTAACCAGTCTATTGCATTGTACGATGCGCAAAGTAATATTACCATTGAGTATGATTTATCAGGCGATGTTCCAGAATTACTCTTGGATACGAACAGTATTTCTAGAGTGTTGATTAACTTGGTAAAAAATGCAGCTGAATCGGTTGAAGAAGACCGTGATTTAGTCGTTAATGTTGCTACCCAGTATTTAAGTGAGGAGGGTATAGTGCGCTTAAGTATTACAGACAATGGTGATGGGTTTGATGAGGCGGTGATTGAGCGTGTGTTTGAGCCGTATGTCACGACTAAGGTTAAAGGTAGCGGGCTAGGTATGGCAATTGTACAAAATATTATTGAACAACATGAAGGGCGAATTTTTGCCGGCAACGTAGAGCCACATGGCGCCATCGTTACTATTGAATTTGAATATGCACAACAGGAGAGCGCATGATTATTGGTAATATTCTTATTATTGATGACGAAAGTATCAATTCTGAAACAATAAAAGACACATTAGAAGATGTGAGTTATAACGTGGTTTTGGCCGAAAATGCCGCCGAAGCTAAAAACATTGTTAAAGACCAGACTTTTGATTTGGTGATGATGGATGTCTGGATGCCTGGTCAAGACGGTATGTCTTTGTTAGAAGAGTGGATGAGTGAAGGCTTTTCAATGCCGGTAGTGATGATGTCTGGCCATGCTGAACATCAAGATGTGGTTAAGGCTATTCGCATGGGCGCTGTTGATTTTTTAAAAAAACCTTTGCATGATATTTTGCCATTGGTGCGCAAGCTTTTATCTGAGCAATCTGTCAGACCAGAACAGCAAATCAGCGGTATTGATTTTGACTTGCCTTTAAAGGCAGCTAGAAATATTTTTGAATCACAATATTTTAAGCATCATTTAGAAGAAAACAACAACAACATCGCCAAAGTGGCAGAGTTGGCAGGCTTAGAGCGCACAACACTGTATCGAAAATTAAAAGATTTAGGGATTGATAAAAAATGAAGATCTTAATCTTGGGTGCAGGTCAAGTTGGTTCGTCATTGGCTAAATATCTAGGCTCTGATGATGAAAACGATATTACTATTGTTGATAAGGATGAGGCTAATTTATCTTCTTTACAACGCCATTTAGATATTAAAACCGTTTGTGGGCACGCCTCTTATCCGAACATTCTAGAAGAAGCAGGCATTAAATCCATGGATATGGTGATCGCGGTAACCAAGTCTGACGAAGGCAATATGCTGGCTTGTCAGATGGCACATACTTTGTACCAAGTAGATAAAAAAGTAGCCCGTGTTCGAACAGCTGAATACCTGCATCGTAAAGAGTTATTTTCAGATGATGCTATTCCTATTGATTTTGTTATTACTCCAGAGGGTTTGGTAACTAATTATATTAAACGTGTAGTAGAAGAGCCTGGTGCTGAGCAAGTGTTTGAATTTGAAAACGGCTTGGTGCAGTTAGTAGAAACCCGCGCCTATGCAGGCACCCCGATTGTGGGTCATCCTATTAAAGAATTACACAAACATTTACCGAAAACAAGCATGCGTATTGTGAGTTTGTATCGTAATGGAAGGGCAATTCCAGCATATGGAGATACTGTTATTAAAGACGGTGATCGTGTGTATTTTGTAACTAAAAAAGACAGTGTGTCCAAGGTATTAAAAGAATTTAGACGACTTGATAAGACTTATAAAAATATCATTATTGCCGGTGGTGGGCATATTGGCTTGAGTTTGGCCAAGCATTTAGAAAAAAACCACCGTGTCCGTATTATTGAGCTAAACAAAGAGCGCGTTATTGAAATTGCAGAGGAGCTTGAAGACGCTTTGGTTTTGCACGGCAACGCTTCTGATGAAGAGTTGTTGTTAGAAGAGGGTATTGAAAATACTGATTTATTTTTAGCACTTACAGACTCTGATGAAATCAATGTGATTGTGTCTATTTTGGCCAAACGCCTCGGCGCACACAAAACTGTTGCCTTGGTTAAACGTAATGTATACGAAGATTTAGCCAAACAAAGTGAGGATGTGGATATGGTGATTTCACCTGACCAAATCACCACCAGCGGTATTTTGGCGCACATTCGTAAAGGCGATACCATGATGGTACATTCATTGCGTCAAGGAAAATCTGAAGCCATTGAAGTGATTGTTCACGGTGACGAGGCGCATTCTGATGTAGTGGGTAAAACAGTTGAAGAAATTAACCTACCAGATGGCGTAGTCGTTGGCTCTATAGTAAGGAATGATGAAGTTATTATGGGCTCACGCAAGCTCGTCATTAAAGAAGGTGACCACGTGCTCATTGTGCTGAGTGATGTCAGCAAAATTCACGAAGTCGAGTTATTGTTTGAAGGGCATTTTGACTAATAATGGATAGCCATGCAATTTAGTATTGTTTTCAAAACCATTGGTTTATTACTAATGGTATTTAGTTTGACGCAGATACCACCAATGTTGGTTGATTTTATTTATCAACAAAACGAAATGCAATCTTTTGTTTCTGCTTTTTCACTGACATTATTAAGCGGTTTTGTTTTGTGGGTGCCGTTTAAAAACACCAAAAAAGAATTTAGAATCCGAGAAGGGATTTTGGTGGTGGTGAGTTTTTGGTTTGTTTTGTCGCTGTTTGCAACCATTCCATTTTTATTCTCAGAATCACTCAAAATGTCATTTAGTGATGCTTTTTTTGAATCAATGTCAGGCCTAACCACCACGGGTGCTACGGTGTTAGCGGGGCTGGATGACTTGCCTAAAGCGATTTTGTATTACCGACAACAGCTGCAGTGGCTCGGTGGTATGGGTATTATTGTATTAGCGGTGGCAATTCTGCCGATGTTGGGTGTCGGTGGTATGGAGTTATACCACGCAGAATCTAGCGGCATATCCAAAGAAAGACTCACTCCAAAACTCACGCAAACTGCCAAAGCGCTGTGGAAGATCTACATTAGCTTTACTGTTGTTTGTGCATTGGGTTATTACCTAGCAGGTATGAATGCCTTTGATGCGATAGGCCATAGTTATTCAACCGTGGCGATTGGTGGTTTCTCTACTCATGATGCATCTATTGGTTACTTTAACTCAGGTGCGATTGAGTCAGTAGCCATTGTGTTTATGCTTTTAGCAGGTATTAATTTTTCATTACATTTCTTTGTTTGGCAAAAGAAAAACGCCCTTACTTATTCTCAAGATTCAGAGTTCAAGACTTATTTATTTATTTTGTTAGCAACAACATTGGTGGTGGGTTTTTATTTATTTGACAGTGGCTATTATCTAAGCGCAAGTGAGTCGGCGAGACAAGCCATCTTCCAAACAGTTTCGATTGCCACCACCACGGGTTTTGCTTCTACTGATTATTCGCAGTGGCCATTTATCTTGCCAATCTTGCTTATTTTTGCCAGTTTTATTGGCGCTTGTGCTGGCTCAACTGGTGGCGGCATTAAAGTAGTAAGAGTGCTCTTAATGTTTAAATTAGCAATGAAAGAGATTAAAAAATTCATTCATCCGAATGCACAAATTAATATCAAACTTAATCAGCGTAGTGTCGGTGAAAGTACACTGGTTTCGGTATGGGGTTTTTTCTCACTGTATGTGATTGCCTTTATTATGATCCTAATCGCACTGATGTTTACCGGCCTTGATCAAGTCAGTGCCTTCTCAGCTACGGCTGCAAGTATTAATAACCTTGGCCCAGGTTTGGGTGAAGTAGCAGCCAACTATGGCGGTATAAGTGATTCGGCTAAGTGGATTTTGAGCTTCTCAATGTTGCTCGGTCGTTTAGAAATATTAACGCTAATGGCGTTATTACATAAAGCTTTCTGGCGTTTTTAGTCAAAAACACTTCATTTGTAAAATTTCCGAAATTTTTCGTATTGCCTTGGTAAGGCTTTGTTTTTGAGTGAAAAACCGTCTAAATAGGGTGTTTTAGGTCTTTAAACCCCTGTTTTTAGATGAGAGTGGTTGGGATTTGGTGTTTTAATCGGTCATTTTGATTATTTCCGATATTTTTTATTGAAATCCTTTCTCGAAAATATTCTATTTTCTCACTGAGGACTTGATACTTTTTCTAGCGAATAGAAAAAGTATCCAAAAAGAGTTCACCCCTAAAAACAATCTCAATTATTGCCCTAAGTGTAGCGAGAAAATACTCTTGGGGTGTAAATACCGAAAAACCAGTTATTCACTTCGATAAGAATGATTGGATTTATTTTTAAAATAGAGTGGGTCAAAACCAAAGCGAACTAACTACTTGATATTTTACGAATAGTTTATACTGATACTTATTTTATAAAGTTAACTAAGGGTGGTAAACGAATGGAATGTCCGCATTGTAAAGGTAGAATTAGAAAAGACGCTATTGAATGTAGGCATTGTGGCTCAAGTATAAATAATACAGTTGGCAAGGAGACGCTCTTGCCAGTTGATAAGGCAATAGCTAATGCGGCTAACACAACAAAAATAGAGTCTTTAATTGATGGCGGATATTCGCTCGATATTTCTAGCTATTTTAGTAATGCTTGGAATGTGTTTAAAAAGTACCCTGGCGGGTTTATTGGTTTTACAACATTATGGTTTGTTGTGTACATGATTCCTATTGTTGGTGCACTTGTTCAGCTTTTTCTTCAAGGTGTGATTATTTCTGGCTATTATTTCGTTTATAAGAGAATATCCCAGGGAGAGAGTTTTGAGTTTAATAATTTTTTCGATGGATTTTCTTACTTTTTACCACTATTCCTTGCAGGGCTAGTGAGTGGAATTTTTATTTTTATAGGTATGGTTCTTTTAATCATTCCTGGGGTTTATCTTGCAATAGCTTATATGTTTACAAGTCTATTAATTATTGATAAAAAAATGGAGTTTTGGGAAGCTATGGAAACTAGTAGAAAGGTTATTACAAAACAATGGTTTCCTATTTTTGGTTTATCGATATTGATATTTTTATTGGCAGCATCTGGAATGATTGCATTTATTATCGGAATTATTGTTACAGTGCCAATTGCAACAATGGCTGTTTCTGCAGCTTATGAAGATATAGTAGGGTTTGAAAAGTAGTTTTATTTTTCAACCACAATGTTATAACCAGGCAAAGCGTTAAGTAATTGTTTGCCGTAGAATTTAGTGGTTAAGCGGTTATCAAAAATCGTAATTTTCCCCGTATCGGTTTCGGTGCGGATCAGTCGACCGCAAGCCTGAATCAATCTAAGCGATGCATCAGGTAGTGAGATTTCCATAAACGGATTACGATTTTGAGATTGTAGATAGTCTTGTGTGGTTTTTTCAATTGGCGAGTTGGGTACGCTAAAGCGTAGCTTTACAATCACCACATGGGTGAGATTGTCACCTTTAAGATCAACCCCCTCGGCAAAACTATCAAGCCCGAAAATCACACTACCTTGGTTTTGTTTGCGTAGGTTGGTGTGTTTTTCTAAAATGAGTTTTTTAGAAAATTCGCCTTGAACAAATAAATCACAACCAAGTTTTTGTTCTACCAAATCAGCCACCATTTGCATTTGCTTATTAGAAGCAAACAACACCAATGAGCCTTCACTAGGGTCAATACGTTCTAGCAGTTGCGCGGCGACTTCTTGCGTGTGTTCATATACCTGAGTTGGGTTATTTTTAAAGTTTGCGACAATAAAATCTACTTGATCAAAACTAAAGGGTGAAGGCAGGCGCAGATATTGATTTTTTGTTTTCACCAATCCTAGCTGCTGATTGAGTCGATTAAAACTACCGAGTGATGACAAGGTGGCTGATGTTAGTACTGCACCGGCAACTTTTGACCAAATAAGTTGGTCTAAGTTATTAGAGATATCGATTTGTGCACTACTAAGGATATAGTTGGTTTTTTTGTTGGCCAAAATAGTTTTTTCAACCCAACGAGAATGAGGCGCCTGCCCAGCTTCATCAACTTGCAGAAAAGAAGAGAGTAATAATAAAATAGAAGATAAGTGTTGTTCGCATTCACCCAAAGCATTATTGAGTGGGTCGGCGATGGTTTTGTCGATCATTTTAATTTTAAGATAATCTGACCAAGATTCTTTTAGGGTGCTAAATTGCGTGTGAACACCACTAATGGTTGTGCGTAAGTTTTGACAAATGGCTTGTATTGGCTCATCGACAATGCCTTGATCAAACAAATAGGTGTCTTCATCAAAGTCAAGATTTTTTAACAACTGAATAAGATCGTTTAAGTAATCATCAATTGATTTAATTGGGATATCAAGGGTATCTTGCTGTGTTAATTTACACACTTGATCACTTACGCCTTGGGTTTGCCTAATACTGGTTTTGATAAATTCGGTACCGGCACTGAGTGAAAAATGCGATAAAGCTTTATGGTTAAGGTGGTGCGCCTCATCAAAGATATAGATAGATTCATCAACATCTGGCAATACGGTATTGCCGGTACTAAGATCGGCCAAAATCAGATCATGATTAGCCACAATCACATCGGCCTTGGTGATTCTTTTACGTGCTTTGAAAAAAGCACAATCGTTATAAAACTCACAATTTTTAGCCGTACAAGTAAAGCGATTACAAGCGATTTTTGACCACAAAGAATGATCTGGCGTTTGATCTAAGTCATCTATTTCACCATTCCAATTTTTTCCAGAATAATCTTTAAGCATATCGCCAAGTTGATCGAGCTGATACTTGCCCGGCGGGGCATCCCACAACGCAGCGTTATCAAACAACTCACTTTCACTAGACTTATCTTCAACCAAATTAATTAAATTACGTACGCAAACATAACGAGAGCGACCTTTAACTAAGGCATATTCAAAGTCGATAGAGCAGTATTTTTGTAACTCGGGTATGTCTTTGTTGAGTAGTTGCTCTTGTAGGGCGACATTCGCACTAGAGACAATCAGTTTCTTTTTTCTGGCTTTGGCAATTGGGATAGCGCTAAGTAAGTAAGCCATGGTTTTACCTGTACCCGTTGGTGCTTCAACACACAGAATTGGGTTGCTATCAGGGTATTCACCTGATAAAGTTTTAGAGACTTCTGCAATCATTTTATTTTGTGCATGTCTGATTTTGAAATCAGGCATGCCGTTTTTAGCAGCTTCGAATGATTGACGAATTTGAGTCTTTAACTCAGTTGTGAGCATTAAGATTTACGCTGTAGGGATAAGTCGCACAATAGAGTGAGTGCTTCTTTATAGTCTGAATCCTGAAGTGTTTGCAGGGATTGTTTGGCCAAATTGGCAGATTCCTGCGCTTTTGATCGGGTGTATTCAAAAGCTTTTACTGATTGAAGAATACTGATGATTTGCTTAATATTAGAATTATCTGCATTTTCAATGGCGCTAGTCAATAATTCACGTTGTTCACCAGAGGTGTTTTCAAGCGCATAGATCATCGGCAGTGTGGTCTTACCTTCAGCAAGGTCGTCACCCACTTCTTTGCCCATGGTTTCACTGTCAGACTCGTAATCAAGCACGTCATCAATAATTTGAAAAGCATTACCTAAATGCAAACCGTAGTCACGCAGTGCTAGCTCTTGTGCTTCGTTGGCATCGGATAAAATAGCACCAATTTGTGTTGCTGCTTGGAACAGTACAGCGGTTTTTCTCTCAATTACTCGGTAGTATTCTTTTTCAGTTAATTCGGAATTTTGGCAATTAAGCAGTTGCATGACTTCGCCTTGGGCAATTTCATTGGTAGCTTTAGAAAGAAGCTTCATAATGCGCATTGAATCAGGCTTTACCATCATCTCAAAGGCGCGAGAATATAGGAAATCACCCACTAAGACACTGGCGGCATTACCCCAAACTTCGTTGGCAGTTTCCTTGCCTCGACGTGTGTTGGATTCGTCAACAATGTCGTCGTGTAATAAAGTGGCTGTATGAATAAGCTCAATCACGACTGCCATTAGATGGTGATGATTGCCTTGATAATTAGTAGCGCGTGCACAAAGTAGTAAAAGCAGTGGACGTAATCGCTTACCACCGGCGTTAATAATATAACCACTCATTTGGTTAATTAGCGCCACGTCAGAACTAAGATGATCAATTAATACTTGATCAGTCTTCTTAATATCGTCTTGGACTAGGTTTTGAATATCTTCAAAATTTTGCATAGACAGTTATTTTAGCGTATTCGCTAAAAGATATACTTCTTTAGAGCGCGCTCTTGATGCTTTGGGTTTGCGAATGGTGACTTTAACAAATACCTCTCTGCAAGCTTTAACAAACCCATCAAACCCATCACCTTGAAATACTTTGATAAAGAAATAACCCTTTGGCGCGAGTGTTTTAATTGCCATATCAAGTGCTAATTCACACAAATACATAGACTTAGGGATATCAACAGAAAGTTGACCACTCATGTTGGGTGCCATATCTGAGAGCACGACATCCATTTTATGACCTTTGGTGAGTTGTAATAATTCCTCATAAACCGAGTCTTCGGTAAAATCACCACACAAAAAATCGACATTATCAATAGGCTCAATATCAAGAATGTCACTGGCAATTACCTGACCTGATTTGCCCGCCATTTTAATAGCGACTTGACTCCAGCCGCCAGGTGCAGCACCTAAATCAAGTACACGAGAACCTAGTTTAATGAACTTGTCTTTCTCAATCACTTCAGTGAGTTTGTAAACGGCACGTGAGCGGTAACCTTCTTTTTGAGATTTTTTTACATATTCATCACTTAGATGTTCGCTCATCCAACGACCAGAACTGCTTTTTTTACCCATAAATAGTTATATCAATAATTTCTAATATTGAAGGGTATTTTACGGGATAATAGTGCCTTTTTCGCATTCACTTAATCCGTATGAATACCAAACTTAGAAATATCGCCATTATTGCACACGTTGACCATGGAAAAACCACTTTGGTTGATAAGCTACTTGAGCAGTCTCAAACCTTTGATGAGCGTTTTGAGTCAACTGATCGTATGATGGATTCTAATGATTTAGAGAAAGAGCGTGGCATTACCATTTCATCAAAAAACACAGCGATTAAGTGGAATGATTACCATATTAATATCGTTGATACTCCAGGACACGCCGACTTCGGTGGCGAAGTGGAGCGTGTACTTTCTATGGTGGATTCAGTGCTTTTATTAGTAGATGCACAAGAAGGCCCAATGCCACAAACACGTTTTGTAACTAAAAAAGCGTTCGATCAGGGTTTGAATCCAATCGTAGTGGTTAACAAAATTGACAAAGACGCAGCTCGCCCTGACTGGGTAATCGATCAAGTATTTGATTTGTTTGATCAACTCGGTGCGACCGATGAGCAACTAGATTTCCCTATTATTTACGCTTCTAGTATTAATGGTTATGCTTCATTAGAAGACGATGTACGTGAAGGCGATATGACACCAATGTTTGAAACCATCATTGAAAAAGTAGCGGCACCAGAAGTGGATATTGAGGCGCCTCTGCAAATGCAAATTACCGCATTGGATTATTCTTCATTTGTAGGTGCAATTGGTATTGGCCGTATCACTCGTGGTACGATTAAGAAAAATCAACAAGTCATGGTAGTTGGTGCTGACGGCGTTGAGCGCAAAGCAAAAGTTGCTGACTTGATGGGCTTTATGGGTTTAGAGAAAATCTCAACAAACAGCGCTGAAGCGGGCAACATTGCTTGTATTACGGGCATTGAAGGCATCTCTATTTCAGACACTATTTGTGATGTGGAGAATGCAGAGGCCTTACCACCACTTAGCGTGGATGAGCCAACCGTATCAATGGCATTCCGTGTTAATGATTCACCATTCGCAGGCCAAGATGGTAAATTTATTACTTCAAGAAACATCCGTGATCGCCTAGACAAAGAGCTAATTTATAACGTTGCTCTACGTGTAGCTAATACAGAAGACCCTTCAGAATTTATTGTTTCTGGTCGTGGTGAATTACATCTATCAATTTTGATTGAAACCATGCGTCGTGAAGGTTTTGAGTTAGCTGTGGGTCGACCGCAAGTTATCTTAAAAGAAATCGATGGCGTGGTTTGTGAGCCGTTTGAAGATTTGAGTGTTGATGTGGAAACACAACACCAAGGCACTGTTATGGAAAAATTAGGTGAACGTAAAGCCGAATTAACCAACATGATGCCTGATGGTAATGGCAGAGTAAAACTAGACTTTAACATTCCAGCACGTGGATTGATCGGCTTTAGAACCGAATTTTTAACCGCAACCACAGGTACCGGTTTAATGAACTCAACTTTTGATGCTTATAAGCCACAAAAGCCAGGTGATATTGGCCAGCGTTCTAATGGTTCATTAATTTCTATGAACCAAGGTAAAGCAGTTGCTTATGCGATTTTTAACTTACAAAAGAGTGGTAAATTCTTTGTTGAGCATAATACGGATGTTTACGAAGGTATGGTTGTCGGTATTCATGCACGAGATAAAGATTTGGTGATTAACGTCATGAAGGGTAAACAGCTAACTAACGTACGTGCCTCTGGTACAGATGAAGCAGTATCGTTGACACCTGCAATTAAGCTAGATTTAGAGCAAGCCCTAGAGTTTATTGATGATGATGAGTTGGTAGAAATCACGCCAAACTTCACGCGTATTCGTAAGCGTATTCTAGGCGAAACTGAACGTAAAAGAACACGCAATAAAAAAGTCGACTAGAAAACAAAACGCACCACTGTTGGTATACTAATCCGTTATGGATAGTATTCTTGATTTCTTTGTTAAACAAAAAAAACTAGCATTAGTCTTTACCGTAAGTGTAATCGCGGTAGGGCTATTGGCGCTTAGTAGTATTCAAAGAGACCAATTTCCAGCGGTTGATTTTGAGGTTATGTCTATCTCAACAGCCTATCCTGGCGCCTCACCTGAGGATGTGGAGCAAAACGTAACCAACCTTATTGAAGACGAACTCAGTAATATTTCTGGTATTGATAAGTTTGTTTCAGTTTCTCGAGAGGGGCGCTCAAGTATTACCGTAACGTTATCTCAAGACGTGAGTGATATTGACACGCTTAAACAAGACATTAGAAATGCGGTAAATCGTATTAAATCTTTACCAGCCGAAGTGGTTAGCTTACCCAGCGTTCGTGACCAAAAAACCTCTAGAAAAAGTGTTATTAAAATAAGTATTGGCGCTGAGGGTTTGTCTTACGCTGAGTTAAGGAAAATTACCGACAATATTGCCGATTCTCTTGAGTTGGTTGATGGTGTTTCTGAAGTAGTTAAAGACGGTTATTTAGATCGAGAAATACAAATTAGAATCAACCCTGAAAAGCTTTATCAACATAAGCTTTCCTTGCCTCAAATTATAGAGGCTATTGCCAAGCGCAATACGCGCTACACCGTTGGCCAAAATCACAGTAGAACGGATGAAAAAATTATTGTAGTCTTGGCCAAATTTGACCAAGCTGAATCGGTTGGCGATGTTATTGTTAAGTCAACTTTCCAGGGGCCAGTCGTACGTTTAAAAGACATTGCAAAGATTGAAAATGGCAATGTTGAGGAAAAATCTATCATTCGTGTGAATGGTAAAAAAGGCTTTATTTTGCGAGTGCGTAAACAAGAACAAGCTGATGTCATCACTACAGTTGATTTGGTCAAGGAAAAAATCACCGATCTTAATGCCAAGTATGACAATCAGTTGCAAATTTTTTATTCGACTGACTTGTCTAAATACGTACGTAATCGTCTAAAAATTGTTACTAATAATGGCATGATGGGCTTGCTTTTAGTGCTGATTGTATTGGGTTCTTTTTTATCATTTAAAACTGCTTTTTGGGTGGCGGTGAGTTTACCAGTGAGCTTGCTCGGTACAGTGGCGCTACTCGGCGCAAGTGGCGAAACCATTAACTTGGTTTCATTGGCAGCGATGATCTTGGTATTGGGTATTGTGGTGGATGATTCTATCATTGTGGCAGAAAGTATTCATCACCACAAACAACAAGGCAAAGATCGGTTTGAATCCGCAAAGCGTGGCTTTAAACATGTGATTATGCCGGTGATCACTACTATCCTCACTACTATTTTGGCGTTCTCATCAATGTTCCTAATGGATGGCACCATGGGTAAGTTTATTTATGTGATTCCGATTGTGGTGATTTTTGCTTTAGTGTTGTCGTTCTTAGAGGTGTCCATTGCTTTGCCGGCGCACTTAGCGAGTTCACATGAGAAGATTAAAACCAACCATTGGTTTGATGCGGTAGAGGTTTGGTTTGAGGGCTTTTTAAGTACCGTACTCAAATGGCGCTATGTCGTGGTTATAACCTTTGCACTGTTATTAGCGGCATCTTTGTATTTTGCTAAAACCAACATGAAGTTTGTTTTGTTTCCCGCGATAGGTGTCGATACTATTAGTGCTAGATTACAAATGCCAGCAGGCAGTTCACTCGAACACACAGAGTCAGTTAGCGAGCAAATAGAAACACTAATCACTGAAGTGGTGGGTGAAGACTTAGAGTCAGTGACCTCTAATGTAGGCAAATACTTTACTCACGTGGCCAGATTTACCATTGAATTATCCCCATCAAGTGAAAGATCACAAACCTCTAAAGCCTTACTTAAACAGCTTAAAGCCAGAGCAGGTGAAATTACATTGGCAGAAAAACTCAAATTTTCTATTAGACGGCCTGGTCCGCCACAAGGCGAAGATGTTGAGATTAACTTGGTGGGCAGTGACAACATCCAACGTCAATCCGCCGCCAATCAGTTGGAACAAATTTTGTCATCGATTGATGGCTTAGATAATGTTAATCGTGATGATGAACCGGGTAAAGCGCGTATTGAAGTGGTGCTTGATTTTGAAAAAATGGCCCGATTAGAAATCGACTTCCCAGTGGTTAATCAATACCTCAAGACAGCCTTTACCGGCATCGATGTAACTGACATGCGTGACGGTCAAAACGATGTGAATTTTAGGATATATTTTGGCGATGGACAGCACTCACAAGACTTTATTCAGTCTTTAAAAGTGAATAATAAAAAAGGTCATTTAATACCAATTTCGCAATTCTCCATCATTCGACAAATCGAAGGCGAGCCAGATTTCAATCACTTTAACGGGCAGCGATCCACCTTAGTTAGTGGCAGTGTTGATGATGAAATTACCACGGTAGGCAGTGTGATGGATGAGGCTTTAGAGCGACTAGATTTGAGTAGTAACTTCCCCAATATTCGTGTGATTGGCGAAGGTGGTGCTAAAGAAACCACACAATCAATGGACAGCTTTAAGCGAGCGTTTGTGATGGCAATTTTTGGTATTTTCTTGTTATTGGTTTTATTGTTTAATTCTTACACGCAACCACTGTTAGTGCTTAGCGCCATTCCTTTTTCGGTCATCGGTGTGATCTGGGCGTTTTTCTTACATGGTGAAACATTGAGCTTCTTTGCGATTTTAGGTACATTAGCTCTTGTGGGTGTGATTGTGAATGACTCTTTAGTTTTGGTCTCACACCTTAATTATTTAAAAGAAAAAGTACTAGATGCTACCGCTTCAGCACACGAGTTTATCATTAAAGGTGCAAAGGATCGTTTACGCGCAGTGGTGCTAACAACGTTAACAACGTTGGCGGGTGTTATCCCATTGGCTTATGGTATTGGCGGTACTGACTATATCTTGCAACCAATGGCGTTGTCGCTTGGCTATGGGTTGATATTTGGTACCGTAATGACATTGGTGTTACTACCGTGTTTGTATTTGATTAACTATGATTTTGTAAATTGGGTTAAACGCTTTACAAAATAATTATTTGTTTTGTAGTGCTTGTCGAATCAACTCTTCAGTTGAGAGTGCATCATCATTGATGGCATTTAGCATTCTGTCAGCTTCTTTAGGTTTAAACCCAAGTGCTTGCAAAGCAGCTGATGCTTTTTGGGTGTTTGGATTAGCGTTGCTGGCGGTAATTTTTTGGTGTTGGGTGTTGCTCAGCTCTAATTTTTCTAATCGATCTTTAAGCTCTACAATCAGTTTCTGTGCGGTCTTCTTGCCAATGCCAGGCGTCTTGGCCAGTAGTGCATCATCTTCCATTGCGACAGCATTCATGAGTGAGGCGATATTCAAATGAGAGAGAATAGCCAATGCAACTTTAGGGCCAATACCATTAACTCGGATTAACTCTCTAAACAAGGTTTTTTCATCTTTAGAGATAAAACCATATAGCGTGTGCGCATCTTCTTTAACTTGAAGGTGTGTGTGCAGCATTAGGTTGGTGTCAGCACCCATTTCGTAGAAAGTTGACATAGGGCATAGGATTTCATAGCCGATACCACCCACCTCAAGTAGAATTTCAGGTGGATTTTTTTCTAAAATTTTTCCGCTGAGTCGTCCAATCATGTTGTTAGTTTAGCCAAGAATAGGTTTTAAAATAAGTTGTTTCGAATGATTTTATATCATCTGCATATTGCAAGGTTAATCCAATATCATCCAAGCCATTGATTAGGCGACGTTTGCGTTCTGCATCTACTTCAAAAGCATAACTTTCACCGTTAGCATGAATACTTTGTGATTCAAGATCAATAGTAATTTCACCTTCAAACTCAAATAACTTATCCATCACACTGTTGTCTTGCACAATAGGCAGGATGCCGTTTTTAAAACAGTTGTTATAAAAAATATCAGCAAAACTTGGGGCGATAATCACTTTAAAACCATAACCCTCTAACGCCCAAGGCGCGTGCTCACGACTTGAGCCACAGCCAAAGTTTTCACGTGCTAGTAAGATTTTCGCACCTTGATACTGAGCTTTGTTTAAAACAAAATCTGTATTTAGTGGGCGCTTGGTGTTATCCATGCCAACCTCGCCATGATCAAGATAGCGCCATTCGTCAAATAAATTTGGGCCAAAACCAGAGCGCTTAATCGATTTTAAAAATTGCTTAGGGATGATGGCATCGGTATCTACATTTGCTCGGTCTAGTGGTGCTGAGATTGAGGTTAAGGTTGTAAATTTTTCCATTATTTCACCCCCGAAAAATGACCTGCAATGGCGCTTGATGCGGCAATAGCAGGGCTGACCAAATGGGTAAATGAGCCTTGACCTTGTCGACCCTCAAAGTTACGGTTAGAGGTAGATGCACAACGCTCTCCAGGCTCTAACTTATCAGCATTCATGGCCAAGCACATTGAGCAGCCCGCCTCGCGCCACTCGAACCCTGCATCGGTAAATATCTTGTCCAAGCCTTCGTCTTCTGCTTGCTTTTTAATCAAACCTGAGCCAGGTACGACCAAAGCCAGTTTGATATTGTCAGCAATGTATTTGCCTTTGGCGACAGCGGCTGCCACGCGTAAATCTTCAATGCGAGAATTAGTGCAAGAGCCAATAAAGACTTTGTCAATATCGACTGTATTGATTGGTGTGTTGGCTTTTAGGTGAATATAGTTAAGTGCATTACGAATACTTTCTGCCTTGACTGGATCGACTTCTTTGTCTGGATCAGGTACATTGCCATCAACACCAATCACCATTTCTGGGGATGTGCCCCAAGTTACTTGTGGTTTGATGTCATCTGCATTGATACTAATAACTTGATCAAAGTGAGCGCCTTCGTCAGAATGCAGGGTATTCCAATATTCAACAGCCGCAACCCACTCGTCACCCGTTGGCGCCATTGGGCGGCCTTTGACATAGTCTAGGGTTTTGTCATCAACAGCCACCATGCCGACACGTGCGCCAGCTTCAATTGCCATATTGCAAAGTGTCATGCGACCTTCAACACTTAACGCTTGAATGGTTGTGCCAGCAAACTCAATCGCAAAACCCGTACCACCTGCGGTGCCGATTTGACCAATAATATACAGCGCTACATCTTTAGCGCTAACAAACTCATTTAGCTTGCCATTAACTTCAATCTTTAAATTTTTAGATTTAGATTGCCATAAGCAACCCGTGGCTAATACATGTTCGACTTCACTAGTGCCAATACCAAAAGCCAATGCACCGAGTGCGCCGTGAGTAGAAGTATGTGAGTCACCACAAACAATGCTCATGCCTGGCAGGGTAGCGCCTTGCTCAGGGCCAACCACATGCACAATGCCTTGACGAATATCGTTCATGGTAATTTCATTAATACCAAAGTCTGAGCAGTTTTTATCTAAAGTCTCGATTTGTAGTTTTGAGATAGGATCTTCAATACTACTAACACCAGCAGAGCGTTCAGTTGTCGGTACGTTATGATCAGGCACAGCCAAGTTAGCATTCAGACGCCAAGGCTTTCTACCCGCTATTTCTAAACCCTCAAAAGCCTGAGGAGAGGTAACTTCGTGAATCAATTGGCGATCAATATAAATAAGTGAAGTCGTTGCTTCTTCACGTACCACGTGTGCACTCATTAATTTATCGTAAAGTGTTTGTGCCATTGGTCGCTAGTCCTGCTGATAAAATAAGCTATTTTACATTCTCTATAAGCTTGATATGTGTGGTATTTGTGGCCAGTTAAGATTTGATAAAAAGCCAGTTCAATCTGGGGTATTAAGCACAATGATGTCTAAGATTGCTAGGCGTGGACCCGATGCTTCTGGGCAGTGGTCGGATGGCAGTATTGGCTTTGGTCATCAACGCCTTAGTATTATTGATTTGTCAAACTATGCAGCGCAGCCGATGAAAGACGAGGCGCTAGATTTGGTGTTGGTTTTTAATGGTACGATTTATAACTACCAGTCTCTGCGTCAAGATTTGACCAAACAAGGTTATAGCTTTTTTTCGCATTCAGATACAGAGGTCATTATTAAAGCTTACCATTTTTGGGGTGAAGATTGCGTCACTCATTTAGATGGTATGTTTGCTTTTTGTATTTGGAATCAAAAAAACAATCAACTGTTTGTCGCACGTGATCGCATGGGCATTAAGCCTTTGTATTTTAATATGACTGACCAAGTCTTTAGTTTTGCCTCCAATACTCAAGCCTTAGTGGCTATTGGTGTTAATAGTAGTATTAATTCGGTCGCATTACAACAACAACTGTCTTTACATGGCGTAGTGCCTGCGCCCAATACTATTTTAAATGGCGTGAATAAAATCAAACCAGCCACCACCTTGACGATTGACGCCAAAGGTAAAGTGGTA
>Ga0209449_1000748_pt1 | contig 20042 bp, 20 predicted proteins | sample SaaInlV_100m_DNA_5_FD_184671 | JGI IMG/M metagenome (GOLD analysis project Ga0209449, IMG submission 184671) | Marine microbial communities from expanding oxygen minimum zones in the Saanich Inlet - Saanich Inlet SI073_LV_200m_DNA (SPAdes) (version 2) | ecosystem: Environmental > Aquatic >...
TAAAGACATTCTTAGTGTGAAAGGTGTTGATGCATTTATTATTGGCCCTTATGATTTATCGTGTTCAATGGGAATTCCGGGTGAATTTGATAATCCACAGTTTACAGATGTAATGAAAAATATTATTGAAACTGGTGATAAGTTGGGAGCTGTGAGTGGCATACATGTAGTTGAACCAGATATTGAAAAATTAAACAATGCAATAAACGAAGGATATAAGTTTATAGCTTATAGTGTTGATATTAGAATGCTAGATGTAACCGCTAGAGCCGGTATAGATAAAAAAAGGACGGCGCAATGAATGTAATTGGCATAATACCTGCTCGCATGGGTTCCTCTAGATATCCAGGAAAGCCATTAGAGAAAATTCATGGCATGCCAATGATAGGACACTGTTACTACCGCACGTCAATGGCACTAGGCATCAAAAAAACTTATGTTGCAACTTGTGATGTAGAAATATATGATTACATTACCTCTATTGGTGGTAATGTAATAATGACAGCAGATACTCATACTCGCGCCACCACTAGAACAGCTGAGGCATTAGAAAAAATAGAAATTGAAACTGGCGAAACAATTGGTGTGGTGGTAATGGTGCAAGGTGATGAGCCACTTATTCATCCAGACACAATTGGAGAAACGGTTGTACATTTTCATGATCAATCGGTCAATATTGTAAATATTATGTCTCACCTACTGGACAAAGAGTCTTTTGAAGATGAAAACAATGTTAAAGTGGTGGTGAGTAACAGTAACGATGCGCTATACTATTCAAGAGAGCCTATTCCTTCACCATGGAAAGGATGGAAAGATATACCGCGGTATATGCAAACTGGAATAATTGCTTTTCGCAGAGATGCTCTTATCGCTTTTAACAAAATGAAGGAAACAGAACTAGAAAAAATTGAATCTGTTGATATGAATCGCGTACTAGAGACAGGTGGAAAAATTAAAATGGTATTAACGGAGCAAATAACAATAGGTGTAGACACTCCAGAAGAACTTATTACAGTAGAAAAGCTACTGATTAATGATAAAGTAATGAAAAGTTATCTCTAGTTATGAAAGAGAGCGATATTAGACCACAAAACCTTATGCAGAGGTATGTTGAGTTGAGCGCACAAGATGCAGAAAAGTGCTTTAGGGGAGAGAGGAGAGATCTGCCTTGTGTTGCTTGCGACAGTATGAATGTTAAAGAAGAGTTTACAAAAAACGGTTTTGCCTATGCTTTATGTAGAGAGTGTGGGACACTTTATCAGACGCCAAGACCACCTATCGAACAATTTGAAGCTTTTTATAGGGATTCTGAGTCTTCACGTTATTGGGCAGATGTTTTTTTTCCAGCCGTAGCAGAATCGCGTAGAGAAAAAATCTTTAAACCACGTGTAGAGCACATAGCAAAGATATGTAAAGATGTTGGCATAGAGGTAAAAAGGTTGATTGATGTTGGTGCTGGATATGGGATTTTTCTTGATGAGTGGCGTGTAAAAAATTCTAAAACTGAATTGATTGCTGTAGAGCCTTCCAGCGCATTGGCCACAGAGTGTCGCAATAAAGACCTTAATGTTATAGAGTTAACTGCAGAAGATGTAGAAGGTTATGATGACTATGCTGATTTAGTTGTCTGTTTTGAGGTATTAGAACATGTTGATGACCCGTTAAACTTTGTAACAGCGTTAAAAAAAATGGTGCGACCAGGTGGATACTTATTTGTTAGTACGTTAAGCATTGATGGGTTTGATTTAAAAACATTATGGGACAAGTCAAGTCAGATTTCTCCACCACATCATATTAATTTTCATTCAATAAAAGGTTTTGAGTTGTTATTTAATAGGGCGAGTTTAGATGAAATAAAGATTACAACACCCGGAAAGCTAGATGTTGATATTGTGAAAAATTTTATAAATAATAATCAATCAGCCATACAAAATAATAGATTTTTACAAACGTTATTGAATGACACGCATATATCAGAAAATTTCCAGAATTTTCTCTCAGAAAATCGTCTAAGTTCTCATGCCTGGGTCTTAGGAAGGAAGCCATTAGGATAATTGCGTTATGATTAAATTAAAGGTAGGTTTAGCTGGATACGGTGTTGTAGGTAAACGAAGAAAAAAATGTATAGACTTGAATCCATATATGGAGTTAGTAGCTGTTTGTGATAGGAGTTTTTCTTGTGATGAAACGCGTGATGGCATAGGTTACTATAAATCGTATAGAGCTTTGTTAAATGAAAAAATAGATGTTCTAATTGTATGCTTAACTAACGAAGTTGCGCCAGAAGTAACAATTGCAGGTTTGAAAAAAGGATTGCATGTTTTTTGTGAAAAACCACCTGGTAGAGATGTTAAAGATATACAAAAAGTAGTTGATGTTGAAAAGCATTATCCAAATCAAAAACTAATGTATGGATTTAACCATCGTTATCATGAATCTGTTATGGAAGCGCTTAAGATCATTCAGTCTAATGAACTAGGAGAGGTTATTAACCTTAGAGGGGTATATGGCAAATCACAACTGATAACATTTAACCAGTCAGATTGGCGCACTAAAAGAGAGATTGCTGGTGGTGGGGTTTTGTTAGACCAAGGTATACATATGGTCGACTTGATGAGACTTTTCGCTGGAGAGTTTACTGAAATTCATAGCTTTATTGAGAATAGTTACTGGAATTATGATGTGGAAGACAATGCGTATGCGCTAATGCGTACAGAAAGTGGCAAGGTGGCAATGTTAAATTCTTCTGCAACTCAATGGAGACACCATTTTAAACTCGATATTAACCTAGAAAAAGGAAGTCTGATTCTTGGTGGAATTTTGTCTGGATCAAAGAGTTATGGTGCGGAAACTTTAACGGTAGTTTATGCAAATCCTGAGCATGATGGAGGCGATCCAAAAGAGATTACTACAAAATATAATACTGACCCATCATGGTATTCAGAGATTAAATTATTTACTGACTGCATTATTAATAATAAAAAAATTACAAGTGGCACATCGGACGATGCATTGCAAACAATGAAGTTGGTATATAAAATATATTATAGTGACAAAAAATGGAAAAAAACATATGACATCAAAGACCCAAATATATATGAATGAAATAGATAAATTTTTTACAAAAGATATAGAGAAGTTCTCTAAATCATATTTTAATTATCTTGTTCAGATATTTGAAAAAGTTGATTTGTTAGAAATAAAATCATTCGTTAAGATATTGTTAGAGGCACGAGATAGTGGTGCAACTATATTTTTTATTGGTAATGGCGGTAGCGCATCTACTGCAAGTCACTTTGCTAATGATTTAGCATTCGGAACAAATGACTATGAAAAGCCATTTAGGGTTATGAGTATTACGGATAATGTATCTATAGTAACCGCCCTTGGTAATGATTATGGTTATGATGAGATATTTGTTCGTCAACTTAAAATTTATGGAAAAAAAGGTGATGTATTAGTTGGAATATCTGCATCTGGTAACTCACAAAATTTAATTAATGCCTTTGAATATGCGTCTTCTAATGAAATAAAAACAGTTGCCTTAACTGCTTTCGATGGTGGAAAATTGCGAAAAATTGCTGATAAGGGTGTTCATATTCCAACCAATAAAAATGAATACGGCCCAGCAGAAGATTCTCATTTGATTTTAGATCATTTAATTAGTGCTTATTTAATGAGATTGGTTAAAAAATAATAACCATGAAAGGAAAAATTATGACAGGAAAAACGGCATTGGTTACTGGAGGCACTCGAGGAATAGGTGCGGCAATTGCCAAAGAATTGTATGACTCAGGTGCGAGCATAATTATTACCGGAACAAATTCAAACCATGTCCCATTGAAAGGTTATAGTTTTTTTTGTGTAGACTTTTCTAACAAAGAAGGGTTATATGAGTTTGTAAATATTGTGCAAGAAAAGCAAATAGACATACTAATCAATAATGCTGGTATTAATAAAATTAGTCCAATATCAGAAATACCAGTGAATGACTTTGAGAAAGTCCAACAGGTAAATGTTACCGCGCCATTTATGCTTTGCCAGGCAGTATTGCCTGGTATGAGAGATAGAGGCTGGGGTAGAATCGTAAACATTAGTTCGATTTGGGGGAAAATAAGTAAAGCTTATCGCGCACCATACTCTGCAAGTAAGTTTGCCATTGATGGTTTGACAGCGGCAATTTCAGCAGAGGTCGCTTCTGATGGTGTGTTAGTTAATAGTGTCGCCCCGGGGTTTATTGATACGGAGTTAACCCGTAGTGTATTAGGTGTAGACGGTATGAATGAACTAGCACTGCATGTGCCCGCAAAAAGAGTTGGTACTGCTGTAGAAGTGGCTAAGTTTGTTGCTTGGTTGTCAGGACCAGATAACACTTATATATCAGGTCAAAATATTGCAATTGATGGAGGCTTTACCCGTGTCTGAAGAGTTCATGGTTATTGAATCACATAAAGGTGAATATGGTGTTACTTTTTGTGAAGACAGTGCTAAATACCTAGTTAATAATTTACCAGATCAAAACTACCATGTCATTATAGATAATCGTGTTGCAGATTTATATAGTGATGAGCTGCAATCAATATTAGAACATAGCTCTGTGTTACGAATAGATGCTACTGAGAGTAATAAATCACTTGAAATGATGCCGGGGTATGTTACGTATTTAGTAAGTAAGAAAATTAGAAGGAATGATATTTTAATTGCTATAGGTGGAGGAGTTATTCAGGATATAACATGTTTTCTATCGGCAACACTTCTACGAGGCGTGGATTGGTGTTTTTACCCAACAACACTGCTTGCACAGGCTGATAGTTGCATTGGATCAAAGAGTTCAATTAATTGTGGTGATGCTAAAAATTTACTCGGTACATTTACCCCGCCTAATAATGTAATTATCGGCAGTAATTTTTTAAAGACTCTAGATGAAATAGATGTTCACTCTGGTGTAGGCGAAATGTTAAAAGTTCATGGAATTGCCGGGCAAGAGGATTTTGATAAGATCACAAGTAAGTATAATGACTTATTCCTAGATAGTAGTGTCATGCAAACCTTTATCCATCGTTCACTGGAAATTAAAAAAGAGTATATCGAGATTGATGAGTTTGATAGAGGACTAAGAAACATATTTAATTACGGGCATAGTTTTGGGCATGCAATAGAGGCGGCAACCAGTTTTGTTATTCCACATGGTATTGCAGTAACCATAGGTTTAGATATGGCAAATTGGCTCTCACCTCAGATAGGTGATGGCGATATAAAACACTATAATAGAATGCATGATGTTCTATCAAGAAATTTCTATGGATTTGAAGGTGTCGAGATTCCGATAGATCAGTTTATGAGCGCACTTGCAAAAGATAAAAAAAATATAGGAAAAGGTGAAGTGACATTGATTTTACCAGACAAAGATGCAAAAATTAAAACAGGTCGTTACGCCAATGATGAAGCTTTTAAATCTCTTTGTAAGAAGTATTTAACTAAGGAGCGTTTTAAGTGAAGAATAGGGATATTGCAGTCGCGGTAACTAGCAGATCATTTTCAAGAAATAATATTCTTCGCAAAGAACTCTTGCAACAGTATAAAAATGTTAAATTTAACGATGATGGGTTAAAATTACAAGATGATGCACTAGTGAGTTTCCTTAAGGGCCATCAGAAAGCAATTATAGCCTTAGAAAGAATAAATGAAGATTTACTAAATAAACTACCCGGGTTAAAAGTAATTAGTAAATATGGTGTTGGTCTAGATATGATCGATATGCAGGCCATGCATAAACACAATATGAAGCTGGGATGGACCGGCGGAGTAAATCGACGTTCTGTTTCAGAGTTGGTAATATCTCTTACAATTGCATTGTTACGTCATGTACTAGTAAGTAATAGAGAAGTTTTATCAGGCACATGGAAACAGCATATGGGTGGACATCTTAGCGGTCTAACTATAGGAATCATAGGATGTGGTTATGTTGGTAAAGATCTAGTTAAAATGCTTCAGCCATTCGATTGTCCAATACTTGTCAATGATATTAAAAATTATGATGATTTCTATAAACGGTATAACGTTAAAGCGGTAGAGAAAGAGGAATTGCTTGCTAAGTCAGATGTGGTAACCTTGCATACGCCCTTAGATGATTCAACAAGAAATATGTTAACAGCCAAAAGATTATCGCTAATGAAGAGTGATGCAATCTTAATCAATGTAGCCCGAGGCAACCTTCTAGATGAAAATGCGTTGAAAAAAATGTTAATGACTAATAGGTTGGGTGGCGCTGCTTTAGATGTTTTTTCTGTTGAACCTCCTCAGGATAAAGAGTTATTAGAATTATCAAATTTTATTGTAACACCTCATATTGGAGGTAGTGCTAATGAGGCCATTTTAAATATGGGTCGGGCAGCAATAGATGGCCTGGATAATAATAAATTTGTATAAAAATAGTATATTTGTTACGTAAATATAAGAAAGGTAGTTTGTGATTAGTTGTTTGTTTGGACTATGTTCGTAAGTATAGGAGATGAATTAATGTTTAATGGAAAATCGGTTTTAATAACTGGAGGTACTGGATCTTTTGGTCATCGCTATGTGTCAACTCTATTGAGTCAATATAATTTAAAACGAATTGTTATCTATTCTAGGGATGAGCTTAAGCAATATGAAATGGCAATGAAATTCCAAGACTATACGGATATTATGAGATTTTTTATTGGAGATGTTCGAGACTCTATTCGCTTAAAAGAAGCAACTAGAGATATTGATATTATTATTCATGCAGCTGCAATGAAGCACGTCCCTATTGCAGAATACAATCCTATGGAATGTATTAAAACTAATATTCATGGCGCAGAAAATATAATACAAGCTGCATTAGATAATAACGTAGAGCATGTAATGGCACTTTCAACCGATAAAGCTGCTAATCCTATTAACTTATATGGGGCCACCAAACTTGCATCGGATAAGCTTTTTGTTGCAGCAAACAATATGGCTGGCGGAAGAACTAAGTTTGCTGTTGTGCGTTATGGTAATGTGGTCGGTTCTAGAGGTTCAGTTGTGCCATTTTTTAACAAGCTTATTAAAGAGGGCTCTGATAGTTTGCCTATTACTCATAAAAATATGACGCGCTTTTGGATTACTTTGCAACAAGGTGTAGATTTTGTTCTTAGATGTATGGAAAGAATGGATGGTGGTGAGATATTTATACCAAAAATTCCTTCGGTAAGAATTGTTGACCTTGCAAAGGCTATGGCGCCAGATCTTCCAATGAAGATAATTGGTATCCGACCAGGAGAGAAATTACATGAAATCATGTGTCCTGCAGATGATTCTCATTTGACAGTTGAGTTTGATGATCATTTTATAATAAGTCCTAGCATCACTTTTTACTCTAGAAAGTCAAATTTTACTGAAAATCTTTTACATGAAAAAGGCATTACAGTTAAACAAGGTTTTGAATATAATTCAGGTTCAAATATTAACTTTCTTGATATTAACACAATCAAGTCATACAATCAAATGAGCTAATATTCTATTTATTAGAATGATGATTCCCTACGGAAAACAAGAAATAACAAGTGATGATATTGAATCTGTTGTTAAAGTTTTAAAATCTAATTTTTTAACACAAGGCCCTGCAGTTCCTAATTTTGAAAAGGATTTGTGTGATTACACAGGGGCAAGTTATGCGGTCTCAGTTAATAGTTGTACTTCTGCCCTTCACATTGCTTGTCTAGCATTAGGATTAACTTCTAAAGATGTTGTATGGACTTCTCCCATAACATTTGTTGCATCTGCTAATTGTGCTAGGTATTGCGGAGCAAGTATAGATTTTGTTGATGTCGATCCTGAAACTGCACTAATGAGCGTTGATAAATTAAGGGAAAAATTAATAGAGGCAAGTAAGAATAATCGCCTTCCTAAGATAGTCATCCCTGTTCATTTTGCTGGCCAACCGTGTGATATGAAAGAAATTTATGTGCTTAGTAAAGAATATGGTTTTAAAATTATTGAAGATGCAGCACACGCAATTGGTGCTAGGTATAGTGGCGAACTAATAGGCGGATGTCAATATTCTGATATTACTGTTTTTAGTTTTCACCCTGTTAAGATTATTACAACAGGGGAAGGTGGGAGTGCTTTAACCAATGATAAATATTTAGCAGATAGGATGATGCTATACCGCAGCCATGGTATTACACGTGATCCAGAATTAATGACGGAAAATTCAAAAGATAAATGGTATTATGAACAAACTTGCTTAGGGTTTAATTACCGCCTAACTGATATTCAGGCCGCATTAGGCAGTAGTCAGTTAGCTAGAATTAACGACATTGTCAGGAACAGAACCAAGATTGCTGACTGGTATGATCAAAATATTAACCTTGGCTTATTATCCCCCTTGACTAGAAAAGAAAACAGAGAGTCAAGTCATCATTTATATGTATTAATTATAAAAAAAGGGGGTGTAGATAGAGACAAAGTTTACCGTCATTTAATAGATTCCGGTATTGGTGTAAATCTACATTATATTCCAGTTTATCGACAACCCTACTTTAACATGAAAATAAGATTACCTGGAGCTGAACAATATTATAAATCAGCCATTTCGTTACCAATTTTTCCAGCAATTGGTAAAAATAACCTAAAAAAGGTCATGCAAAAAATTTCCGAGTTTTATGAGTACCACTAGCCCTATATTAAAGTCAGATAAATTAATATTGAAAGAGTTAATATCCAGCGATATTACTCAACAATATATAGAGTGGCTGAATGATTTTGAGGTTAATAAATATCTTGAATCAAGATTTATTTATCAAGATGAACATACAGTTAAAGCATTTGTAGAGGCTTGTCAATATAGCGAGTTACATTTTCTTTTTGGTATATTTCTGCAAGGCAGTATGAAACATATTGGAAACATTAAACTTGGCCCTATAAATAAATACCATAATTATGCAGAGATTGGCCTTATGATTGGTGATAAAGACTCATGGGGTAAAGGTTTTGCAAGTAAGGTGGTTTTTATGGTTACTCAATTTGGTTTTAATCAATTAAAGTTAGCCAAACTCAGTGCCGGGTGCTATGAAAATAATATTGGTTCAAAGAAGGCTTTTGAAAAATCAGGGTATCAAGTTGAAGGTTTTTTGAGGAGTCATGTTAAGTCAATTAATGGTCGAGAAGGTATATGGAGGATGGGCTGCCTTGCGTCTGATTTTAATATACTAAAATATAAATGAAGATAGGTCTAGGGGCAGTTCAGTTTGGGGTGGATTATGGGGTTTCCAATACACATGGAAAAACTACTGAAGATGAGGCGTCTAAAATACTTAAGCTTGCTTATGGGAGTGGAATAAATTTGATTGATACAGCTGCATCTTATGGGGGTTCTGAAAAAATACTTGGAAAAGTTATTGTCAATGATAATTGGAGGTTTGTGACCAAAACCCCTCATTTTTCTGATAATTATCTTAATAATACACATGTAAGCCAATTAAAAGAATCACTTAATCAATCATTGTTCAACCTTAGGCAGAAAGACATATATGCCCTACTCTTGCATTCATGTAATGATCTTTTAAAACCAGGGGGAAAGTTACTATTTAAAGAAATGGAGCGTCTTAAATCAATTGGCATAATTGAAAAAATTGGGGTTTCAGTATATAACAGTAAACAAATTGAAGAAATTATAGGTAAATTTGATATTGATTTAATTCAACTTCCAATTAGTATTTTTGATCAGCGTCTTTTTATAGATGGATGGCTTGAAAAAATAAAAAATAACGATATAGAAATACATGCACGAAGCGTATTTCTTCAAGGTCTATTGTTGATGCCACTAGAGTCTATTCCTCTATATTTTTCACCAATTAAAGAAAAAATAAAGATGCTTTCTAAATCGGCAAAAGAGCTATCTTTAAGTAAATTAGAGCTAGCATTAAGGTATGTGACGAGTATTGATGAAATAGATCAAGTTTTGGTTGGTGTCAATACAGTGAGCCAATTACAAGAAATTATAAAAGCCAAACAAATACAAATTAATCCTATGGATTTTACAGGAAACTCTATTGATAGCCCTATTTATGTAAATCCTTCATTATGGGAAACATGACTAAAAATATAGATTTTTCAAAATATAAACATGTATTTTGCGATAGTCGGGAGGCATTAGAATGGGCGTATAAAAGCGGATTATCGCATGATTCTATAATCTATACTAGTTCACCAGCAATGTTGTATGATGAAAGGCCAAATATTGTTCATATTGAATCTCGATGGAACGTGCAGAGAATGAAAGAATTTCAAACTACCATACAAAAATTTTCAGAAGAGGTGTATGACAAAGTCATGTTAACTAATTATGTAACTCATGAAGAGTCCCTTTGTGTGGCACAAGCAGCAGTTTTTTTTCATAGGTTATTATTTAAAGCATCATGCTTAACTAGTAATGATTTAGTTGATCCACGTTTATTTATTGGTGTAGACGGTAATGGCGGTCCTGGAGGGAATAATATGAATCCTCCATGGAGTAGATTGTTGATTAATAATCCAAAATATAAGAGTATTACCTATACACTGAAGAATGACAAATGGAGTACTCTTACAACTAGTGGAATCTCATTGTGGAATCGTATTCGCATTGGGGGAATAGAAACTTTAATTTATCGTTTATCAATCAAGCTCTTAGGTAGATTACCAAGTACTTTTTTTCGGAAGCAAGTGTTAATTCTGAATGAAAATGAACTCCTTATTGAAACGGCAGCGGCTCTTGCTATGAATGGAGTTAGAATTAGAAAAATCAAACCAAATAAAGAAAGTACTGTATCAATTAATAAAAGTCAATTATCAATTATTAAAAGAGCTATTCAGCCTCTTGTTAATAAAAGAATAAAGAGTTTGGTTGAGCGCGATTTAGTAGCATGCTGTGAAGAAATATTTTTTCAAGATGTTGAGAATAAATTAAATACTTTCACGAAATTTCGTATGCAATGGCAATTCCTTGCTAGAGAGTCTGGACAACATAAAAGGGTATTATTGATAAACGCACCAGGCAGTATAAAAGGACTCGCAGTTGCATCTGTATGTAGAGAAATTGGTGTTCCAGTTGTGTCTGCTCAACACGGGATTACTGAAGAAATTTGTGCAACACACGGCGAGGTGTCGGCAAGTAATGATATAAATGTTTCAGATGTTTTTCTTGCATATAATTCTCAGTCCAAGAAAATATCTGAATCATCTTATTTTTCAAGAGGAGAAGCTTTTTCTGTCGGTATTTCTGCTCGTCATTTAAGGATGAATTCGATATATTTTTTACAAAAAATTAAAGCACCTATTGTTTATGTGTCAACTAATTTATATAGGGGTAATTTAGGCGCTTTTAACACTTGGGAAACGGATTATGATAGATTTGTGAGTGAGCGGCTCTTGGTTTCTAATGTTTTTAGTTGTTTGCCACATAAGGTGTGTTATAAAACCTACCCAGAAGATAATAGACGATATGCTGATGATGACCCTATAATTGCAAAAGTGAAAGAACAAGAAAATATGGATTTATTTAGACATAAGGTTGATATGCGTTATTTATTAGAAAAGTATAGTGTATTAGTTACATCTGTAGCAACTAGTACACTAGGTTGGCTTATTATGTCAGGGAAGCCAGTTGTTTTTATAAATTGGATTAACAATGGAGCTTTAACCCCATACGCACATAGTATTTTTTCAAAGGGAATATTTTTGTTTGATGATAATGAGAAGCTTTATGAGAATCTACATAAATTTCTTTCTTTGCCTGTTAATGATATTGAGAAATTATGGGCTCAAAAAAAACATGATAGAAGTAAAATGATTAAACAATTTTTTACTTCATCAGGCTCAAAAAAATCTGGTAGAGCTGCATCCAAAATAATAATTGATAAATATTTTAAGTAATGAAAATATTGGCAATTATTCAAGCAAGAACATCTTCATCTCGCTTACCCAATAAAGTTTTGAAGCCTATTTTGGGAAAGCCTATGCTTATACATCAAATCGAGCGTGTGCAACTTTCAAAAACTATTGATCAATTGGTGATAGCAACCAGTAAAGATGCATCCGATGATAAATTAATTAATTTATTAAAAAATATTAATGTTGAGTATTATCGAGGCTCTTTGAATGATGTGCTAGATCGATTCATTCAAGCGGCCTCTGTTTACAAGCCAAGTCATGTTGTTAGGTTGACAGGAGACTGCCCTGTAATAGATTTTGAAATTATTGATAAAGTAATAAAGTTCCATTTAGATAATGGTTCTGATTATACATCTAATTGTTTTCCACCAACATATCCAGATGGTTTAGATGTTGAAGTTGTTAAATTTTCAGCATTAGAAGAGGCTTGGAGATATGCAGAGTTACCATCAGAGCGTGAGCATGTAATGCCATATATTCGTAATCATCCTGATTTTTTTAGTAGTTCTAATGTTGAGTTTGAGAAAGATTTATCAAATCATCGTTGGACAGTTGATGAACCCGAAGATTTTGAATTTGTAGAAAAAATATATACAGAATTGTATTCAAAAAATAAAAAATTTAACATGCAAGACATTCTCAACTTGATAGACAAAAATCCATGTTTTAAAGATATTAATTATCATATTGCTCGCAATGAGGGGGCGATTAAATCATATGAAGAAGACAAAGATTTTTTAAAAAATGTATAAAAAATCAGAACAATTATTGCAACAAGCACTGAACGCTATTCCACTAGGCTCGCAAACGTTTAGTAAAAGCCTAACGCAATATCCAAGAGGCGTGTCACCATTTTTTATTGAAAAAGGAAAAGGTGCAAAAGTGTGGGATGTAGATGGCAATGAATATATTGATTTTGTCAATTCGTTAGCATCAGTTACGCTTGGATATTGTGACAAAGGCGTTGATAAGGCAGTGCAAACGCAAATGAAAAATGGCGTGATATTCTCTCTTCCACATCGTCTAGAAATAGAAGTTGCTGAAAAATTGATCGAGATTATTCCTTGTGCTGAGAAGGTTAGGTTTGCTAAAAATGGCACCGACGCTACTAGCGCCTCTATTCGTATTGCAAGAGCTTATACAGGAAAAGAGCATATTGCTGTTTGTGGTTATCATGGTTGGCAAGATTGGTATATTGGGTCAACTACAAGAGATTTAGGGGTGCCAAAATCAGTTAAAAAATTAACACATAAGTTTGAATACAATAACATTGAGTCCTTAGAAAAAATATTTCAAGAGAATAAGATGGCTTGCGTGATTATGGAGCCAATGAATGTTGAATATCCTCAAGACAATTTTTTAGAAAAAGTTAAAAAGCTAGTGCATAAGAATAATGCTTTATTAATTTTCGATGAAACCATTACAGGGTTTCGTTATTCAATAGGAGGAGCGCAAAAATTATTTAATGTTGTGCCAGACTTAGCGACTTTCGGCAAAGGTATGGCAAACGGCTATCCTTTGTCTGCCGTTGTAGGTAGTGACGAAATAATGAAAAAGGTAGAAGATATTTTCTTTTCAGGCACTTTTGGTGGTGAAACCTTGTCGCTTGCTGCAGCTAGTGCAGTCATTGATCGATATAAGCAAGTGCAAGTAACAGAGCATTTTTTTGAAATAGGCACTTATCTATTAGAACAGCTGAATAAATTGATTGATAATAATAATTTAAATGATATTTTTTGGACCTCTGGGCACCCATCTTGGAGCTTTCTGCATATTAAAGAGCAACAAAAATACAATAGTTTTGAAATAAAAACATTTTTCTTGCAGGAGATGTTTAAGAGGGGTATTCTAGCTTTAGGTTTGCATAATTTAAGCTTTTCTCATTCTAAAAAAGAGATTGATAAACTAATAGAATGCTATGCAGAAGTTTTGCCAATAATTAAGCAACACATTGACAATCAAACTTTGTTGGAAAATATACAAGGTGAAGTCTTAAAGCCTCTGTTTAAGGTGAGATGATAGATGGATAATAAAAGTTGTTTTATTATCGCAGAAGTGGGTTTAAATCATAATGGTGATTACCAGCTAGCTAAAGAGTCTGTTATTTCTGCTGTTAAAGCGGGCGCTGATGCTGTGAAATTTCAAAATTTTCTAACAGAAGATTTTCTGTCTGACAAAAGTATACTACATACTTATAAAGATGGAGGTAAAGAAATTACAGAGCCGTTATTTGATATATGTAAGCGGTCTGAATTTAAGACAGAGTGGCTACCTGACTTAATCAAGCTCTGTGATGAATTGGGTGTTGTATTTTTAAGCACACCAACTTCAGAAAGTGGCGTTGATGATTTAATTTCACACGGAGTTAAGTACATTAAGAATGGTTCAGACTACCTATCTCATATACCACTTCTAAAATATATGGCATCAACCGATGCAACAATTATTATCTCTACTGGCATGGCATATCAAGAAGAAATAGATGATGCAGTCAATGCAATTTTATCGATTCAATCTAACAAATCTAAGCTGATTATATTGCACTGTACTAGTAGTTATCCAGCATCTGCAGAAAATGTAAATTTAAAAAAGATACAAACTCTGCAAGATCGTTATCAGGTCCCTATTGGCTTTTCAGATCATACTGAGGGCTGGGAGAGTGCCGTGCAAGCGGTAACTTTAGGGGCAAAGGTGGTAGAAAAGCATTTTACCTTAGATAAAAATCTACCTGGGCCTGACCATTGGTTTAGTTCAGATTATGAGGAGTTTAAAGAATTAGTTGAACAAATCCGTTTGGCCGAAAGTCGTATGGGAATGTCGGTACTAGAGCCTGCTAATAGTGAGATACAGGTGCGTGACCAGTGGCGGTTGGGACTAGTGTGGGATAAGAATATAATAGCAGGAAGCAATATCACGACAAAAGATATTGCAATCAAAAAACCTGCAACTGGATTGCGACCAAAGGAGTTAGATTTTGTAATTGGGTGTAAAGCAGTAAGAAGCTGCAAGAAGGGGGAATCTGTATTGAAAACAGATTATACAAGCCAATGATAAATAAAAGAAAACATACAGTGTTGGTAACGGGTGGATGTGGATTTATCGGATCACATGTGGTCGATAGACTTATTGAAGATGGTTATGTAGTGGTTGTCCTAGATGACTTATCTACTGGGTATATGAACAACCTCAGCCCAGATGCTATCTTGTATCAAGGCGATGCGAGTGATAAATATTTTGTTAACAAAATTTTTGAACAGCACAAATTTGACTATGTAATTCACGAAGCAACAACAATTAACACTAATGCACTTCACGAAATACCATTGCATGACCTTAAAAGTTCTGCTAATTCAACCATTGTTCTTGCTGAGAGTTGTGTTAAGCACAATATTAAAAATTTTATTTTTGCCTCGTCAGTAGCAGTTTATGGTCGACCTGAATTCTTACCAGCCGCTGAAAATAGTCTTATAGACCCAATTTATTCCTATGGGATAGCTAAATACACAGCAGAATCTTATTTAAAGTATTTTTTTACTTATTATGGTTTAAATTATCAGATTCTCAGATACGCTAATGTTTTCGGACCCAGACAACCGATTTATGGAGAGGTTGGCGTTATTGCAATATATACAGATAGACTCATCAAGGGAAAGGAGTTAATTATTTTTGGTGATGGAGAGCATCAACGCGATTATATTTATGTTGCTGATGTAGTAGAATTTACAGTGAAATCAATGCAATTTGACGCGCCATCTGTTTACAATGTTGGTAGAGGTATTCCTGTAACAGTTAATGAAGTGTTTTCTGAATTCCAAGCAAATGATCCGCAACATAAACCAGCTGTTTACAAGCCAGAACGATATGGTGAGATTGGTAATTTCTACAGTAATATTGATTGTGCATTAAGCACTGGATGGAGTCCTAAAGTTACTTTAAAGGCGGGCATTAAAAACACTATAGACTATTTCTAGGAGTTATCATTATGGATGATATCCATTTAAGAGATGCAACAATTTATGACAAACTATTGGTTTTCGAATGGAGAAATATTGATACTTTAGTTGCATTATCGTCTCATCAAAAGAAAGTAACTTTACAAGAACATCAGCAATGGTTTAAAAGAAAGATAGTAGACTTGAATTGTAAACTATTAATAATTCAGTTAAAAAATGAAAATATAGGGTTAATTAGAATAGAATCAGAACAAGGAGAATGTGAGATTACAATTTATCTTATTCCCGGGTATGAAGGGCAAGGTTTTGGACATACAGCATTATCTCAGGCGATTGATAATTGCACGCTTAACTGTAAATCTTATTTGGCAAAAGTTCAAAGTAAGAACACTCCTAGCCAAAAATTATTTCAAAAGTTAGAATTTTCAAAAGTATCCGAAAATGATGCTTTTATTTTGTATAATAAAGTTCATATATCAACATGACGACAATTTCAGAAACCTATAACAAAATGCTTACTGATGGCACAAATGATGCTGAGCGCGTAGGATGGGGCAGTGTGGATAGTCAAGCAAAGCGTTTTCGTGTATTATCGGAAATTGGCAATTTAGACAACGATTCTGTTTTGGATGTTGGTTGTGGTTTAGGCGCATATTTTGATTACATTCATAACGTATATCCAAACTTGTCATATGCAGGCGTAGACATTAACCTTAACATGATACAAGGAGCACAACAAAGGCACTCTAATATAGAGTTTATACATACAGATATTGTTGCTGATACGCATGCGCTAAATGACAGGAAATTTGACTATGTTTTTTTGTCAGGAGCACTTAATTTGAGTGTTGATGGGCATCACGATACGATTGAAAGCATTATGAAAGAAATGTTTGCTCTAGCGAACAAAGGGGTAGCCGCTAACTTCCTTAGTATATTTTCAGATTACTTAACACCAGGTGAGTATTATTGCAATCCAAAAGATATATTACAAATGGCATTTTCTATTACGAAAAAAGTAACACTGCGGCATGACTATATGCCGCATGACTTTACTATTTATTTATACAAGTAAATTATGAAAATATTGGTGCGTGTTGATGCCTATCCTGATATTGCTTTAGGACATTTAAATAGGTGTCTTAATTTGAGCTTTAGCCTAGAAGAACATGGGCATGATGTAACCTTTTATAGCTATAACGATTACGCCACTAAAGCAATATTAAGTAAAACACGTTTCGAATATAAACTTATGCCTTTTAAGATAAATGATAGTCAAAGTAAGCACGAAGAATTGTCAGAGTTAAAGACATTATCAGACTCAATAGATCTACTTTTAGTAGACTCATATAATGTTGACAATGATTACTTTAATTTTTTAAGTCAATGCTTTCCTGCGATTGCCTATTTGGATGATTTGGGCTTTGATTTTGACGTGGATTTAGTGGTAAATCCATCTTGCAAAGTAACAGAAGTTGATTACAAGGCAAAGAATGTATTGTGTGGAATACAATATGTTATTTTGGGGAAAGAATATAAAGTTGGGCGCACAAAGCCGCTTAATACAAAGAGGTATTCAATATTAGTAACAATGGGAGGGATTGATCACTATGATTTATCTGCCAGAGTTATCCCTATATTAGAGAAAATATCCTTAGATATCGAAGTTAACATTGTGATTGGCCCATATTATGCGAATATGGAGTTAGTCAAAGCTGCAGTCAAAAAAAGTCTTTTAAAAATTAATATTTTTGAGAATGTTACTAATCTTGTTCCTATTATTTTAAGAAGTGATATGGCATTGACTGCCGGTGGGTTTACTACATATGAATTGGCGGCAATGTCAACTCCATCTGTTGGTTTGGCGTTATGGGAAAATCAGTACAATAATATAGAGTGCTTGTCTAATCAAGATGCATTAATACCTCTTTATTATTCCCAAGGAGAGGATTTTGACAAAGAATTAGCCAAGGCACTTTCTAAGTTAATTAACGATGATAGTTTAGCAATGAGCATGTCAAAAAAGGCAAGAAACGCTGTTGATGGAAATGGTGCAAATAGAATAAGTCAAGAGATTACAAAATGTTATGAGTAGAGATAAACCTGTTATATTGATAAGTGTACATTAACCTGTTTATCTGCCATGGTTAGGGCTATTTCATAAAATAGCTTTAGCTGATATTTTTTGTTTTTTTGATATTGTGCAATATCAGCGTAAAGATTTTAATAATAGGAATAAAATAAAAACTTCAGCAGGACCAATATGGTTGTCAGTACCTGTTAAATCAAGCGGAAGGCTAGATTCTATTATTACCGATATTATAAATAAATTAAACAAAATTTTAAAATGATTATAAGCATTCATCAGCCAGCATACATACCGTGGTTAGGCTATTTTGATAAAATTATCCGTAGTGATGTTTTTATTTATCTAGATACTGTTCAATTAGAAAAAAAAGGGTTTATGTATAAAAATAAAATAAAAACACCGCAAGGTGAGTATTTGTTAGTTGTTCCGCTAAAAACAAAAGGCTATATGGATAAGATGTTAAAGGAGGTTGAAATTGATAATTTTAAAAAATGGCAAAAATTACATCTTAAAAATATTTTTTTTAATTATAAGAAATCATTTTTTTTTGATGAGTTATATCCAAAGATTGAAAATCTATATCAACAAGATTTTAAATTATTTTCAGATTTAGCTTACGAACATTTATTGTTTTGGCTGCAAGAGTTAGACATAAATACTAAAATTGTTAAAAGTAGTGATTTAAATATTAATAGTAAAAAGTCTAATTTAAACTTAGATATATGTAAGTATTTTGATGCAGATGAATATATATCGGGCGCATTAGGGAGGGAATATTTAGATGAAGGTAGTTTTAAAGAGGAGGGTGTTAATATTAAATATCAAGATTATCAACATCCGGTTTACCAGCAACTATATGGTGATTTTTTACCAAAAATGGGCATTATTGATTTTTGGATGAATAGTCACGATGTAAGTATTTTAAAAAAAGGATAAAATAGTAAAAATATTTTATTGTTAGATAATGTAGCTAAAAAAGATATACTCACATTAAGTAAGGATTTATATAATGCCTCTAATTAATTGTAATACAAATAAAAAGATATTAGTTGTTGCTGCACATCCAGATGATGAAGTGCTCGGGTGTGGTGGTACCATTGCTCGTTATGTGCAAGAAGGGTATGGTGCAAATGTGGTGTTTATGACAGATGGTGTTAGCTCTAGAAAAGAAACGAGTATTCAGAATGAAATCAAAAATAGAGAAAAATCAGCTATTCTTGCAAGTCAAATACTAGGTATAAACTTAGTAGAAATATTAGACTTTCCAGATAACGGTATGGACACTATACCGATATTGGATATTGTGCAAAAGTTGGAAGCTATTATAGCTAAGGTAGAGCCATCCATAGTTTTTACCCACCATTGGGGAGATCTCAATATTGACCATAGAATCACATACCAATCTGTACTTACTGCATGCAGGCCTTATCCAGGTCAAGCTGTAAGAGAAATATATAGCTTTGAAATTCCTTCTAGCACCGAATGGTCGTCTCCATCAGTTGAAAGTAATTTTAGTCCTAATTATTTTGTTGATATTGGTGAAACTATTGATGTTAAAATGAGTGCATTGCAAGCATACAACCAAGAAATGCATAATTTTCCTCATAGTAGATCACTAAAAGCTGTTAATTCCCTAGCTCAATTGAGGGGTGCTACAGTAGGTATTGATGCAGCAGAGTGTTTTGTAGTAATAAGACAATCTACATGATTATTTAGAAGTATTTTTAATAAAAAAAACCATATATATATAAAACGAGACCTTTGCATAAATCAACCCAAATTATACCAATCATACCCCCAATCCAGTAAAATAAAAACCATCTAAAAACAACCATAAAATATCAAAAAATGTCTTGGAAAAACACGCAACAAGCCTCACTCGCAGATGCTCTTGTTATTGAGCACAAATCCCTATCAGAACTTGATGATGTGCACATCATCATCTTTTGGCCTGAGATAGAACAAACCTTATCTGGACTGTATTCATCCGTACGTGGTGCACCGGCTTACCCACCACTGATGATGTTCAAGATTCTTATTCTACAAGCTTGGTATAACCTTAG